>Ga0307990_1004601_pt1 | contig 10128 bp, 9 predicted proteins | sample EllFjometagen129_FD_203168 | JGI IMG/M metagenome (GOLD analysis project Ga0307990, IMG submission 203168) | Marine microbial communities from Ellis Fjord, Antarctic Ocean - #129 | ecosystem: Environmental > Aquatic > Marine > Unclassified | place: Southern Ocean | collected 2014-10-08
GACGCGTTCATCGTCGGCTACGGGATGGACTATCAAGAGCTGTACCGCAATCTCCCGTTCATCGGGGTCTTAAAGCCGGAATACATCAGATGACAAAGCCCTTCTACACCATTGGAATCGAGAGCTCGTGTGACGAAACGGCTGTCGCTATTCTGAACGGTGAGAGAGAACTCATGGCGAATGTCATCTACTCTCAAGCGGAGATGCACTCTCGCTACGGCGGCGTCGTCCCCGAGGTTGCTTCGCGAGATCACATGCGCAAGCTGCCATACCTTGTCCGCGATGCTCTTGTCGAAGCAGGGATCGACATGCGCGATATCTCTCTTGTGGCCGCTACTTACGGCCCAGGGTTGGTCGGGCCACTTCTCGTCGGTCTCTCCTACGGGAAGGGAATGGCGTTTGGCCTTGGCGTACCGTTCATCGGCGTCAATCACCTCGAAGGGCACATCTTCGCCCAGCGATTGTGCGATGAGGAGGTCGCGCCGCCATTCATGGCGTTGATCGTCTCCGGCGGGCACACCAGCCTCGTCGATGTCGCTTCGTACGGCGAGTACCACCTCGTGGGGATGACGGTGGACGACGCGGCAGGAGAGGCGTTAGATAAAGTAGGGAAGATGCTCGGCATCGGGTACCCCGCTGGAGCGGAGGTTGATCGTCTGGCGTCACGAGGCGACCCTACCGCAATTAACTTCCCGCGCCCGATGTCCGGCTCTCCGGGCTTTGACTTCAGCTTTGCCGGCCTGAAGACAGCCGTCCTCTATCACCTGCGCAAGCATCCGCGCGAGAAGCGAGAAGATGTCGCTGCATCCTTCCTGGCAAGCGTTGTCTCGGTCCTTACCAAGAAGTCGATCGATGCAACAAGGCGATATCATCGAAAGAACCTCGTTGTCGTCGGCGGAGTCGCCGCCAATTCTCACCTACGTGAGCGCATGCAGGCGGATGGGAGCAAGAACGGAATCGACGTCACCTTTCCAGAAGTCAAGTACTGCACCGACAACGCGGCCATGATCGCCGCTGCTGGGGCTTACCATCATCTCGTGTTGCGGGAGTCCAATCCCCTGTCGCTCGGCCCACAGCCATCACTCTCACTGTAAGCGAAAGACACCCGAAGTCACCTACGTAAGCAGCGTGAGAAGCACAGTCATCGTCACCAGGTTGCCCACCGTTGTCAAAAGAAGAATGGAAGCCGTGAGATCCGGGCGACGATCATACTGAAGCGAGAGCAGGAGAGCATTCACAGCTGTTGGTGTACTCCCCTCAATGATAAGCACGGATCGCAATAGCCCGTGGATTCCCAGGGCTGCGGTCAATCCCCAAGAGAGGAGCGGAGGAATGAGCAGCTTCAACCCGGCGACTACTGTTGCTCGCGGGAGAACGCTTGTAATCTTCACCTGAGCTAGTTGAACCCCCAGAAGGAGGAGCATGACGGGGATTGTCGCCTGAGCGAGCATCTCGATCGGTTTGATCGCTGAATCCGGCAAGATCGTCCCTGTCCTGCGCAGAACAAGCGCAACGATGATGGCGTAGAACCAGGGGACGCTCACCACATTCAGCAAAAGCTTACCTATCTTCATCCCTTTCTTCCAGGAGGCGAGTCCAACGCCGATAACCACCTGCATCGCCGCGTGGACAACAACGTAGAGCACTGCAAATTGGAAACCAACGTCGCCAAAGGCGAACAAGACGATTGGCAACCCATAGTTGCCGCCGTTGTTAAGAAAGAGAGCAAGTGTGCCCGCAACACGCGAATCGTCATCCCAGTGAAAGAGTCGGAACAACACGGCCCCGATGATGAATAGAATGGTGTGTAGAGAAACGACAAAGATAACCAGGCTCGAAATCGCACTTTCCGAGACTTGCTGCGAATAGAGCGAGTAGAAGATCAGACACGGGCTAAGAATGTAGAAGACTAGCGTTACCAGCCCATCGGACTTGATGCCAGTAAGCTTGGCCAGTAGGTAGCCACTGCCCGCAATAAGGAGTACGGGCAGCAAGACGTTAACAAATACCATCATAGTTATGGGAACAGACGCTTGTCCCGCCACCTCCTCTAGATTGCACACATAACGACATCGGGCAAATACACTTCCCGCAAACAAATCGACGTTATAGCCTATCTTCACAGCAAAAGCAACGTATACAAAGTTCTAAGAGACGATCACCATATTGCAGCCGGATCCTTCTTCTGTCGAACGCCAAGTCCCATTGTCGCGGCACAATTCATACCTTCGTTTTCGCTGATGCGCTTGTACCGCCTAGTTACCTCTTGACAAGAGTCTCTTTTCTTGCTATAGTGGTTGTATTATTCGCTACAAGGAGTTGCATTTTTGGCTACAGGAGACGCGAAAATCTTAGCAAAGGGGCTCAACCTCCTCGAAATACTGGCTCAAAGCGCCGAAGGAATAACTGCGATCGAGCTGGCGGATAGTGTTGGTGTTCACAAGACAACTGCTTATCGCTATCTCAATACCCTTCTTCAAGGCGGATATGTTGACACTGATGGTGATGCTCGCTACCACCTAGGAAACAAAATTCTGGAGCTCGGAAGCCAATTACTAGGTCGCATGCCATTGCGGGAGACCGCCCACCCATTTCTCATCAAACTGAGCGCTGAAACGCAGAAAACGGTGCATCTGTGTGTATTAGACGAGCATGATGTTGTCTATATCGACAAGGTCGAGAGCCAACGGAGCTTGCCCATGATGTCGCGAATTGGGAGCCGAGCACCGGCCTACTGCACCGGCGTAGGTAAAGCACTTCTGAGCAGTTTGCCCACAGACCAGGTTGTCTCCCTGCTGCAAGGAATTACCTTGGAAAAGCGAACTGCGACGACGATCACGGATCCGATCAAGTTGCTAGAAGAGATTAAGCTGGGCGCTGATCGCGGTTACGCAATCGATGATGGAGAGCATGAAGAAGGTATCAAGTGTTTTGCAGCGACAATTAGGGGCTACGGCGGAGAAACTGTGGGAGCTGTTAGCATAACCGGTCTCAAACGAGAGTTTGATGATACTCAAGAGGAGAACTCTCTGATTCTTGCACTCAAGAACACAGCGAACACAGCATCTGGAGCCTTCGGCTTCCAGAACTGAAAGCGTAACTCGCATATGCCTCAAGGAGATGATCAACTGCCAGCAGAAAGATGACATGAAGTATTCACTATTTATCCAAGTGATAAGGAACTTGCTCGTTCGGTACTACTCAGCGAAGCAAACTCAGCACATGGGATAAATGTGATGCTTGAAGTGCTAGGGAGGAAACGGTATGTAGGTGGTTTTGGTGTTTGTATGTTCGAGCCAAAATGGATCTACGGTTTCTGGGCTATTGGCTTAAGATATAGGAGGACGTCAATGAGTATAGCATCAAAGCACAGAGTATTCACTGTATTATTGATTTTCTGCGCTGCAACTTTCGGACTCTTTACTACAGCAATGTCCGCTGGATTAGCAGAGCATCAGGTACTTAACATCGGGACGAAATGGGGAAATGATTTAAGTACGAGAGATCCCCTGTTTCTAGCTAATGGCAGTGATTTCGTACATGCTAGATTAGTATATAATGGCCTAGTTAAATCCAGGATTCCTGGCATGGCACTAGATATGCGAGATATGGAAGGCGTCTTAGCTGAGAGCTGGGAAGTCTCCGACGATCTAAAAACATGGACCTTTTACCTTCGGAAGGGAGTAGAATTCCACCAAGCGTTCGGTGAATTCACGGCTGAGGACGTCAAATTCACTATGGATCGTTATCTTGATCAAAAATTGGGATCACCTTATGGTGGCGTGTATCAGCAGTACGTCGATGAAGTTGTAGTAGTAGATTCGTATACCGTTGTATTTAAGTTAATCAGCCCCTATGCAGACTTTTTAGCTCTTGTCTCCTTAGGTGATTTCTCAAACGGCTATATTGTCAGCAAGAAAGCTGCTGAATACTACGGTAATGCAGATGGCGTCCTTAAACACTCAATTGGAACAGGGCCCTTTATGGAATCATCACATCAAGCCAAAGAAAAAGTCACATATGTCAGAAACCCTTCGTATTTTAAGGGTATTCCTATATTGGAAGAAGTCGTCATGCACTTCATGCCCGATACCGCGTCCAGGACCATAGCCCTAAAGACAGGCGCAATTGACATGACAGTAGGGCCTATGGATCCGTCCTGGTGTGAACAGAGGATAAAAGAAGGCTTTATTGTTGATTTGGTGTATGTAGAGTGTAATTTACATATGAATATGACCTACAAGCCTTTGAATGATTTGACTATCCGGCAAGCAATTGCTTACGGAATTAACCGCGACGAAATACAAGCCTATTATAAGTCCGGCGATTTCGAGATGGCGAGACCGATATATTCTCTGATCCCGACATATGTTGGATACAATAGCTTAGGGGCAGATGTACCTGCAAATCTGAGATATTCCTACAACCCCCAACGCGCAAAGGAACTCCTAGAGAAGGCCGGTTACCCCAATGGCTTTGAGATCAATGCAGTCATTACACCTGTCGACGAGTACAGGGTGCCGCTGGAAATAATAAAGGCTCAGCTGGAGAAGATAGGAATAGACGTTAATATGATACAAATCGATCACACGTCTTTCCACGCTAGAATCAGAAAAGACGAAAGCTCTTTAGTCCCATATTCGGGAGGCAGAGCACCGCTAGCTGAAATCTTCCTCAGAGACTTCTTCTATTCGGACTCCATAGTCGGCACACCCACAGCTGTAGCAAACTTCTCTCACTATGGAGCAGTAGACGCTAACGGAGACGGATCTATCGACAGTATAGATGATTTGGGCCACCAAGCGTTGACTGAAGGGAATCTTCAAGAGAGAAAGAGGCTTTATGACGAGCTTCAAATTCAACTACTTGAAGATCTACCTGCATACCCAGTTGTATCTGTAGGTAGCCCGCAAGTTAGAGCTCCGTATGTCGTGAATGCATGGCCATCCATAAACGATCCAGTAGGCCATTACTTGATAGATGAAACAACACGCATACTCAAACATTAGACACTTAAAAGAGTAGGTGTCGAGCTTATGATGGTTGAGGTTGTCATTACTCAGCCATCATAGGTTCCTCTTATAGTTCAGAGTGCAAATGCCAGATAGATTGAGTTAATAATGTTCACGAGGCCGAAGACATGCATACCTTTGTTGCTAGGCAGGAGACTCCAGGAAGTGATTACTAATGACTGAACCACGGATATTTACACCTGGACGTAACATCCATCTATTATCTCAGGTATTGTCCACGGTAGATAACCGGGCGCATACGTCCCACGAACATAGTATCCGACGATCGATATTGGCTTGTTTGCTGGTTGCGGTTTCTGCACGACGCTTCGCAGGTATTCAACTACGCCAGTGTCAAGAGTTCAGGCCCAAGAAACAGTCATGTGGGTTGGCGCTTATGCTCAATCACTTCTTGATTAGTCTTCAGGTCCTATTAAGGCCTTCGTTCCTATTGGCATTACCACAAAGCGCAAACACCAGATGACCGCCATGTTAAACAAATACAGCTATTCAGTCTGCGCAGTATTGCAGGCACCAAAATTCCAAGACACCAGCTACCCTTATGAGAAAACTGCGCGCGGATTGCTCCTTTATGAAAGTCACCTCCAGTCAAGACAACTACAGTGTCCTCTTTATCCAATAACACGAAATGCAAAGTGCATACAACAAGCAATCTCCAGGGCAAGCCTAAAACCGGTGATTGCGTATGCCTGCCGTTGCGCAACCAACATTCAGCCTTCGCGTCGATGCTATTCTAAGACTGTTGAGAAGTCAAAACTCAAGCAACCAGGTCAAAGTCCCGTTGCCAATATCACCTACATCAAGGCTACTGTCTCTTCTGTCTACATGGTAGTGATGATGGACATCTCTATGTATGACATCCGGGGCCACCACTTAAGCCATTCGGTAACGCAAGACTTGGCCTTTATTGAGCTGTCAAGAGCCCTCACTGAGCATGTCTCGGTTATTCACCACACTTGTCAAAAGACTCAATGCGCGATCCAAGATTACGCTACCAGAGTTATACTTAACGTTGCACTCTGCGTTCTGGCAAGCTTAATGAAGCTACCTCCCTATTTACCAACGAAAGGCGTTTGGCGAACGCTCCCTGTGTTGCAGTCAGCAAATTACCGGCGTTCCGCGGAGGTCCTTCATGAGAAGAACGTTTAAGATATATCGATTAATGCGTAGCAACAAAAGGTTGCGAGCTTTCTGTCGCAATAAGTTGGCTATCTTTGGCACTTCGGTCTTGCTACTAATCGTTACTATGGCAATATTCGCGCCCTTAATTGCGCCGCATAGTCCCTATGAGCATAACTATGCGTTAAAGATTCACTCACCTAGTAACAGCTATATCATGGGCAACGATCAATACGGACGAGGCGTTTTCTCTAGAATAGTATACGGAACCCGCTCTGTCCTACAGATTGGACTCCTGACAGCTGTAGTTAGTGCTGTTGTGGGTACAAGCATAGGACTTGTTGCCGGTTATGCGGGCGGCACTGTCGACAGGTTAATCACTGCCGGAGTTGATGTGATGATGTCCTTTCCACCAATGATTTTGGGGATTATGGTCATTGCAATAATGGGAGTAGGCCTCTATAAGGTTATTTGGGCCATTGCAATTTCTCTAACCCCTGGCTTCATTAGACTTACTCGAGTTGCTGTTGTGTCTATTAAACACACTACCTTCATAGAAGCAAGTAAAGCCATGGGGGCAAGTCATATTCGCATCATAGGCAAACATGTTCTTCCAAACATATCGGATACCATACTGGTAATGTTCGCCCTTTGGGCCAGCAAAGCAATCATAGCAGCAGCTAGCCTGGGCTTTCTTGGATTAGGAGTACAGCCTCCCGATCCCGAATGGGGCTATATGCTACGGCAGGGAATGGAATTGCTCTATTGCGCGCCACACATGGTAGTATTCCCCGGGCTAATGATTGTTCTTCTCATTTTGGCCTTAAATGCCTTGAGTGATGCTTTACGGGATGTATTAGATCCCAAAACCTTAACGTAAATGTCCAGTGATCTAATGCGTTTCAGCTATCGGGAGGTGCTTTCATGACTGCAGCTTATATATTGCGAAGGTTTGTATCATCTATAGTAGTCTTGTTCACTGTTGTAACCTTGGTCTTCTTTGCTGTACGTGTTCTCTCAGGTGATCCTGTTACAGCTATGCTGGGAGACCACGCAACCGCACAAGCTGTTCAAAGCATGCGAACGCGTCTTGGGTTGGATAATCCTATGTACGTACAGTATTTTGGATATCTATTCGGCCTGCTACATGGCGATGCCGGCAGGTCCATATCAGGAGACATACCTGTGATACAGTCATTCATAGAAGTGTTTCCATTCACGTTGGCACTTGCATTAGGGTCCATAGTCTTCGGTCTGCTACTTAGCATACCCCTTGGTGTCCTAGCTGCTATTAAGCGCTCATCGCTCTTAGGCAGTTCCATTACATTGCTGTCCTTTGTAGGTGTGTCTATACCATCCTTCGTCATGGCTGTTACCCTTTTGTTGCTCTTTGGAAGCCTCGTACCAATTCTCCCTGTAATGGGTGGAGGAGACTTATCTAACATTCCCGATTTTTTGCGGCATCTAATTCTTCCGGTCCTATCAAAAGGTCTCATTACAGCCGCAGTTCTTGCGCGATTAGTTCGGGCAAAGTTTCTTGTTGTGCTTGGTGAAGATTACATGAAGACAGCTGCAGCAAAGGGTTTAAGCAGATCTCGGATTCTGCTAAAGCATGGCTTGAAGGCTGTTCTTGCGGAGATCAGCACAATGGCTGGCATAGAACTTGCGGCTATGTTGGGTGGGCTTGTTCTAACAGAAGTTGTCTTTACTAGGCCAGGTTTAGGTAAATTGCTATATACCGCTGTGATTGAGCGCGACTACTTCACTTTGCAAGGCGGAATACTAGTATTCTGCATCCTTGTGATTGGTGTCAACTTCTTGGCAGACGTAGTTTGTGTCATGGTTGACCCTAGACTACAGTATGACTAGATACATGACTAGTTACTGTATGGATGTCCCATACTAACTGATTTCTCACGGGAGGTGGTTGGATGTTTTATAAGTGTGATATGTAATAGATGAGCTAACCACAAGCAGTTTTGTCAAGTTATGGAGGTGCTATAACGATGAAAATTCAGGATATCAAGACGTACATTGTAGATTTTTATAGGGCGAATTGGGTCTTTGTAAAAATCTTTACCGATGCCGGTATATCCGGTGTAGGAGAAGCAACACTCGATTTTAAGGAAAAAGCCGTCAAAGGAGCCGTCGAGGACCTAGGAAGGTACCTTATCGGCAAGGACCCATTCAGGGTCAAGTACCACTACCACAGAATGTACCGGGATGCGTTCTGGAGAGGCGGACCTGTGCTTATGAGTGCCTTGAGTGGAGTGGAAAGCTGTTTGCTAGACATCAAAGCAAAGGCACTCGGCGTACCTGTGTACGACTTACTGGGAGGTAGAGTTCGCGATGAAGTCCCCGTATACGCTAATGGCTGGTTCAGCGGGGCGAAGACCCCACAAGAATTTGCGATCAAAGCCCAAGACGCAATCGATAGTGGTTTTAAAGCCATAAAGTGGGATCCATTTGGCAGTTCATATATGACAATAAGCAATAGTGAACTGACGTCTGCATTGAATTGCATAGCTGCCGTTAAGGATGTTACAGGGCAAAAAATTGATATAATTATCGAAGGACACGGAAGATTCAATGTCCCCACTGCCATCAATATCGCCAAGCGAATCGAAGAGTTTGATCCTAAATGGTTTGAAGAGCCCGTTCCTCCGAGTCCCTATGCTTTGAGACAAGTCAGAAAACAATCCCCTGTACGCATAGCGACAGGTGAAAGGCTTCACGATTTACAGTCCTTTATCGACCTATTTGATAACGAAGCAGTTGACTATGTACAGCCAGACATCAGTCATGTAGGAGGCTTGATAAATTCTCTAGCAATAGCTGAGTTAGCTAATCAGTATTATATTCCCTTCGCTCCTCACAATCCTAATGGTCCTATAGCAACTGCCGCTAATCTCCAATTAGCCGCATGTAGCCCAAACTTTGATGTCCTAGAAATCATGCGATCTTCTGTTCCATGGCGTAAAGAGATCGTTGATGAGACAATTGACTTTAAAGATGGATATATAAAGATTCCTACTAAGCCAGGTCTAGGAATAGACATACATGAAGAAGAGCTGACCAAGCATCCTTATCGTGAGCATGATTTGCGACATTACAATGGGATGCTTACCGATATTAGGCCGCCCAAGATGATAGATGTTTTCTGATGTGCATCTCAGATGGATTACAGATACCCCATACTTCCTATCAAGATGCCGCCTCTGAACCTTGTGTTCCACTACTCAATTGCGACAGGTCTTCATGAAGGAGGCGCCAGTATGCCAAGTGAAGCGAATCCGGAATGCCCATGAATATGCATATTGCCTGCGTGAAAGAACGGGTTCTTGACCACATACCTGATGAATGCGACACTCCAGCCCTTTGTGTCCTCGAGAGCATAGGGCTGCCTGGAACTATCTTCAGGTATCTACGGGAGACAGACGGTTCAGGGTCCCTTCTACGGTCGGTGAAAACCTATGACACAGCAAGCATTGTCTTGAGTCAGTCAACCACCCTTGCGATGCCTAGTGATAAACTCACCTTGGTGCTTCTTGAGGAGTTCTTCGTGTCGCGCAAAACAACATTCTTGTTTGAGCACATTACGTGCAAAGTCTCATCAGGCGAGGAAAGAACTTGCGGGAATACTGGAGCAAGAAGCAATCCAGCTTGTTGCAAGGTAAGAGCGCCTCTTGTTCAATTCGGTGTATTTCGGAGAAGGTATGTCTGACCAACTAGCGCAAGGAAGACAAGCCCGTTGCTTCTATCCATCCAGATTGTAGAATGGAATATGTATGACAAAGGATACGATAAAAGGTGAAACAATTACTTGTTCTGGTTAAGCAAGTCCCAGCTACTGAGAACGTCAAGATGGATGAGAAGACGGGGACGATGGTGAGAACCGCCATGGAGGCGGTCATGAACCCGCTCGACCTCTACGCGGTGGAGGCGGCGGTCAGACTCAGAGAAGAAAACGAAGAGG
>Ga0307990_1004602_pt1 | contig 10127 bp, 7 predicted proteins | sample EllFjometagen129_FD_203168 | JGI IMG/M metagenome (GOLD analysis project Ga0307990, IMG submission 203168) | Marine microbial communities from Ellis Fjord, Antarctic Ocean - #129 | ecosystem: Environmental > Aquatic > Marine > Unclassified | place: Southern Ocean | collected 2014-10-08
ATTTTTACATTCGGGTCAAAGCCCGGCAGGATACGCGAGGCGTGATAGTCGAAAACCAGTTTCCCGCCAAACTCCAGATAGAGTTTGTTCTGAAATTTTTCTGCGCGCTTAACGATATATTCGCTTTGCTCATCCAGATAACGATCATTGTCAAAACCGATTTTATGCATCCTGCAAAACCCTCCGTGTTCGTTCGCCATCCATCGCATGCGTGAGAACGGATTTTAGTGCCACAAATAAAAATCTCAATCAAAACCCAGAACCGACTGTGCTTTTCCAACAATATTGGAAACATAATGACGGAATTTAGCGGAAATCCGGCAACGCTACAGCCGTGCGGGTCGATTTTAACCGCTTTGCGGGTATCGACCCGATTCTCGGCCCGGAAATAAAATCCGCTGGCGAAGTGATGGGGATGTGAAATCAATCCAAGCCTACCACGCCTAGGCAGGCTAAGCCTGTACAAAACTGTTTCCAGACATTGGAACCCGTAGAGCCAGTCCGAATTAGTCGCGAGCTAAAGGCCCATGAGGGCGAGGTAGGCTTCCCAGAGGCGGTAGCCGCCAAGGATCCAGGAAAAGGCGGCGAGCGCGAGATACGGGCCGTACGGGATTTTGCTAGAGAGCTCTTTTTTGTTCATGGCAATCAGAGCGACTCCAATGATCGTGCCAGCCAGCGCGGAGAAGAAAAGAATATAGAGCACAGCCTGCCAGCCAAGCAGCGCGCCGAGGCCGCCCATCAGCTTGACGTCGCCGAAGCCCATGGCGTCTTTTTTGAAGATAGCCGTGCCTATTTTTCCGATCAGCCAGAAGAGGCCGAAGCCGGCACTTAGTCCGATCAGTGAATACATTAACCCGCCCGTCCAATCGGACTGTCCGTGCAGTTCAGGAACCAGAACACTCAGGATCGGGAAGACGATCATGCCGCCGATGCTGACGCGGTCAGGAATCCACATTTCCTCCAGATCGACAAAGGTGGCCAGCAGTAGGCCAAAGACGGCTAAACAGTAAACCGGCGTAACCCACGAAAAGCCGTAAATCAAATAGAGCGTCAGGAAAAAGAGGCCGGTCATGAGTTCAACCACCGGATAGCCGACCGAGATCGGCAGTTTGCACTTACGGCATTTGCCGCCGAGAGCAAGCCAGCCGAATACGGGGATGTTGTCGTACCACTTGATACGGGTATCGCATTTCGGGCAGGTGGACGGCGGGTGAGACAGTGAGATTTCGGCGGGGATGCGGTAGATGCAGACGTTGAGAAAACTGCCAAAGCAGAGGCCGAGAACCAACGTGACAAATGCAAAGTAGATTTCTATGAATGTCATGGTTTGGAAGATACAGGATGCCGTGTGTATTAACCACGAAATACACCAACCACACGAAAAAAATGGAATTGCCCACGAATCACTCGAATCAACACGAATAAAAAAGTCCTGATTCGTGAAAATTTGTGCAGATTCGTGGGAAAAATATACTCCTATTTAGCTGTCGGCGAATCTAGTTTGCGCACATACGGATTATTTCCCGTAAACAGCGGCTTCGAGGGCCGCGCGCATCGCGCCGACATCCGGTTGAATTCCTGTCCAGATTTCAAATGCTTTGGCGCCTTGATGAAGCAGCATACCGAGGCCGTTGGCAACCAAAGCCCCTTGCGATTTGGCGACGCCCAGCAATGCGGTTTCCGGATACATGTAAATCAGGTCGAACACGCGCTGCCCCTCCCGGAACGCCTCCGGCGGCATCAAGGACGGATCGTCTTTTTTCATGCCGATCGGAGAGGCATGAATCACTAAATCAGCTTCACGGCAGGAGGTTGCGCCTCCACCCACAGATTGAATAACTTCTACGTCTGGAGTCCGTTCAGAAATTTCAGCGGCCAGGTTGGCGACGCGTTCCGCGGCGACATCGGCCAAGATCACGGACTTGGCGCCGTCGAGGGCGACCATCAGCGCAACGGCCCGCCCCGCTCCGCCGCAGCCGAGCACGAAAACAGAATCACCTTCCGCGGTTTTTCCGAAAGCTTCTTCTAATGCTTTCAGGCAGCCATAGCCGTCGGTGTTATGACCGACCAGACCGTCCTCTGTAAATTCAACGGTGTTCACTGCGCCGAGAATTTGAGCGCTTTTATCAAGAACCTCTAGACCCTGAAAAGCCACCTCTTTGAGCGGGATGGTGAGGTTGACGCCGGCAACCCCTTCGGCGGGAAACTGCGCGAGGCGCTCCATCAAATCGTCCGGCGCAACATCGAGCTTGCCGTATTCATACTCTCCATTGAGCCCCAGCGCCTTGATGGAGGCGTTGTGCATGACAGGCGAAAGGGTATGGCCGATCGGATGGCCGAGTACTGCGAGCTTCTTCATTTTATTTCCCTGCAATGCGGTTGAGGCCGGCGATGACGGCGCGCACGGCGGCCTGGTCAATGTTGGAGTCGGATCCGACGCCAAAGACCACGCCGTTGTCTTTCAGCTTCAGCGGCACGTAGGCTAGCGCCTGCGCATCGGCGCCTTTGCCGACGGCCTGCTCATGGTAGTCGTCCACGCTGAAGTCAATGTCAACCAGCGTATTCATCGCGTTGACGAAGGCGGAGATGGGCCCGTTGCCATCCGCGACGGCAGTTTTTTCCTCGCCGGTGATCATGACTTTGACTTCGCCGTGGATAAAGGTCGGATCTTGATCGTCCGGACGCGGCCAGTAAGCGACCAGCTGATACGGGCCCTCGGGCTCAACAAACTTTTTCTGGAAGATGGTGTGCACCTCGGCGGCGCTCAGTTCGCGAGAAACTTCTTCGCTATAGGCCTGCACTTCTTCGCGCAACTGCGGCTGCATGGCTTTGGGCACTTGGATTCCGTAGTCCTGCTCCAGAACCCAGGCGATGCCGCCTTTGCCGGACTGCGAGTTGATGCGGATCAGCCGCTCGAAGCTCCGGCCCAGATCGGCGGGGTCAATGTGCAGGTATGGCACTTTCCACCGCATACCGAAAATTTCAGCCGCTTTGTCTAGGCGGTGCATCCCTTTGCTGATGGCATCCTGATGCGAACCGGAAAATGCCGTAAAGGCGTACTCGCCGGCATAGGGCTGGCGGTAGTACACCGACATGCCGGTCAGACGCTCAACGGTCTCGACCACTTTCTCCATATCGGAGAAGTCCAGGCCCGTTTCGATGCCGCGGGAGAACAGGTTGCCGGCAACGGTGACCAGGTCGACGTTGCCGGTACGTTCGCCATGCCCGAACAGGGTGCCTTCCACCCGGTCCGCGCCGGCCATCAGCGCCAGCTCGGTGGCGGCGACCGCCATGCCTTGGTCATTGTGCGAGTGCAGAGAAATCTGAACCGAATCGCGGTTTGGAAACTGCGCGCAGAACCATTCGATCATGTCGGCATAATGGTTGGGCGGACGTCGTTCCACCGTCGCCGGCAGATTCAGGATCAGCGGCTTTTCGGGTGTCGCTTTGCCCCATGCATCATAGACGGCCTGACACAGCTCCAGACAAAATTCCAAATCGGTATCGGTAAACTCCTCGGGAGAGAACTCGTAACGGATGTCGCTTTCGGGCATGGCATCGGCCAGCTCGCGAATCTGACGGGTTGCGGCCACCGCAGCCTTCAGCGTGCCCTGCCGGTCCATTCCGAACACCTGCTTCATGTGCAAGTCGGACGAGGCGATATACGCGTGTACGATTCCTTTTTTAACGCCTTTAAAAGCCTCAAAGGTTCGTTCGATCAGGTGCGGCCGGCACTGGGTCAGCCCCATGATGAAAACATCGTCGGGGACGTGCCCGTCCTCGATCAGACACCGGAAAAAGTCAAAGTCGTCCTGACTGGCAGACGGAAAGCCTGCTTCAATCTGTTTAAAGCCGATGCTGCACAGCAGCTGGAAATACTCGAGCTTTTGATCGGGCGTCATCGGGTTCGGCAGCGCCTGATTTCCATCACGCAAATCGACAGAACACCAAGCGGGACTTTCCGTCAGTGTTCGTGAGGGCCACTGGCGGGCCGGCAGGTCAACCGACACGGGCACTTTATATTTCGGTGTATTCATGGCTCATTCCTTACTGTTTTTTCTTTTTAAAACCCATCCTCAAAACAAAAAAACCTCTCCGTTGTGCGGAGAGGTTCAGCGAAATCTTCTGATGAATCAGATCAACAAGCGCAAAACTCCCGCAGGGTCATCCCAGCGAGGTTAAGGCGTTCTAGTTTGTTGAATGTGTTTTTCATAATCATCGGCAAAATGGTAAGCGGCGAGTTCAGGTTTGTCAACCTTCTCCATCCGGAGCGGAGTCGAGCAGCAGATGCGGATAGAGCTTCTGAACAAAATCGATGATCTCCTGCTTGTATTCTTCGGACTCATTGTCGAGGCGCTGTCCGGACACCGCAATATAGGCCCAGCGATGGGCCACGCTGTGAACGACTCGGTCCCATGCCAGCCAAAACATACGCCAGTAATGGCTGGGGGTTTCCCTGTTCTGCCCGACAAACCAGTATGCGTAATAGCCGTAGTAGGTTTTCATCTCGCTGTCTTCATCCTGATAGTGGCGTTCCATCTTGATAATATCTACTTCGAGCGGTTTGCGCCCCTCCAGCGGAATTTTAAGCCGTTCTGATCCCATGAGCTTGTTTCCCTGACCGACCAGACAGCGCTGCGGGCGGTGAATACTGTCGCGCTCCTTTCCGGAAAGCACAATGGAGACGAATACGCGATCTGCCGCACTGTTTGTGTAGATGGATTTGCGGAACTCTGTATCGTGCGGCAACGCCTCATATTCCGCATAACTCATCGTAAAGAGTTTTTCGCCAGTTTCCGGGTCGATGTCGGGAAGTTCGAGCTCGCTAACGCGGTACTGTTTCGGGTTGTCGCTATCGTGGCTATAACGCAGTTCGTCGCCAACCCACTCATCAATCTGAGGCGGGAGGTCCATACGCACCCCCGCCTGGTCGTTCAGGGCGACATCCACCGTAAAAGCCAGCGCCAGCGCCATCAGCGCCATTAAACCAATCAAAATCAGGTGCGGAGTGAATGAGCGGATTTCCATTTTTCCTTTACCTCCTTAAAATCAAGATTCAACAGGCTGCCGACAATAACCATTGCCGTAATCGCTGCAGTGAAGAGAATATAGCCTGAGTAGTCATGGTACAGACCCAGCGCCGGTTTGGGGCCCAAAGCCTCGGAAACCACCGCAATGGTCACGATACGCGAAATATTCCCGATCACCGCCAACGGAATGGATGCCAGGAAAAGGATCCATTTTTTGATAAATGTTTTCTGGGTTAAATAGGCGTAAACCGCCGTCAATGCGGTCATGGCCAGCAGAGATCTCAAACCGGAACACGGGTCGGCGACATCCATTCCGGTCGGCATGGAAGGGATAATAATGGCTGTCCCTGAACGAATGGCTTCGATCCCGAACCCGTTCAGCATGCCCACAGAAAGCTTGGTGGAAAACATACGCAATGGAAAAGCGATGACGTCCAGAAAGTTCAGCGGAATACAGAAGGCCAGATAGGAACAGGGAAAGATTATTTTTTTTGCCAACTGCCACCCGAACAGATAAAACGGGACGCCCCAGATCAACAACACCAGGCTACCCAGTGAAAGACGTGTTTGCTGCATTTTCGCACCCAACCAGTGAATCAGAAGGGCAAGAATCACAACGACCAACCCGCGCCAGTCAACGCTGGTCTCAACCGAGAAAATTTCTTTGCGCTTGTACCAGATCACCCCGAGGCTAACAAAGGGAATAAAATAGCCATGAGAATAGTCGGCACCGAAAGAAATGGTGTCGCGCCAGCGGGCGAACATCCACAGGAATGCCGACCGGCTGTTCACATTTCCAACGGTGTTCCCCAGCAGGTGGAACAGCACAAACAGCATGCCGATAATCAAAGAGAACATCCCAATCTGAATCAGCTCATCCCTCGACAAAGCGCCCAACCGCCAGCGTTCGTTCCACACTTTAATTGATGTTTTATTCTGCATTTTAAACTACCCAAGCCGACTTAAATAATACTCTATGACCCGTTAAATCAACAGAGTTTTTATCCGGCTGATACTTGCTGACGGATCCATTCGTACGTCTTTTTCATCCCCTCACACAACGGCTGGCGGGGAGCCCACCCCAATGCATCTTTGATTCGTGTGTTATCCGAATTCCGACCGCGAACGCCCAGGGGCCCGGGAATATGCTGTATGTTTATTTTCTTTCCGGAAATTTCTGCGGTCATCGCTACTAATTCATTGATTGAAACTCTCTCGTCCGACCCGATGTTCACAGGCCCTGAAAAATCGGATCCCATTAACCGGCGAACTCCATCCAAACATTCGTCGATGTACAGGAAAGACCGGGTCTGCTCTCCATCCCCCCAAATTTCAATTTCCCCGTCATCTTCAGCCTCAGCTACTTTCCGGCAAACTGCCGCTGGAGCCTTTTCTCTTCCACCGCACCAAGCTCCCTCCGGTCCGAAAATATTATGGAAACGAGCCACATGAACTTTGATATCGCAGTTGCGCTGATATGCAAAATAGAGTCGCTCTGAAAAAAGTTTCTCCCACCCATAATCACTGTCGGGATCTGCAGGATATGCCGACTCTTCTTTCAGCCCCATCTGATCCGGATCGACCTGAATCCCCTGAGGGTAGACGCATGCAGACGATGAATAAAATATGCGGGGAACCTGCTGTAGAGCGGCGGCTTCCAACACGTTCAAATTACAAAGCGCTGAATTATGCATGACCTGCGCGTCGTGCTCCCCTGTAAAGATGTACCCCGCCCCACCCATGTCGGCAGCCAGCTGATAAACCTCGTCGAACGTTCTGTCCAGCACGTTGTTAGCCACACGGGGATCCCGAAGGTCGCCGACCACAAACTCATCCGCAGAGGACTCAGAAAACTCATGTTTCTTTATATCGACGCCGCGAACCCAAAAGCCCTCTGCTTTAAGTCGTTTGACCAAATGGCCCCCGATAAATCCACCGGCTCCACACACTAATACATGTTTCATTTTATTCCTCTCCAAGTCTCTGTTTCAACCATTGGATATTTCGGCTTACTGTTGCATTTGAACGATTCAGTTTTCGAGCATAAAGAAAAGTTTCCAACGCCTCGTCGTAAAGCCCGGCCTTGCGCAATTCGATGCCGAGCTTACGCCAATAAAAATCGTTGAACCGTTTATAGGCGGCGGCCTGTCTTAAAGCGTCCAACCCCGCCTCGCAATTCCCAGCCGCCAGCTCAGCGCGGCCGAGGCCGTAAACGACCTCTTCTTTTTTCGAGTTGTAGCGATAAGCTGCGGCGAAGGTATCCCGTTCGAGCGCGGCCCACTCCGCTTTTTTCACAGGATCCAGTGCCTGATAGCGATAATAGCTGTAGACCTGCCCAAGCCCAAGATGCGCCATCCAGTTTTGGGGATCCACAGCGATACTTACCGTATAGAACTTTTCAGCGCGGGAACGATCCTGCTCTAATCGATATTTGTCGCCCCAGACCTGAAGCGTGGCCGAGCTCATCGACTGAAGCGCACACAGCGCGGCAACCATCATACACACCGCGAATATCCAATGACCCCACAGGCTGTGCTTTTTCGGCTCGGCGTCAGACCGCATCACCGGCGCAACGGCACATCCTGCTAGCAGCGCCAACATCAGCGCATTGGGAAAAATGCGAAGTTCAAAATCAAACAAGCCGTGAACGAGTGTTCCCGCCAGTGCGGCGAGCAGTGCGGCGGCGGGGAGCGCATGATACAAGCGCGGCGATGTTTTGATCAACCGGATCAGTGAGATGAAAATACTCACCACCGCCCAGATAAATAGACCGGTTCCAATCAGCCCGTATTCTGTTATTAATTCGATCGGCTCATTGTGCGGGTGCACGGTCTCCACTCGGACAGTCTGCAATCGAGTGCGATACTCAGGGAAAACCTGACCATAATTCCCGGGTCCGAAACCTGTCAGCGGACGGTCCATAAACATGACGGATGCGTCCGCCCAAGTCATGGGGCGGAAATCCAAAGAAATGACTTTCTCCCAATCCCCTTCTGAGGCGACAGCCAGAACTTTGACTACCGGTTGCATGCGATCACGAAACATCGAAGAGCCGGCCCAGAGGCCGCCGATTGCGGCAATGACAAATAACGGCACCGCGACCAGCGCGACCAGGAACGCTCGGCGGCTTTTGCGCAACATAAGCAGGAGCATCAAGACGCCGGTCGCAGCGACCGCACCCAGCAGACCGGCTCGTGACTGAGTTCGGTAAATCAGCAGACCGAAAACAGGGAGGGCATACCCAAAACAAATACGCCAGAACCAACCGAACTGAGGGATAAACAGGAATACCAAACAAAAGGGAATCCACATCTGGAACAGGTGCGCAATATGATTAGGACAGATGTAGGTTCCGCCAAGACGCTCGCCGTAATTCGTATAGCGCTCCGTGCCGAACAGCATCTCGGGATTGATTTTGTGCTGAACCAAACTGTAAAGCGCGACCAGCAGCAGACAGAAAAAAATGGCTGTCCAGACCGTCTTGCGGCGCGGAAACCGTGAAAGAATATTGGCCGAAGCCCAGTATACTCCCAGATAACACCCGAACCGCAATACGCTGATTCTGGCTTCATACGGCACGGTGGAGAACGGAATCATCACGGCACTGTAGAACCAGAAGAGAAGCAACAAGATTCCTCCGGGAGGAACCCTGTTGCCGGAAATCAGAGATCGGCCCCGAAGGGTCGGGATGCCTTCGGCAAAGTCAGAAGTCAGTCCGGCAATCTCCGCGTCTTGATCTGTGGCTGCTGATTTCTGACTGCCGATGTCTGACCTCTGGCGAGGGCGCAACGCGCCAACCGCCCACGCCGTCAGAGCGGCATAAACCAGCACAATCAGCGGCGGGAGAAACGTCATCTTATCCTCCCACAGCCCGTACAGGGTGAACGATGCACCCAGGGCGAGGAGAATAGAGCCCATTATAAACTTTTCAATACGGTTCATTTTTTCAGTCGTTGGAAACCAATTTTTTCACACGAAGATAACGAAGAGAAGAGCCATCCCGGCTCTGGGTATTAGACGTACTGCTTGAAGTACTTTATCGGCGGCTTCAAACCGTCGATCAACGGGACGGAAGGCTAATACGCTCCGCTACCGAACAAAACGGTCCGAACCGTTCGTGCAATAATTACAAGATCCAGCCAGGCAGACCAGTTGGTTACGTAATACGTATCCCAGCGGTTCATGCCGTCCGTCCCGCTATCGCTCCGCCCGGACACCTGCCACAGGCCTGTAACTCCGGGACGGACCTTTACTCTCAAGCGCTGCGTACGGACTTTCAACTCCTCGTGATGATATTGAGGGAGCGGGCGCGGGCCGACTAGGGCCATCGTTCCGATCAATACGCACCAAAACTGTGGGATCTCGTCCAGCGAAGTTTTCCGCAAGAGTTTTCCAACCCATGTGATGCGGGGATCCTTTTTCAGTTTATAATGCTGTTCCCACTCCGCCTTGAGCTCTGGGTCTGCGGCAAGCTTCTTACGAAGCACCGTTTCTGCATCGGGAACCATCGTCCGCAACTTATAGATCTTAAACCGCCTGTTGTTCCTCCCGATCCGCTCCTGCGCGTATACCGGCGAATGAAAGTCCTGCAGCCAGACCAACAACATAAACAAAAGACAAATCGGCCCCCATAGAGGCAGCGTAAGGACCGTCAGTATCCGTTCAACAAAAGTTTTGGAAAACTGGGCTAACGGGTTAAGCAGGTTACGCCGGATTTCCAAGGCGAGAATTCCCTGAAGGTCACAGGGCCTAACCCACAGAGACGGAGCGTCCTGCAGGTCGGGAACCAGCAAGATGGTTTGGTATATCTGCAGGGGCCCTTCCAGCAAATTGATCAGTTCATGGCGGCTCAAATTAGGCAGGGCCACCACAGCTACCGGAGCGCGGCGAGTTGTGTTGTGCAAACCACCCAGAACGGGTAACCCGCCGGCAATTTCGCCCTGCTTATAATCGTTACTAAGCGCCGCCTGAGGCACAAAGCCTAGGAATCGATCCTTGCGCAGCACTTCAGAAACCAATGGTAACGATTGCCGATCACCGTAAATCACCGTCGGAATACCCCACAGGTTCAGTGCGGACAAAACAGATTTAACCATC
>Ga0307990_1004605_pt1 | contig 10124 bp, 8 predicted proteins | sample EllFjometagen129_FD_203168 | JGI IMG/M metagenome (GOLD analysis project Ga0307990, IMG submission 203168) | Marine microbial communities from Ellis Fjord, Antarctic Ocean - #129 | ecosystem: Environmental > Aquatic > Marine > Unclassified | place: Southern Ocean | collected 2014-10-08
ATCGACACCGTCTTCGCCGACTCGGCGGAAGTCTACCGCAAGGGCGACGGCGGCAAGCCACAGACCAGCTAGCGCCCGCCGGCCTCGACGCCGACGGCTTAGACGCAAGAAGACGGACAGAATGTCCAGCAGGAGCGAACCATGACACAAGTCGATGACCAGTTGATTCGGCAGATGGTCCAGAGTGTTCTGGAGCACGTGCAGACGGGTTGGTCAAGCAGGCCCGTACCACCGGCCGGCAAAACGGCACAGGCACCGGTCAGCGCGATCGGACTCGATACCCGCCTGGCCAGTGGCGAAAACAGGTTCGGGCAGTTCACGTCCGTCGACCAGGCCGTCCAGGCCGCCACTACCGCCCAGAAGGCACTCATGCGCCGATCCATGGCCCAGCGAGAGGCCGCCTGCGAAATCATCCGCAAAATATGCACCGACCAGGCCGTGGCGCTGGGCGACATGGAGTACGAAGAAACCCACATGGGCCATCGAGCCCACAAGCCCGAGAAGCTTCTGGCGATCGGGAAAATCGCTCTCGGCACGGCCTTCCTCAAAACCGAGTGCTTCAGCGGCGACCACGGAATCACGCTGGAAGAGCACGCCCCATGGGGCGTCATCGGCGTCATTACACCGGTTACCCACTCCCTGCCGACCCTCGCCAACAACGCCGTCAATATGATCGCCGCCGGAAACAGCCTGGTGGTCAACCCGCACCCCGGGGGCAAGAAGGTCGCCGCATACGGCGTTAAGTTGTTCAACCAGGCTATCTACGAAAAACTCGGAATCGACAACCTAATCTGCGTCATCACCGAGCCGACCATCGAGTCGGCCGGGGAAATCTTCCACCATCCCGGAGTCAATCTGCTATCGATCACCGGCGGGCCCGGAGTGGTCGCGGCCGCGATGAAGTCCGGCAAGCGGGCCATCTGCGCCGGACCCGGAAACCCGCCCGCCGTGGTGGATGAGTCCGCCGACATCGACAACGCGGCTCGCTGCATCCTGGAAGGCAGCACTTACGACAACAACCTGCTGTGCCTTTCCGAAAAAGAGGTCTTTGTGCTGGCGGGAGTATGGGACCGCATGATGGCGGCGATGGAGGCCGTCGGGGCCGTCAGGCTCAGCCCGCAGCAGATGGACCAGCTTTCCGGGCTGGTCCTCGAACCCGGCAAACCCGGCGAGCATCACCATGCCAACCGCAAGTACGTCGGCGCCGAGCCGCAGGTTCTCGCCTCGGCGATTGGCCTGAATGTCCCGGCCGACTGCAGGATGCTCTTCGGCCAGACCCAAGCCGACCACCCGCTCGTCCAGGCTGAGCAGATGATGCCTGTGATACCCTTCGTCAAGTGCGATAGCTTCGACCAGGCCGTCGAGCAAGCCTGCCAGGCCGAGCACGGTTTCGGCCACACCGCCGTCATTCACTCGCGACTGGTGGACCACATGACGCAAATGGGCAAGGCGGCAAACACGGCCATCTTCGTAAAGAACGGCCCGTCGGTGGCGGGCAACGGTGGCGGCGGCGAGGGGTACGGCAGTTACTCGATCGCCTGCTCGACCGGCGAAGGCATCGCCACGCCAACAACATACACCCGCACCCGCCGCTGCGTGATGGTGGACAACCTGCGGATTATCTAGAAGAAAAAGCAGATTACCACAGAGGCACAGAGACTCAGAGAGTCTGAAAGAAAACAGAAGAAGCAGATTATCGCATACGCACAGAGAACCTGAAAGATGAGACGACAGAGACAAGAGCGCGACGTCAGTTTTCGGAATTGATGCCTCGGCGCGCCCTGTGACTCTGTGGTTATTGCTTCTTCGGGCGAGGACATTCGATGCTTCGCGGCATAGTGGAAGGCACGGCTACGGCGACGATTCGGCATCCTTCGATGAAGGGCTGGAAGCTGCTGATAGTCCAGCCAATCGACATCGATCGCAAGCCCGATGGCGACCCGGTGCTGGCGATAGATATGCTCGGCGCCGGACGAGGCAGCGAAGTTCTGATAAGCAACGACGGTAAGAGTACGCGTGAAATGGTCGGCGACACTACCTCGCCGATCCGATGGGCCGTGATCGGCCTGGTCGATTGAGGATCAATGGCGTGACGGACGAAGTTATAAACCAGATTGTGCAGCAAGTCCTGGCCGCGATGCAGACGCGAGGCCTCGCCGCGGATACACCACCGCAGGCAACGGTCGAGGCACCCCCTGCGCCACCCGCGCTGCCGGCACCCGTCCAGGTGCCCCTGGCCCTGCCGGTCGCCCAACCAAAGGTTCAGGCAACCAAGGCCGAAACCACCAGCACCACCAGTTCCACGCGAAAGGTCTTCATAACGGCTGAGATGCTCGAAAGAAGGCTGGCCACCGATGACGGACCAACCCGAACCGTCGAGCTGGCGTACAACGAGTTTCTCACCCCGGCCGCGATGGACCTGGCGGATCAGCGTCACCTGACCATCCGCAAGCAACCTAGACAACTGGCCTGCCCGGCGGAGGCAACCAACCTGCCGACCGCCACCGAAAAATCCGTCCCGGCCGCGAGAGGCGCCTCCAAGGGCAGGACTCTCGGGCTCGTCATCAGCAAGCCAAACGCGATGGTCCGCGGCGTGCTGGACGGCCTGGAACGAGACGGAATAATCGCACTGGACTTCAACCGCACCAACTACTGGATCGAAAACACGCAGATGCTCTGCCAGGCTATCGTTTCCTGCAGTGTGAACGGCGGGGTGGTGATGGTTCCCGAGGCCGCCGACGTGGTCATGCTCGCCAACAAGATCCGCGGAATCCGCGCAGTCCAAGGTGTCAGGCCGGAAGGCCTGACCGCGGCGATGGGCCGGCTGGCGCCCAACGTACTGGCGATGGAACATTCATCCAGCACTTTCCACGAGATACGAACGATGCTTCGGACGTTCGCCGTCGGAAGCGCCTCCACAGGCCGGGCCGACGCGGTCATGGATGCCATCGAGAAACTGGAAAGGGCCTGAGACATGAGAATAGCCAAGATCGTGGGAAAGGTGACGCTCGTCAGTCAGGTCCCGGAGCTGCCTGCCGGGGCATACCTGATCGCACGCCCGATGAACCGCGGCTCGCTTGCGGGCCTCAACGAAGGCAACGAGGAGTCGGAGGTCGTCTACGACAGCCTCTCCGCCCGCGAGGGCGACCTTATCGGCATGGTGGAAGGCAGGGAGGCCACCGCGCCGTTTTGGCCTCAGAAGGTCCCCTTTAACGCCTACAACGCATGTATTCTGGAACAGGTTAACTTCCAGCCCGTGCTGGAAATGCCCCAATAGCAAACGGAGCAAATGATGGTAAACGAATTCGAAATCAAGAAGATGATCTGCGAGCTTGGCCGACGGATGTACAACAAAGGCTTCGTGGCGGCCAATGACGGCAATATTTCCTATCGCATGGGCAACGGACGATACCTTTGCACGCCGACGGGCGTATCCAAGGGCTTTCTCAAACCCGACGACATTGCAACGGTCGATGACTCCGGCAAGCAGATCGGTGGCAGCAAGCCGCGGACCAGCGAAATCCTGCTGCACCTGGAGATATTCCACGAGTTGCCGGACATCAGCGCCGTCGCCCACGCGCACCCGCCGTACGCGACCGCCTTCGCCGTCGCCGGCGTCGACGTGCCGAGCTGCATCCTGCCCGAGGTGGAGATCCTCATCGGACGCGTGCCGATCGCCGAGTACGACACGCCGGGAGGCAAGGACTTCGCCGAAACGATCCTCCCGCACCTGCGTCGCAAGTGCAACACCATCCTGCTGGCCAATCACGGTGCGGTCGCCTGCGACAAAGACCTCGAACACGCCTACTTCCATCTCGAAACGCTGGACATGTACTGCCAGATCCTCCTGCTGGCCAAGCAGATCGGCAAGGTCCAGCAGATATCCGAACCGAAGGTCCACGAACTGCTCGACCTCAAGAAAAAAATCGGCATCCCGGATGAAAGGTTCGACTGCGAAGGCGAACGCTGCGTAATGGGCGGCGGCGACGAGTTCCTCAAGGGCTTCAGTACCCAGCCAATCCCGCAGCACCAGACCAGCACGGACGGGCACGGGCGAGGAAACGGCATCGCGGACCTGCCCAGTCAACAGGGCCAGCCCCAGCCACGACCCCAGGAAGGAAGCCTGCCCCGCTTCCCCGCCATCGTGGCAGGCCGAGAAATACCCGGTGCCGACTACCTCGGCGCCTCCAGCGCCACCGCCCGCAAACGGGCCGCCGAAGACGAAACCGAACGCCTCGTGCAGATCATCACAGACAAGATCGTCCAGATGAACGCCGGTTGACCGGAGAACGAGCAACCGGTAGCGGGAAGACCCCGAATGCCTCGGGATGCGGTGCGACATCCTGCGGATAACTCGTAGCAGAGCGCCTGGACCAGCGATGGAAACCAACGCCGCCAAATCGAGCTTGCCGCACGAGAAACCTTCTCGCAAGCGGCACGCCCGGGGCTGGGTTGCCCCAGCCTTGCTCGGCTTGTTGCTTGCCTTTTGCGGCGGATGCGTGCAGCACGCGAGCCCCGAGGCGATCAAGCTGCTCGACGAAGGCAGGGACGCCTACGAGCAGGCGGACGACCAGGCCGTCATCGACAAGACCAGCTATTTCCTCACCGAAAACGCCCAGACCGTCGAAGCGGATGTGGCTTATTACCTTCGCGGACTGGCTTACTACCGCACGGGAAACCTGCCCGCGGCGCGAGAGGACCTCAAGCGTTCTGCCTCTCGGGCGCGACAGAAAGACCTGCGACTCAAGGTGCTCAAGGCGCTGGGCGACCTGGCCTTCGATACCGATGACATGGACTGGGCTGGAACGCTTTACGCCGAGGCGCTAGTGGAAATGGACCCAAAGGCCACGCCGGCCGACGATGTCCGCTACCGCCTCGGCTGCACGATGCAGCGAACGGGCCAGTGGTGGGACGCCGACTCCCAGTTCGAGCGATTGCGGCACGACTTTCCAGACTCGCCCGCAGCCCGGCTTGCCGGGCAGAGAATCCGCTGCCGGGCGTGGGCGTTCCAACTTGGCGCCTTCGATCGCAAAGACCTCGCCGAATCCGCCTCAACCAGGCTGGCGAAGGTCGGCCTGACCACCACCATCCGCCCCACCGTCATCGCGGGCAAGCTCACCTTCCTCGTCCAAGCCGGCTGGTATGAGACCTACGCCGCCGCGACAGCAGATGCCCCCAAAATCCGCAACACCGACCCCAACGCCCCACTGGTCACCACTCGCTGAGCGGACCCAATCAACAAGCAACCGCCCCCGCTTTCGGTTTCTCCGGCAATTATGCAGTCCGACTGCAAATCAGCCGCTGCCGCAGAACGCCCCGTCTGGGGCGATAATCACCGAATCGCGAGATGCTTGCCGAGGGTGCCTTTCTGATTGCACGTCCTTTTCTTTTCGCAGGCACTGCTTTATCCGCCTGCCTCATAGACCGATATGAAGCTTGGAGAACTTGGACTTGGCAGGAAATACCGTGAAAAACCCGGACGTCGTAAACAGATATACCCGCGGACTTATGCTGCGAGGGCGTGGGTGTTTTGCCCAGGCTGCCCAAGAGCTACAAGGGCTTATACAGCAAGACGATACCATCGGACTGCTAAGCCGCTATCACTATGCGCTGGCCCACAGGTCGCTAAGCGGCGAGGCCCTGGCGGCGGGGGACTTCCAAGCCGCCCAGCGCCACCTGAAAACCGCCATGGACACCGTAGGCGATGATTGCGGACTCGGCGGCGTTCTTGCCGGGCTCTACGCGCGAGGCCACAAGCCCGACGAGTGTTTGCGCGAGACAGAGAAGGCATCCACCACGCGGGCCGGCGAAAACTCGCCGGAGTTCCATCGAACCCTCGCACAGGCACAATGGCAGGCCGGACGGCACCAGGAGGCGGCTTTGACCCTATCCCAGGCGTTCCGCAGGTTCGGACCGACGGGCGTGCTGCACTTGCAGCAGGGGCTGTTCCTGGCGGCCGAAAACAAGTTCCCCGAGGCCCGCAAAAGCCTCGCCCGGGCTGCGAAGGCCATGTGCGACAACCCGGACGTCCACCGATATCTCGGCCTGGCGGCGGCAGCGACGGGCGACGCCCCAGCCGCGGCTCGGAGCTTCCAGCGAGCGATGGACCTTCGACCCGACGACTTGATACTGGCCTACCAACTGTCGCTGGCAGCGCGAGCGGCCTCGGAAGCCGGCGTGGATATCATCGTTCGCCTGCCGGCACCGGCACCAATGCCGACCAATGGCAACCTGCACGCCTTGGCCAGGCGAGTCGCCGCAGAACCGGACCTCGTCGAGGCGCTGTGCTCGCTACCGGACAGCGACTTGGACAGCGATCTGTTCGCCCTTCTCGTTGGCGCTGTGGAACTGGCGATCGAGGCGCATCCGCGATACGCGGATCTTCACCTGGCCGCATCGCGAGCGTACGCTCGTCTCGGCCAGCACGACGCGGCCCGAGCCCGGGCCGAGTCGTCGCTTGATATCAATCCCGCGTACGTCCGCGCTCGGCTGCACCTTGCGGAACTCTGCGTATCAGCCGGTCTGGACACTCTGGCCGCGGGGCATTACGAACGGGCTGTCAGCGACGGCGCCGACTGGCCTGACGTTCATCTACGAGCATCCGAAGCTTTGATCGGCTGCGGGCGAAGTAACGCTGCCAGGCGACATCTGCAGCGAGCGTTGGAGCTCAACGCTGGTTTTGCGCCGGCAGCCCAGGCGTTGGAGGCACTGGCGGCATGAGGGAGTCAACAGCTTGAGTCATCTTCTTGAACTTCTTGGTCGAGGCCTCGGCAGCGACCTTGGTGACATGCTGGATCGGTACTTCTGGTCTCCGACGAACGTCGGTATCGACCAGCTCGCCGAGAGCTGCGCGGCCCGGCCTGACTTGCCGGACGGGCACTTGAGACTGGGTTTGGCGCAACTTCGCGCATCCCAGCTCGACCAGGCCGTCACGCACCTTTCCGAAGCGTGCCGCCTGAAGCCGGACCTTCTAGCAGCCAGGCTGGCGATTGCGGCTGCGCTGGATGAGATGGGTCGGTTCGACCAGGCCCTTGGGCAGCTCCAGATCGCCAACCGAACCCACAGCGGCGCCGGGCCGGTGCTGTTCGCGATGGCTTTCTGCCTGGAGAAACTTTCCCGCCCTGACGAAGCGGCGGAGTATTACCGCGACGCAATAGAGAGAGACCCCGCTTCGTTGGCGGCAAGGGAGCGCCTTGCGGCGATCGACGTATTGACGAACAAGCTCGACGAGGCCATCGAGCAGTATCACTACCTTCGCGACTCCGAGCCGCAGGAGCCCGCATACCGTTCGGCCCTCGCTCACCTGTACTACCGCCGGGGGCAATACCGCGAGGCGATCGACGAGTTCGAAACCGCCATTGCTATGGAACCAGAGAACTGGACTTTGATCGACGACGAGGTCGAGGCACTGATAGCTGATGGGCAATTCCGCGAGGCCAGCGAGCGCCTCCACCAACTCATCGACGAGCATGGCCCCCAAGCCGACCTGCACGTTCGCCTGGGAGACGTCTACGGGCGAATCGGCGACGACGATTCCGCCATGCAGAACTACCTGACCGCCCTGCAACTCCAGCCTACCTACCTCGAAGCCACCGTAAAGGCGGGCACGCAACACCTCATGCAGGGCCGATGGGACCAGGCCGCCGAAGCCTTCCACGAGGCGGCAGAGCTTAACGACGCCGTACTGGAATGCTACGTGGGCATGGGTGTCGCCCAGGCGGCGAGCGGCGACAGGGCCGAGGCCATGAACAGCTTCGACCTGGCTGGAACGATCGAACCCAACAGTTCGCTGCTGCTTGCGGAGATGGCCAAGCTCCAGCTTCGCTCAGCCGTCAGCGAGGAATTCGCCAAAAGCTTCTGCTCGGACAAAGATATCGCCGGCGAGAGCGCAGCCTTCAACGAGGAATTGTTCGCCCAGCAGATAGACCGTCATGCCCAGGCCGTGAGAACCGAACCGCAGCACGCGGACGTTCGCTACCGTTACGGCGTGCTGCTTCGCGCCGCCGGTCAGATACCCCAGGCCATGGAGCAGTTCCTCGAAGCCGTGCGGATAAGTCCGACATTCTTCAAAGCGTGGATCAAGCTGGGCATAACGCAGCAGGAAATGGGCCTGGTCGACGACGCGATCGAGACTTTCCAGAAGTCCACAAACGTGCGACAGGACTGCGTGGACGTTCATTACCGCCTGGGTCTGCTGTACACCAATCGCAATAACTTCAGCGAGGCGGTGCGTCACATGGAAGCCGCCGCCGGAGACGACGTTGACGGCAGGGTCCGCGCGGGCCTGGCCCTTTCGCTTCAAAACATGGGGCTGATGGACCGCGTCGCCGCGACTTGGCGAAGCCTCTGGAAAATCCACCGCGTCCAGGCAGGCAAGTGCGATTCTTTCGGAACATACCGCGGCCAGGGATAGCCTTTACATGCGAGCGCCCCAGCCGGGCATAAAGCAGTAATGGAGACAGGTCTATGTGTGGGATAGTCGGATACATCGGTGCAAAGCCAGCCACGCCCTTGCTGATCGAGGGGCTCAAAAGACTGGAATACCGTGGCTACGATTCCGCCGGCGTCTGCGTGTGCCGGGCGGGCGAACTGTCTATCTGCAAGGACATCGGCAGGGTTATGCAGGTCGAGCAACAGATTCTCACCGACACCCGCTTCGACACCGCGACGGTGGGCATCGCCCACACGCGCTGGGCGACGCACGGCCAGCCCAGCAAGGAAAATGCCCACCCGCACTTCGACAGCAGGGGTCGAATCGCGCTGGTTCACAACGGTATCATCGAAAACTACGCCACGCTCAAGCAGTTCCTGATCGGCAAGGGTCACGAGTTCCAATCCGATACGGACACGGAAGTGCTGGTGAATCTCATCAGTGAGATTTACCATGACGGGGCCGAGAACCTCGAATCCGCCGTTCAGTCGGCCCTGGGTGAGGTGACGGGCACGTACGGCATAGCGGTAATGTGTGCCGACGATCCGGACAAGATCGTCGCCGCCCGCAAAGGCAGCCCGCTGATCGTCGGCGTCGGCACCGACGAGTATCTTGTCGCCAGCGACGCCTCCGCGATCATCGCCCACACGTCAAACGTGATATACCTCAACGACAACGAGATGGCTGTGTTCACCCGCGACGGAATGCGCACGCTGACGATCGACAACGTGCCGATCACCAAGGAAGTCCAGCAGATCGGCTGGACGCTGGAGGAGATCGCCCGCGGCGGGTATGAGCACTTCATGCTCAAGGAGATCTGCGAGCAGCCCGAGGCCATCCGCAACTGCCTTCGCGGGCGCGTGGACCTGCGCGACAATCGCATCCAGCTCGGCGGGCTCGAAAGCGTCGGCCGGGAACTGGTCAAGACGCGGAAGGTCGTCCTTTCCGCATGCGGCACGGCTTGGCACGCGGGTCTCGTCGGAGAGTATCTCTTCGAAGACCTCGCCCGAATCCCCACCGAGGTCGAGTACGCCAGCGAGTTCCGCTACCGCAACCCGATCATCGAAGAGGGCACGGTCTTCCTGGCGATAAGCCAGTCCGGCGAGACAGCCGACACACTGGCCGCCCTTCGCGAGGCCAGGGAAAAGGGCGCGCTCGCGCTGGGTATCGTCAATGCCGTCGGCTCGACGATCGCCCGTGAAACTGACGGGGGCGTCTATATCCACGCCGGGCCGGAAATCGGCGTCGCGAGCACCAAGGCGTTCACCTGCCAAGTGGTGGTCGAGACGATGATCGCACTTGCCCTGGGCAGGCGGCGATTCATGTCGCAGAACACGATGAGCCGATACCTCAACGCCCTGATGGAGATTCCCGACAAGATCGAGACCATCCTCGAACTAAGCGACACCATCCGCCAGGTCGTCGGCGAATACATCGACTGGGACAACTGGCTGTTCCTGGGACGGGGCTACAACTACCCGATCGCCCTGGAAGGCGCGCTGAAGCTCAAGGAAATCAGCTACATCCACTCCGAGGGCCTTCCCGCAGCCGAGATGAAACACGGGCCGATCGCGCTCATCCATGAAGGCATGCCCGTGGTCTTCGTCGCGCCTCGCTGCGGCACGTACGACAAGATCATCAGCAACATCGAGGAAGTCCGCGCGCGAAAGGGACGCATCATAGCCGTGGCCAC
>Ga0307990_1004606_pt1 | contig 10123 bp, 11 predicted proteins | sample EllFjometagen129_FD_203168 | JGI IMG/M metagenome (GOLD analysis project Ga0307990, IMG submission 203168) | Marine microbial communities from Ellis Fjord, Antarctic Ocean - #129 | ecosystem: Environmental > Aquatic > Marine > Unclassified | place: Southern Ocean | collected 2014-10-08
AACGTTAGGAATTAGAGATAGTGTACATAAATATGGTAAAAAGTTGATAAGTTTAAATGTTGGTGATTTTAATACATTAAAAATTTATAATGCTAAACCAGAACAAATTCAAATGAATAATGATTTCGCAACTTCTAATATAACAACTGAAGTTAGAAAGGTACCTTATCCACTTCTTATTGATGTTGGTAAAATTATTGTAAATAGTCCCAAGAGTTCCAAATACTATAAAGGTATGGGATTATTAAATTTAGTAATAACACCATTTGATAATATTATACAATTTAGAATTGCAGAATTAAGTGGAGATAATAAAATGGATCCTTATAATTTTTCTGATATACTTAAAGATGCGGATTTGACATTGGTGTTTAAATCTGATAGTGAAATAGTAGAAAAAGGTATTTTTACAGGTTCTGAAAATAATTTCAATATAGGTATTGTCAATTATAAAATTGATGAAGTTGATATTAGTACTCTTAGGTCAATTTATGATAAAGGTTATACTAATTTTTATTTGGCACTAACAGCTATTAAGACTAACAATAAAACCTTATTATATTCTGGTACTTTTACTTTTTATGAAAATGTCAAATTTGTAGATGATGGTTCAGAAATATCAGATGATGGTGATTTAACCGAATCTCCTATTACTGCATCAAGTACAAGTACACCAAGTACAAGCACAACAAGTAATGATTGGGCACCAAGAGCTGGAAAAACATTAATAATATATACAAAATCAAGAGCATCAGTTACTAATACTCAATCAGCACAAATTAGTGCAAGTTAAAAAATAAATAATAATAAATGTCACTCACAGAAATACCAGCTACACATATAGGAAGTTCATTTAATCCAGAAATATCAAAACTAGTAACAGAGGAAGGCGGTTCTGTATTATATACCGCTGGTAACATTTTAGTAGTTTCGGAAGTTTCAAAAGAGTTATATTTTGAACTTTTAAAAAGTCCTTATGTAGATACAATGGAGAGTTTACCATTGAAAAGATATAATGTAACACAAACAAGTGGTATAGCATCAGTTGCAGTACAAAATACTACAGCAGTATTTGAAGGTTTACCAGATGATACTGGTGGTTCACAGGAAGAATATGAAGAAGAAGATGCAGGTAATGTTTCTGGTGGAGTAACTTCGGGAGGTGCGTCATGAGATTAGGTTCACAAAATAATCAATTTAGATTTAATTTTCCTAATGACTTCATATCAATTGAAGTTGAAGATAAACTTAAAAAGTTTATGGATAAAAATTTTATACCATATGATAAACCTATAGACTATTTAAACTCTACAATAAAGGAGATTGTGTTTCCTTCAATGCAAATTGAAGATTCAGAGCAAATTCACAAATTTAGTAAAAAGGTGGCATATAAATCAACACAAAATATTCACGATTTGAATACCGCAGAATTAGATATAACATTTAGAAGTATAGATTCTCATGCTAATTATTTTATGTTAAGGCAAATCTTAATAGAATATTATAATAATACAAGAAAATATTATATGCCTGAAATATCTTTAGATATACTTGATAAAGATGGTGATGTTATTTATGTTGTGAAATTTAGAAATGTTTTATGGAAATCTGAATCAGAATTAAGACTTGCTTATCAAGTTCAAGATATAGGTAGTGAAACATTTGCTATGACATTTAGATTTATCTATATGGATATTGATTGGATGCTTAGCGCAACGCCAGAAATTCAGGGCGAAAGTCTTTATGATACTAAAGTTTGGACACACGAAAATGATGTGCTACCATCACAAAGAAAACAAAATTTATATACGTAATAAAAATTAAACCTTTTTTTAATTTGGATATATAAAATCATGAGTAATTAAAATAAATGTATAACTTTTTAAAAAATTAGTATGTCTAAATTAAAAGAAGGCGTGAATATAGGAAATTTGCCTGATCCTTTTCCATTTTTAAATAACGAACATCAAATCCTTAAAGTTAAGGGCGATGAAGTTAATTTAAGTGAAGATTACCAAAAACTTTACAAAGTAATGGAAAAAACATTCCTTGAAATGAGGGAAGTTAGAGAAGGTGAAATAATCAATGGAGTAATTGTATCAAATGATGATACAGAAATTGTTGTTGATTTCGGTTATAAAGATCATATTTATGTTGACACACCAAGTGGAAATTTAGCTAAAGGTTTAGAAGTAGGAACACAAATTGATGTATTAGTGACTAATATTCAAGATACTCCTTTCTTAATCGAAGGTTCTATTACCGAACTTATTAAAATGAATGTTCATAATAAATTGAAAACTTATTATGACGAAAAATTAGCACTTACCGCAAAAGTGAAAGAATTGATACCAGCGGGTTATATGCTTGATATTTATATGGATAATGTAACTATTGATGCGTTTATGCCAAACACATTAGCTGATGTTAACAGACTTTCTAAACCAGAATCAATTATTGGTGAAACTATTAATGTGATGTTGGAAACATTACAGCAAGAAAAAGGTGTTTATGTAGTTTCAAGGAGAAAATACTTAAAGACACTTATTCCTGAAGAAATCAAGAAATTGAAAAAGGATGAAATTTATGTAGGTGAAGTTACGGGTACTACACCATTTGGTGTATTTATTCAATTCAATGGTTGTTTAACAGGAATGATTCATAAAATGAATGTTGTTGAAGAGTGGCAAGCGAAATGGGATAAAATATATCCAGGTCAAGGTATAGATTTTTATGTTAAAGAAGTAGCAAAAAATAACAAGATTATTTTAACTCAATCTTTAAAAGAATCTTTATGGGATAGTATTAAAGTAGGTAAAATCTTAGACGGTAAAGTTATTGATGTTAAGAACTTTGGAGCATTAATCTCTCTTGATTATGAAACAATGGGGTTAATTCAAACAACATACCTTGTTAAGAATGAAGCTAAATTAACTAAAGGTGATTCAGTTAAAGTTAAAGTTATATCTGTCATCAAAGGTGACAGAAAAATATACTTGAACTTAGTTAAATAATTAACAACTGAAATGAAAAAAGAGGACTCAATGAGTTCTCTTTTTTTTTTGGTTTTTTTATAGTTTATTGAATTGATTGTTGTATATTTGTATTATAAAAAAAAAAGAAGATGAAAGTTCAAAGTTTATCAATATCAGTGCCAACTAACAATAAATGTGTTAATAGCTGCGAATTTTGTGTGAGTCGGACTCACACAAACCCTTATCCTGATAACGTCTCAAAATGTTTAATTCCTGTTGAACAGCCTCGGTTAGCTAATATTGTAGATAACGGTAAATTTTATATGATTGATGAAAAAACAATTGAATATAAAGATTATTTTAACAGGTTACAATTTGCTAGAGACAATGGTTGTAATGTAGTAATTTTGACTGGAACTGGAGAGCCAACTCAAAATTTTCCATTTTTGCAGTTCTTCTCTATCGTAAATTCAAAATTAACTACACCTTTTAAAAGTGTTGAAATTCAAAGTACAGGAGTACTTTTAGATGACCCCCGACTTATACTTTTAAGAGAACTTGGTATCACAACAATTTCACTTTCAATTTCAAATGTATTTGATAATGAAAGAAATTTAAATATTATAAACGTACATAAGAAATTAAGGTTTGAATTAGTAGACATTATTGCTCTAATTAAAAAGTATGATTTTAACTTGAGACTGTCGTTAAATCTTATTAGTGATTATGATGAATTTTCTGTTAAAAGTGTATTAAATAAGTGTAAAGAGTATGGTGCAGATCAAGTGACATTCAGGAAACTTTATATGTCAAACTCATATAGTAAAATTGATAAATGGATAGAAGAAAATGATTCAGTTGAATTCTATTCCAAACTTGATAAGTATGTTAAAGCAAGTGGTGTATATTTAGGTAAGCTTCCATTTGGTGCATTAATGTATGATATTGATGAAATGTCAATAGTAATTGACGATAATTGTATGGCGGAAATTAAAGAAAATGAAAATATAGATCATTATAAGTATTTAATATTGCGAGAAAATTGTAAATTATATTTCACTTGGAATTCTAAGGCATCTTTACTGTTTTAGAATTAAACTCCTTTTTTAGTTCATTATATTTTTTCTTTTTAAGAAAACCTTCTAATTATTGATTTACTTTTATTAGTTGGTGGTTCAGGATTAAATGGAATATCATCATCAAACCCAGGTTCGTCCATATCAACGAATAATTTACCTAATGGATCTTTATTTTTTTTTGGTTTCGTTTTAGGTTTTTTCTTTTTAGATTTCTTCTTTTTGCTATCAATTTTATCATTTAGAAATTCTCTTGTGAAATTGTGTGCAGTTTGTAATGTTTTTTTAATCTTTTTCCTGATTCTAATTTTATTGCCATCTTCACTTAATCTATAAACTTTACAAATAAATTTACCGCTACCTAATTGTTTTATTACTGCGATATATTTACCATTGTCAGTTTTATATTCAATAGTGTTTCCTAACACCTTTGGGTTATGTTTAGCACGTCCACTAACAAATAAAGATTTGTCTATTCTGCTATCATTCCAAGTTTCATATATCTTTAAATTAGTTATCATTTTATCACTTTTAATTTATCCGTTGGTACATTTTCAATAATGCAACATGTACTTGTTAATCCTATTGCGTTTTTACATTCTTGTGAATCTGATGTTAATAATTTCTTAACATCAAATTCATATATTTTATTTACTTTTAATCATTTCTTAGTTTTATCATTTCTTTTCTTTCTTCTTTTCTTTTGATAATCTGAAAGTGGTTGCTTTTTTTCCATTAATTGTAGGCATACCGTGTTCATCTTTTCCAATCTTTTTAACTACTGTTTTCTTATTTTTAAATTTGCCCATTAAAATTGTATCTCCAGTTTTGAGTGGTATACATATTTTTTCTACATATATTTTAAAATCAGTAATCACGAACTATATATTAAAATTTTTATGTAAAAACTTTTATTCTTTTAGATAATATAAAAATATATGGAAAAACAAAAATTTTTAAAATTAAGAATATCCGCAGATTTGTATGAAATGTTTCAAGATACTTGTGATAGTAGAAATAAAACTATGAGTGAGGTGTTGAGAAGCTTTTCTAAATTTTACACTGAAAGTGATAATGCAGTTCTGCTAGATTTAGATGATAATTTATTGAATGATGTTTCTATTTTATGTAAAAAGAAAAATATGAAATTTGATGATTTAATAAAAAAACTATTAAAAAAAGCTATCAATGAACACAATTGAATTTAAACAGTTTGCTGACAATAAGCATAACTTACCTTCTGAATCACAAAGATATGGTTCTGTGCCATATTCAAAACATACACAAGATGTTTTTGATGTAAATCGTGAATATAACTATTATCTTAAAAATGAAGATAAAGATGATGTTGATAAAGTGTCATATGGTCATGATTTAATTGAAGATACTGATGTATCTGTTAAAGATATTGAAGAATATGCAAATAAGCGAGTAGCCAGAATCATTTTTAATGTCTCCAATGAGAGGGGACTTGATAGAAAAGAAAAAAACTTCAAAACTTATCCTAAAATTTGGAGTGATGATTTATCCATTTATGTGAAACTTTGTGATAGAATCGCAAATACTAGAAATAGTAAAAAATCAGGAGACAAAAAAATAAATGGAGATTCACTATTTAGTATGTATAAAAAAGAATATTCTTTATTTAAGTATGCGTTAAAAGTTAGAAATTTGTATCCTGATATGTGGGACGAACTTGATTCGTTATATTACAAATGAAAAAATAATATATATAATAAATGGCTAAATTATATTTTAAATATGGTGCGATGTCATCAGGTAAAAGTATTGAGTTATTACGAGTAAATTATAATTATTATGAAAATAATAAAAAAACTATTTGCTTAACATCAATAAAAGATGATCGTTACACTGTTGGTTATATAACTTCCAGAATTGGTATCTCAACAGGTGCTATTGGGTTTGAAAAAATAAATATTTTTGACTTAGTTAAAAAAACAGAAGGGGTATCTTGTGTGCTGGTGGATGAAGCACAATTTTTGACAAAGGAGCAAGTTTATCAATTATCTGATGTTGTTGATATTTTAGATATACCAGCAATTTGTTATGGCTTAAGATCTGATTTTAAAATGTATGCATTTGAAGGTTCAAAGTATTTAATGTCTATGGCAGATAGTATTGAAGAAATAAAAACAATTTGTTCTGTCTGTAAGAATAAAAAAGCTATTGTTAATGCGAGATTTAAAGATGGTGTAATAGAAAAAGTAGGGCAGCAAATTCAAATAGGTGGAAATGAAACATATAAACCCTTATGTAGAAAATGTTATAAAAGCTTATTAAATGTGTAATTTTGTTGTCCGTTTTTAAAAAATTAAAATAGTTATGGATATCCCGGATTATACTTTTAAGCAATTATTTGACGTTGAAGAATTAGAAAAAATATGTCAAAAATTTTCTAACTTGACTGGAGCAGCCACAGCTATACTTGGATTGGAAGGAAACATAATTGTAAAATCAGGGTGGCAACCTATATGCTCTCAATTTCACCGTATTAACAATGAAACTAATAAAATTTGTCTTGTGAGTGACACTATTCTTACAGGACAATTACAAAAAGGCAAAAAATATAATATTCACAAATGTGAGAATGGTCTAATTGATGTTGCGATACCAATATTTGTCGCAAATAATCATATTGCAAATTTATTTACAGGACAATTTCTTAATGAGTCACCTGATATAGATACTTTTAAAAAACAAGCAAAAAAATATAATTTTGATGAACAGAAATATCTTGCTACGTTAGATGAAGTCCTTATTTATAGCGATGACCAAATAAAAAATACAATTAATTTTTTAGTCCAATTAACAGAAACTATTGGTAATATAGGACTTAAAAATTTAGAAAATATAGAAAATGTAAAAAATATAGAACTTGAAAAAACCAAACTGGAAGTAATTAACAAAAAACTCAACAAAGCCAAAGAACAAGTAGAAGAAAGTGAAAAAAGATATCAATCATTGTCGGATTCTTCATTCGAATCAATTTTCATTTCTGAAAATGGTATTTGTATAGATCAAAATAAAAAAGCTGAAGTTATGTTTGGTTATACGCTATCAGAGGCGATTGGTAAGCCTGGTATAGATTGGATTTCTCCAGAATATCGAAAAATAGTTACTAACAATATTATATCAAATTATGAGGAACCTTATAAAGCTGATGCATTAACTAAAAATGGTAGTGTTTTTCCATGTGAAATACAAGCAATCAACACAAAGCACAAAGGAACTAAAGTGAGAATAACTGCATTACGTGACATTACAGAAGTTGTAGAAAAAAGTGATGAACTTGAAATGATAATTAATAATATGAGTAGGTCATTTGCGTTACATGAGATGATATTTGATGAGAATGGTGTGCCTGTTGATTATGTGTATATTAGAATAAATGATGCATTTGTCAATACTACTGGATTAGATTATAGTATTATTGGTAAAAAAGCAACAGAAGTGCTAGGTGACGAAGCAAGTGAATGGATAAAAATCTATTCTCAGCTTTTCATAAAAGATAAACCTTTACACTTTGAAAAATATGTGGATATTTTTAATTCATGGTATTTGATAGATTCATATAAACAAAATTCCACAAGATTTGTTTCAATATTTGAAGATGTTAGCGAAATTAAATTAAAAGAATCTCAACACTTAGATATAATAAACTCAACTTTAAGTTCATCATATTTAGCTGATAAAGAAGGTGTTATAGTTGCTGTTAATGATAGGTGTTGTAAGTATTTCAAACAAGAAAGAGAAGAATTAATTGGTTCAAAAGTAGTAAATGTGTTAGTCGATAATGATTCAAAAGAATATAAACGAAAGAAAACGCTTGAAGCAATATTTACAGGTGAAGCAGTGCATTTCATCAATGCTGAAAATGGTAACTTTTTTGAAAATTACATTTATCCTATAATGGACAAAAGAGGTTCAATAGAATATGTTGCTGTGCATATTAAAGACATCACGGAGCAAGAAAATATTAAAATAGAATTAGAAAAAGCTAAAAATGCTGCTGAAAAAAGTGACATTTCAAAATCATTATTTTTAGCTAATATGAGTCACGAACTAAAAACTCCAATGAATGGGGTTATCGGATATTCCGATATGTTATTAGATAGTGATTATAATGGTGATGAATTAGTTAATAAGAAATATTTGAAAGTTATTAATGTTAATGCTAAACATTTGGAAGAATTACTTAATAATATTTTAGATTACGTTAAAATAGAAGCTGGTGAATTAGATTTAGATTTATTTTATGAAAAATTTTCAATAAATGAACTATTTGAAGAGTTAGAAGATTTGTTACAAGATACAAATGATAAAAAAAATGTAATGTCTGTTAAATTAACATTTGAAAAAAGGGAAGATGATGATATAATAATTTCAGATTATTTGAGATTAAAGCAAGTGTTATATAATCTTGTAAATAATGCAATTAAATTTACTGAATTAGGTCATATTCGTGTAGGTACAAGAATATTAGATAATATTATAACGTTTTTTGTAGAAGATACAGGAATAGGAATACTGTTTGATAAATTTGTACAAGTTGATACTACTTCAAAGAAGAAGTATCAGGGTACAGGATTAGGACTATCAATAGCTAAAAGCATAATTAAAATTTTAGGGGGAATTATTTGGGTTGATTCTACTGAAAATCAAGGTAGTACATTTTTCTTCACATTACCAAAAGAAGAGAAAAATATCGAACAAAAAGAAAAAAATGATTTTATAATTTAAATATTTTCGTAGAGTGATTATTGATGTGTCTAATGTAGTTACTTTAACAGAAAAAAATAAACAAACACACAAAAATATCTATATAATTAATATGTCTTCGGACAATAATAGTGGTGATTATGTAGATTTTCTGGTTGTTAAACCAGTGATAAGGGATAAAGTCTCAGAAATTTTAAAAATATTTAATATGGCAGTTGATTTTATAAGTTTAGGAAATATTATTTTTAAAGATAAAGATAAATATAAGTTTATTACTGATGATGATAAAGATAAAAATTTCTTTATTTTAAATCGTAAGTTTGCATATAAGGAAATTAGAAAAGCTCATTTTTTTAATTTTAAAAGTGTTGATAAAGCTTCATCATTAGATGTTTGGTTTGAATTCTTTTGTAAAACTACGGCTATACCTAAATGGTATTGGCAAACTAAAATGAAAAAATCTAAAAAAGTAAAATCTAAATTTAAGAAATTAGATCTGGATGACATTAAAGATAGATATGATATTTCCGAATCAGATGTAGACTTTCTATCATTATACTATGAAGATGAAATATCTAAAACTATAAAAAGGGTTAAAAAGTTTGATAAAAAATAGAAAAAAATATAAAAAATAAATTAAGTTATATGAATAAAAACGATAAAATATATGTAGCTGGACACAGAGGCATGGTAGGTAGCGCAATTGTTAGACGATTGAAAAAAGATGGCTTCAAAAATATAATAACTAGAACTCATAAAGAACTTGAGTTAGTAAATCAAATTGATGCCCAAAAATTTTTTGCTACTGAAAAACCTGATTATGTATTTGTTTGTGCCGCAAAAGTTGGTGGTATTTTAGCTAATGGTGAATATCCAGCAGAATTTATTTATAATAATTTACAAGTGCAGAGTAACATAATACACAATGCTTATATGTTTGGTGCTAAAAAATTGCTATTCTTAGGTAGTTCCTGTATATATCCAAAATTTGCGAAACAACCAATTAAAGAAAGTGAACTAATGAGTGGGTATTTAGAGTCATCTAATGACGCTTATGCAACAGCAAAGATTGCTGGTATAAAGATGTGTCAGAGTTATAATAAACAATATGATTCTAATTTTATTTCGTTGATGCCCACAAACTTATATGGTGAAAATGATAATTATAATTTGGAAACTTCACATGTGTTCCCAGCGTTATTAAGAAAAATACACGAGGCAAAAATCAACAATAGTCCTAATATAGTAGTTTGGGGTTCTGGTAAACCAATGAGGGAATTTTTACACGTTGATGATATTGCTGATGCTTGTATGTTCTTAATGGAAAATTAT
>Ga0307990_1004607_pt1 | contig 10122 bp, 6 predicted proteins | sample EllFjometagen129_FD_203168 | JGI IMG/M metagenome (GOLD analysis project Ga0307990, IMG submission 203168) | Marine microbial communities from Ellis Fjord, Antarctic Ocean - #129 | ecosystem: Environmental > Aquatic > Marine > Unclassified | place: Southern Ocean | collected 2014-10-08
ATCCTTCAATTTAGTCTGAAAAGCGCTGAACTCATCTTTTTTCAAAACCAGTGTGCGGATTTTTCGTTTTATATATCGTTCACTTTTTCTGCTCAAATCATTAAGGTGATACTGGTCAATATTTCCCACTAGCACGAGGTCAATAATGCCCGTATCCTTGCCATCGGCGTAATCATCGATCAGGTATGCCTTTTCCAGATCTCCCAATCTGCCGACGAGGTCATCAATGACATGATCAATCCCCATGACTTTTCCAACCATGGATCTGAGTTCCGGAAACAAAGGGTGTTCCCGATTTGCCATGTATTGGATTTGACGACCATTTTTCTCATATTTAAGGAGATTCGTTTTTGTAAGCTGATTGAGCTCTTTACGGACCGAGTTTGTGGATACATTGAACTCTTTGGCAAGCTCTCGCAGGTAAGACCTGGTCTGGGGATTAAAAAAAAACCTAACCAGTAGTTTGATTCTGGTTTTTGATGATATGAGTCCTGTAAATAGATTTTCCAAATTTGCCCTCTTTATGAGTAATAATAGTACTCATAACATAATCAATGCTTTTTTGTCAAATATTTTTTAAATAGACCAGTCAGTTTGTATTAAGGTATTTCAACCCTGTTTATAAAGTCAGGGGGTTACAAAAAAAGCTGATCAGAGATAAGAGCGTTTCATAAATTCTACAATTTCTTGAAATTAATCATTTTTTACATTGTTCCATCATTCCAATTGTGACCTGCCCGCTCGTGCCCCAGGCCGCCTCGTCTTCCCCTCTGCCTCGCGAGATCTTGGCAAGCGGGCAGGCGCGGCTGGCAAGCTTGCAATGGCAGGCGGGGCGAAGCGAACTAACTTGAGTGATCCCATATTTTAGCACAGAATATAATTTCTTGACACTCAGACCTCTAACGGGTAGGGAAATTATAATTACTTGAAAGGTCAAGATGCTTGATTCTGGATACTGGATGCTGGATACTGGGTGAACCAGAATCAAGTATCAAGTACTCAGCATCCAGAAACCGTTATCCAGTATCTGACGCAATTGCAAAATAGATTTGGACCGTCCAATTATTGACAACATTTTGTTTGTCTTGCTTTAATAAAAGCTTAACAATCAAAACAAAATATCAGGTTTCTTCCCATAAATGGAGCTGTCCACAATAAAAAAATATTTTCAGGAAAATCCCGCCAATGTTCTTATTTATATAGCCTTTGGCTATTTTCTTTTTCGGCTGTTTTTCTTTGCATCGCATATTTCACATTATGCTCCACCGGACGAAACCACTCGATTCGCTCTTTGCCAGGTTTTTTCCAAAACCTCATTTCTCCCCCAAAATTCGGAAGAAACTTACTCTTTGGGTCTCGTGACTCATATTCCTTATCTTTACTATTTTCTAATGGGGAAATGCCTGAAATTGAATTTATTCCCTGTTTCTGATCTGGTTTTTCTGCGTTTTATTAACTGTCTTCTCTCTTTTGGTACAGTGGTTTACGGATATAAATGGATACGACTGGTCACCCCTAACCGTATCTGTCATCTATTATTTGTTGTTTTGATCACAAATACCGCGATGTTCAGTTTTCTGGGGGCCGCTGTATCTTATGATAACATGGTCAATTTTTTCGCTGCAACAGCCCTATACTATCTCCACATATTTTTTAAAAATACGGATACCAGCAGCTTTCTTCTTTTTGCAATTTCTGTTCTTGGCGGTGCTTTAACTAAAAAAACTTATCTTCCGCTGATGTTAGCTTATTTTGGAATTTTAATATTTCGCCAACGAAAACAATTAAATGACGTATCTAATACTGTTATAAAGGCTCTTCATTCGCTTCGTCTTGGCCAAATAGCATTATTGGGAATAGCACTTATTTTATTGGCTTTGAATGTGAATCTTTATTTAGGGAACTTGATTCGTTTCGGAAAAATCATACCTAGTATTACCAAGGTTTTAACAGAAGAACAATCTATGCAATATCGCCTTTATGCGCGAGGCAGAATTGTTTCTCTATATAAATCAGGACGTTTGACCTATGACGAAGCCGTTGAAAAGGCAAAAGAAATTCAACATCCAGGAGATTCAGTCGGCGCACTATATTTACTAGAAATAGCAAAGGCAAATGCATCAAATCCGGATCCCCCAATGGGACGAATTAAATACTCAGGTCTCTGGCTAATGCATATGCTTTACCGACTAAATATCATTTCAGGTCATTTACCACTTCTAAAAAATTTATACTATTTTGTTGGTTACCTATTAATCTTCATTTTTTCATTTTGCCTTTTCATTAAAAACTGGAAACTTTCAATCACATCTGGTAGTATTTTAGATGCTTTTTTTCTTTGTTGTTTCTACACAATTATCCTAATGCAATTTGTAAACTACCCAATCTATACTCATTACCGTTCAATATATTTAGCGCTTCAGGCAAGGTACTTTTTTCCTGTAATCGTTCCTTTTTATGGTATTATTTCTTATTTTTTAATCAATACATTCAAAAAACCGGTTCAGATTGTCATTTTTTTACTGACAGCAATATTTTTTATTTGGGGAGATTTTCCCTATTTTCTTCTAAATGCGACATCTCAGTGGTTTATCTGAAGTGGATAATAGCATTCTAAATTTTTATAAAATTCTTTCAATCAAACTTTTAAATAATCAAGTAATATTGTGCAAAGTGGGGTAACCTTGCATAACCGATTGAAACAACTTTTAATCAGACATTTGCCGTGGTTGGTGTTGCTGGTAGTTTTATTGTTGTCGGCAGTTGTGCGTTATGGACTGTTAAACGTCCCTCTTGAACGCGATGAGGGAGAGTATGCCTATGGGGGGCAACTGCTCTTGCAAGGCATACTTCCCTATGAGCAGATATATAACATGAAACTGCCGGGCATCTACGTCGCATATGCAGGTATATTGGCAGTATTCGGACAAACGCATAGGGGAATTCATTTTGGTCTGCTTTTAATCAATGCCATCAGCATTGTGTTGATATTTATGCTGGCAAAGCAATTGGTCGATTCACTGGCAGGAGTGGTGGCAGCAGCGAGCTTTGCCGTATTGTCTATTAGTCAGTCAGTGCAAGGCGTTTTTGCCAATGCGGAACATTTGGTGATTTTACCGGTTGTAGGTGGCCTCCTCCTTTTACTGCGTGCGCTGGATGACGATCAATCGTGGTTAATATTTTTCAGCGGGTTACTGCTGGGTATTGGCTTTTTGATCAAACAGCATGGTGCCGCATTTATTGCCTTTGGAGGGATGTACGTTCTGATTGATCAGATACGAAAGGATTCGGTAGACTGGTTTGCTTTAGTATCCCGATGTGTAATTTTTATTATAGGAGCAGTCTTACCGTATGGTCTAACTTGTCTGGTATTCTTTTTTGCCGGATTATTTGAAAAATTCTGGTTCTGGACAGTTGAATATGCAGGGGTTTATATTTCCCAAGTGCCCATTGAGCGCATTTGGTCTATTTTTTTGTATCGAACCGTAAGTGTTATTAAATCAAATCCCCTGATTTGGGTATTGGTTTATTTTGGCTTGGCCGCTCTAATTTGGGACAAGCGCTTAAAACGAAAATCGATGTTTATCGCCGGCTTTGCTCTTTTTTCGTTTTTGGCAATTTGTCCCGGTTTTTACTTTCGCCCCCATTATTTCATATTCACACTACCGGCAGCCGCTCTCCTTGTAGGCATTGCGATCAGCGCTTTAGCAAATAAACTGTCGAATGTACATTCTGCTTTTGTACAATACGGTCTGCCGATTTTGATAATAGCTAGTTTTCTGACAATATCGGTCTACCATCAACGGAAATTTTTATTTCAAATGTCACCAATGGAAATTAGCCGTGCGACTTACGGCCATGATCCCTTTCCAGAATCTCTTGAGATCGCCAAGTTTATCCGTGAACACACAAAAGAGAATGATACAATCGCGGTGATCGGTTCCGAGCCGCAAATATACTTTTATTCGGGCAGACATTCTGCTACCGGGCATATTTATATGTATGGCCTGGCGGGAGAACATAAATTTGCCTTACAAATGCAAGAGGAGTTGGTACAAGAAATTGAATCGGCTCAGCCGAAATTCATTGTTTTTGTCAAAATTGGTTCTTCCTGGGGAAAGCGTCTTGATGCGCACAAGATTCTATATCCATGGTTTCAGGAATATCATTCAAAATACTACAAACTGGTGGGACTGGTTGATTATGTGGATGCAAAACCCATATACCATTGGGCTCCCAATAAGATAGGGCAAGCACAATCAGATTATTGGATTTCGATACTGGAGCGAAAAAACGAAGTTATACAATCGCTTCGCGATTCTATATAACGCGGCTTTGCCGCTCTAAAAAAAGGAAATTCCTATACCATCAAGTTGACTCGCTTCGTCCAGCCTGTTATTGAGATCTCCTGCGTCCGCCAAGGCCGCGTTTTACGAGCGAGATCGCTTAGATGTTCAATGGGACTCACAGCCTGCGGCACAAGAGCAGGCAGGTCAAAATTGGAATGATGGAGGAATTCTCTATAGAATGTATAACTTTTTAAATAGAGAAAAGCTTTTTTTAGGCTTAAGCTTCATATTATTTGTTTTATTCTTTATCCCGGCGATGACTCGAAGTCTTTGGATCGACGAGACCATTACTTATTGGGTTATCAAGGACGGATTGCGGGACCTTTTTTACCGAGCTATTCATTTCCAGGGGCAAAGCCCGTTTTATTATTTCATTGTTTGGTGTTTTATCCAAGTCCTTGGCCATTCCGAATGGGTTCTTCGCCTCCCGTCGTTACTTTCCCTGATACTCGCCTGCATTTTTTTATATAAACTTGGCCTCTTCTTTTTTGATCGGGAAGGAGGTTTAATTGCGGCGCTGGGTTTTATCAGTTTATGGGCTTTGATAGGGCAGTTGAGTGGCGGTGGCTGTTCGGCACGGCCGTATGAGTTGGCCGTGATGTTTTCTATTTTATCAGTTCTTTGTTTTGTAGTGTGGATAAAGACGGGTCAAACCAGGCATCGAATTGCTTATATCATTGCGTCAGCAGCTACTTGCTATGCACATATATTGTTCGTTCCGATATTATTTATACATTTTTGCTATTTTCTCATAAATAGAGAAAACGGATCAAACGTGTCATTCAGAAAGATTTTTTTTACCTTTGGACTCGTTGGTTTGTCCCTTTTACCCAATACATACCAGCTTATGCTCCTGATTAAAAAAAAAGGATTGCTATCCATACCGACAATACCCTCGGTAATAAACCTCATCTATGCCTGGTTCCCTCGGGGGGTATTTATTCCTTTAATTGCGGCATTTCTAATTACCCGGATAATTGAAAAAAAAATGTATTGGAGAAGAACGGATTTCTTTTCTAAGCCGTTTTTGTTTTCCTTGAGCTGGTTTTTTTTCCCAGCATTGTTCTGGTTTATAACTTCGATAATAAGTGGAACTTCGCTCTTTCTCTATCGTTACTATTGTTGGTCTTTTTCCGCCATAGCACTTGTCATTACAAGTCTCATATTAGCTATGGAACCGAAAAGAGCAAGGACAATTGCAGTTGTAAGTTTCAGCATGCTGTTCATACTAACGAGTATTATCAGCCCGAAACCACTTGAGGACTGGAGAGCAGCTACTGAATATGTCAAAGCTAACAATATATCTAATAAAGGACCTATTCTGCTGTGGCCGGGTTTAATAGAACAAGGAAATTGGCAATGGTCTAAAAAGCCGGAAAATCAAAATTATCTCTTAGCCCCGTTTTCTTTTTATTCCATACAAAAAAAAGCCATATTGGTGCCGTTAATACCAGATAAATTTAAATTAAAAGAGCTTTTATCCGAACATAATATTTCGATAAAAAAACAAAAAGATGATATTTTTTTAATGGTTCGAAATATACCTATGAAGGAAAAAACCCTCCAAAAAGATCAAGCAAGCCAAAATATTCTTGAAAATTGGTTCAAGCGGCAAGGTTTCTTGGTTATTCAGAAAAAAAACTTTGGAGGAGTGGTTGTTTCGCAATTCGCTTTTAATCCTGATACATGATATGAAAACAGTCCAAGGTATCAGGGCTCATTAGTTATTTCGATCTAATAATTTCATTTTCCAGACACAAATCCGCCTGGCATTGCAAGCTCAAGCGCCAACCAAGCCTTCAGCTTCGCAAGCGAGACCATTGCGGACGGCAAGGCCAGGCCGCCTGGGGCACGAGCGGGAAGGTGAACAAAGATTGTCAAAATTTTAAAATTTATAAATAATATTATCTGTGTATATCTGCGAAAATCTGCGTCCTATTTAATTTCAGATGGAAAAAATGGATGAACAATAAATTATATCCAAAAATTCTATTTGGCTACACAATTTTTTTCTGTGTTCACATCGCTTTTGTTTGGTTTTTGCCTTATTTCCCCTCTCAGGACGGTCCCAGTCACATATACAATCTTGTTATCCTAAAAGATCTAATTAACGGCGGCGTGGAGTGGGGAAGTTTTTTTACCTACCAGTTGCGTGCGGTCCCCAATCTTGCTTTTACGCTTCTTTCCTATCCTTTGCTGCAGTCCTTTTCCCCTCTAATTGTAGAAAAAATATTTATTTCTATTTATATTGTACTGTTAGGGATCAGCACATATTTTTTTATAGATACTTTTAACAAGAGATCCATACTTTTTATTTTTTTTATTTTTCCGGTTATATTCAATTTTAATTTAATGATGGGATTCTACAGTTATGTGATAACCGTGTCCCTTTTTTTGTTTGCTTTTTCCATAAGCTGGAAGATTCGCAATCGTTCCATAGTCTGTAAATTTATATTTTTCAATTTAGCAGGGTTAATTATATTTTATTTTCATATAATTCCTTTCATCTTATTCCTATTATCTCTATTCTGTATCACCATTGTACAATCTAAAGGATTCAAACGGGCTTTTTTTGATCAAATAAAACTTATAAGCATCATTTCTCCGTCTCTCCTTGTCTTGTTCCTTTATTTGGCGAAAAGTACAAAAAGCTTTATTCCTGATTTTTCTTATCTGTTTTATCTTCCGCGTTATATTTACTTGAGGAATGATCTTTTTTTCTTATCAACGGTTACTTTTTCACCCTGGCAGATGTTTCCCGGTTTCATATTTACCGGTCTTTTTTTGTGTTTCTTTATTTTATCTATTTATTCATTAATTAAAGCTCCTGATTATGGTTGGCTGAAGATTAGAGATATTTCGGCTTCAGATAAGGTTCTTATCTGTTTATCTTGTTTTTTACTTTTAATCTATTTTGTTACACCCTTCCGCTTCGAGGGTGGTGATTTCTTTAATCAGCGGTTCCCATGGGTAATTTTTATAATTTTGTTACCCTTACTGCGAATTAATAAAAAACTTTTCTCTGAACGATTTGTTATGGTTTCTATCGCATCTGTTGCCATACTTTTTTTTGTATTTAACGCAGGTATGCTATGGCAACAAAGCTACAAGGTGAAAAAATTTTTAAACGGGTTGAAAGCTGACTTACCCAAAGGCGCTTATGTAATGACTTATAAAAAAAGAGACCCGAAAGCCGGATGGCCTCGCATAGATGTTTTAATGCATGGGGCTTCATATTACGGTTTTTATAATAGATGCATTGATATCGGTAATTACGAAACAGGTCTTGATTATTTCCCCATAAAGTTTAAAAATTCTGTCCCTCGGTTTCCATCCTTGGATCAGATCGCATATAGATCAGAAACCATAAATTGGTCTGAATATCCATCTATTCAATATGTTTTAGGCTGGGAAGTCGATAAAAATGATAAAGAAAAATTAAGCAAATTTTTCCATATTATTTGGCAGAAAGAGCCTTTAAGTATTTGGCAGAGAAAACAACGTAAAAGTTCAGCCACAAAGACACCAAGACACTAAGATTATAATATGATTCTTTTAATGCCGTTATTAACAAAAGTTACGTTAACACTGGCAAGAAAACCAAGGCGTTTACTGATCCGGGCCAGGGTTTATAATTCATATCCCTTGTTGGTGCCTTTGAGCCTTAGTGGCTAAACGGTTACGATTTTAGAAATTGGAGAAAATGAATGACAAATTCAAAATTAACGCCAAATAAACTATCAATAATTATTCCCGCCTATAACGAAAGCAAAACTATCCATTTAATTCTCGATAAAGTAAAAAATGTAACTCTTCTTAACGAAATTCATAAAGAGATAATTGTTGTTAATGATTGTTCAACAGACGATACTGGAGAATGTATAAAAAAATATATAGAAGACAACTCTGATTCGGAAATCAAATATCTCGAACACAAGATAAACATGGGCAAGGGGGCCGCGTTGAGAACAGGCATTCAAAATGCAACCGGTGAATATTTGATAGTTCAGGATGCGGATTTGGAGTACGACCCGAATGAATACAATTTGCTACTTAAACCCATACTAGACGGCCATGCGGATGTGGTTTATGGTTCCAGGTTTATGGGAGGCAAACCGCATCGAATACTCTTTTTCTGGCACACCATCGGAAACAAGCTCCTCACTTTTCTCTCCAACATGTTTAACAATTTGAATCTTACGGATATGGAAACCTGCTATAAGATGTTCCAAACAGAAGTTATTCAAAACATAAAACTAGAAGAAAACAGATTCGGGTTTGAACCTGAAGTTACTGCAAAAATAGCAAAACTAAACGATATTCGTATTTATGAAATAGGTATTTCTTACTATGGTAGAACCTATCAGGAAGGAAAAAAAATAAACTGGAAAGACGGTTTTAGGGCAATATATTGCATAATTAAATATGGTATATTTTGAAATGAAAGAATTCTGGCATTCTCGGATAGCTTTTTGGTTGCGCATCATAATTATAGTATGTGGTCTTTTGGGCAACGCCCTTATAATCAATAACTATCGAAACGTTGGATCTGATTTTTGTCAGGATTATATCGCCGCCAATTCTCTTCGGAGGGGAGGTTCTCTTTATGGAGATGATATCACAAAACTTGAAAAAGAATTGTCCGGATTCGGCGGAATTCAAAATTTTCACCCCCCGTTTAATGCATTGCTATATTTGCCGCTTTCCTTTTTTTCTTACAATACAGCGTTTATATTATTAAGCGTTATTTCAATCGTCTTTTTGTTTTTGATAAACAAATTCATTGTAAGGGGATTGAAATTAAGCAGCGAATGGTTTCTGAACTTCACGTGTTTTACCCTGCTATGGTATCCTGTCTACAATTGTTTAGGATCTGGTCAGTCTTCTATGATTATTACCTTCTGCCTGATTACCGGCCGGTTTAGTCTGCGTTACTCAAAAGAGTATGTTTCAGGACTATTCTTTGCAATTGCGACCTTGATGAAACTCTTTCCGGGATTAATTCTTTTGTATCTGCTCATAATGAAAAACTGGCGTGCATTGATTGCAATGGTTTCTTTTATTGTCATCGGCCTCAGTCTAACGGCCTTTGTTGTTGGGCTCGATGACGTGCGGACTTATGCGATTATCATGGTTGCCAGAGATATCGATGATTTTCGCGGGTATGTGCTCAATCATTCAATCGGTGGAATTGTCAGCAGGCTTTTTGGAAAGCAAATGGGGTGGTTTGAACCCCTTGTGAAAATTCCACATATTGCCTCGGTGTTGATCATTCTGCTGAGCATTGGGATTCTGGTTTATACCATACTGAAATTAAGGGAAATGGCTGCAAAAAAGGAGCTTTCTGATTATGCCTTTGGATTGACTCTGGTGACGATGCTGCTTTTGTCTCCTATTACGTGGAGCCATATATTCCCAGTGCTTATCCTTCCTATGGGTCTCTTGTTGCGGGAGTATATTGAGGACTCATCGCCGGCCAGATTGCGTTTATTATTGTTAATTCTATTTTGCGTGAGTTTGCCTGATGTGCTTATTGCTCGTGCGCTGGTATCGGTACACTACCCCTTAAAAATGCCATTGTATGGACTGGTTTTGACGTTAGGCCCAGCTTCAGGAATCGTACTATTATGGATTGTATTAACTCGTCGACCCAGGATAAATACTTTAACCAAGACTTTTAGATCAGCTTAGGAATCTGTCTCTATATTTGGAAAGGAATGGCAGAATAGTGAGAATAGAAACGGTTTTCATTATACTGGCCACACTATTTGGC
>Ga0307990_1004608_pt1 | contig 10119 bp, 13 predicted proteins | sample EllFjometagen129_FD_203168 | JGI IMG/M metagenome (GOLD analysis project Ga0307990, IMG submission 203168) | Marine microbial communities from Ellis Fjord, Antarctic Ocean - #129 | ecosystem: Environmental > Aquatic > Marine > Unclassified | place: Southern Ocean | collected 2014-10-08
TCCACTTTTGATTATAATTGGCTTTTCTCCTGTAGATGCAGTGCCTGCAATACTCCTGTCTCAGGCTTTTGGTGGTTTTACAGCCTCATTCTTCCATCAGCAGTTCAACAATGTATCTTACAGGGGAGAATCAAAAGACCTTAAATCCGTATTTATAATAGTAGGCTTTGGTGTTATTGCCGCCATTATCGCCGTTTTTATAGCAATTAATATCCCAAAAACATATATAAAGACATATATAGGACTATTAGTGGTCTTTATGGGCGCTGTTCTTCTGCTCAATAAAACATTTACCTTTTCATGGCAGAAAATGATGGTAATAGGTATATTTAGCGCCTTTAACAAGGCATTATCCGGCGGTGGTTTTGGGCCTGTTGTAACAGGAGGGCAAATTCTATCCGGAGCAAGCCCGGGGCGGGCCGTTGGCGTTACTACCCTGTCTGAGGGGCCTATCTGCATAGTGTCCTTTTTTTTATATATCATCATGAGGGTCATCAAAGAGGTAGAGGGCCCCATACTTGAAATGCCTGCTTCAAAATTTTTCTCCATGATATTTTCAACCCAGCTATTCCAATGGGAACTGCTTATTGCCCTGCTTCTTGGCTCAATAATTGTCGCACCTTTTGCAGCATTTACAACAAGGCTCACAAGTGAAAAACTGCACAAAACAGTCGGCATACTTATGTTGATATTAGGCACCCTTGCGCTTGGAAGGATATATTTGTTTTAAACTTGTGTGTATCTGTGTAAATCGGCGTACCACATAGCATAGGACGCGGATAAATGCGGACTTCGTACACGGGTTAGAAACTCTGCGCCCTCTGCGCCCTCTGCGGTGAAAAGATTCTTTAGACAGGATGGACCCCGCCATGCGCGGGGCTCCGACGGCGGGATCTTCGTTTCACTACGACAGGCATGGATATTCAGAATATAAAAAATCTTTCTGTCTGCGACTGTCTGCGTGTGTCTGCGGCTAAATGGGAAAACAAAAACGATATATCTATGGATCTTTTAAAATAGAGTGCTTGCCAATATTTCTCAGCTTAATGGCATTTTCAAATTTTTCAAATGTGAAACTATAATCCATATCTATACTTGCTTCCCAAATATATAATGTGCCATGTATTCGCCTAACCCTCAATGAAGGATGGGCATAATTGGAAGCAACTAAAAACTTAATCTTCTCATCAAATTTCCCTTGAATTTTAACAGGTAGTTTGTGGTATTTTTTATCAAACCGTGATGATCGGATGATTTTCATACTTCATGTAAATCCTTAAGAAACTCATCAACGCTGTTAGAAACCAATGTGTCTCCTTTTTCAAAGTCTTCGTCTATCTTTTTTTCCTCTTCTTGCCATTCCTTTGACCAAAACCATGTTTGGCCTTTATCAATCAGTGACTGTGGTTTAAGCAGTATCCCATCTTCATGGCCTTCAATCAGTACTATATCACCTACCTTTAAATTCAGTTCTTTTCTTAACTTGCTCGGTATAGTCACCTGAAAGCTTCTCTGGATTTTACCTATAGAATGCATTTTTAAATACCTCATTTTTACTGTAAATTACAGTAATACGGATATTGAAAAAAGTCAACTATAATATAAACTGATACATGGCCAAAAGCGACATGCCTCAGCGTACCCTATACCCTCCGCGCTTGCCCGCCTATCTTTGTGGCGGTGTAAAAAATGTCTGCGTGTGTCTGCGGCAAAAAATGTTTAAAAATATATATTCTCTGTGTACTCTGCGTACTCTGCGGTAAAAAATCTTCGCCCTCTGAGGTGAAATAATATTTTTATCTGTGTTAAACTGCGTTAATCTGTGGCAGATGGCGGGCGGAGACGGAGGACAAATATCAGAAATCGGAGGTCAGAGTTCAGAATTGTTTACTGATAGGCAGAATCATGATCGGGATGCAACGACAGCAGGCGCAACCATGAGCCGTCACGATATGCCACTCCCCGAAATCCCTTGCTGATTCGGAAACTGTAAAGCTTGTTACCCGCTGGGCCTTTTTGTGATAAAATAGCCTCCCATTTTAGACCATAATCAGCATATACCTGTCGCCATGTCATGCTTGCTAATTTTTGCAAACTATTTAGGATGTTGTGCTGATCGCTTTTGGTTAGGCTGAAAAGTTGTCGTTGAAAGATGGGATTGTTCAAATCCAAACGTATGTTTTGATGTGTTTTCTGATTTATCATTTGATACGGGCTTCTAATTCCTCAATGTTTGTCTCTTTGGGTGGATTTTCTTCTGCCCAGGCAGCAGCTTCATTTAGCTCGGTCTGAACATCCGGCCTGTGAAGCCATTTTTCATTATCGGGAATGAAGCGCCCCAGTTTTACGATCCAAACTCCTGTATCGATTTCATCCAACATTACGGTTTGTCCTGCATATTTTTTACCCAGGGAGATCTGCCCGCTACTACCAACTGTTTTTATAATGTTCATAATCTCTCCTAAAATTAATACTGCAATTTAGGATAGCACTAATGCATGAAAAGTCAAGAATAAAACAGCGTAGCGTATTTAACAGGAGCGTTAAAAAAATATTCAGACAAGATAGGCCCCGCCTATCATGCGCGGGGCTCCGACGGCGGGATCTTCGTTTCACTACGACGGGCATGGATATTCAGGATATGAAAAAATCTTTTTGTCTGCGTATTTCTGCGTATGTCTGCGGCAAAAAATCTTAAAAAAATAATAAAATGTCTTTACCTCTGCGTTCTCCGCAGCCTCTGCGGTGAGAAATTTTTTTCCTATCACAAAAAACCTATTGACAAAACCATCTTATTATATTATGAGTAGTCTTATTACTCATAAAGAATACAACAATGGATAATCTATTCACAGGCCTTATAGGATCAAAAACAAGAGTTAAGCTCTTAACCCGCTTTTTCTTTAACCCTGAGACCAAATCATACTTAAGAGAGCTCGCAAAAGAGTTTAATGTCTCCACAAACTCTGTAAGGGAAGAATTAAACCAGCTCACAAAGACAAGGTTGCTCACATCGGAGAAAAATGGTCGATCAGTATTGTACAGAGCAAACACCAAACACCCCCTTTTCCCAGAACTCAAATCCATGGTAGGAAAGGTTATGGGCATTGATCAGGTCATAGATGGTATCGTTAACAGACTTGGAGATATTAAGAGCGCCTATATAATCGATGACTATGCAGAGGGAAAGGATACCGGAATTATTGACCTGGTGTTTGTAGGTGAAATAAACCAAAATCAGCTAAATGACTTAATAAAAAAAACCGAACCCTATATTAAAAGAAAAATCCGCTCCCTTGTCTTGACCCAGAGGGAGTACAACAACCTTCTGCCAAGACTGAAAAAACATCCCTTATTGTTGGTATGGGAGGCCAAGCAATAATAAGCTCAAGATAGTGTTTCCATTTTTTATTGGTCTTTATCTTTGGAGTAATGATACAATTAATAATGTAAGGTAATAAGTTACACCAAATACACAATGTAACTGAAGGGGCGGAGCTGTATAAAAACACTCAGCGCCCTATGCGAACTCCGCGGTAAAAAAAATGCTTTTAAAATATATTAAAAACTCCGCGACCTCTGTGTCCTCTGTGGTGAAAAAATATTTTATTGACAATTTACTCAGATGTGAATTATACTTTAGTATGATAATTGTCATACCAAGGAGGTAATATGAGAGCATCTGTTAAAATTGCAATCAGCCTTCCCGGGGAAGAATTTAAAGAATTGGAGGCTAACAGGGATAAGGAAGGAATCAGCCGAAGCAAATTTATTCTCCAAGCTCTTAAGTTCTGGAAAGAAGAGAAAGAGAAGGAAAGGCTTATAAGAATATATGAAGAAGGTTACAGAAACACCCCTGAAAATCTAAGAAAATTAGAAGCTTGGGAGAAGGCTTCTTTAAGTGTTTTCAATAAAGGTGGGTGGTAATGCAGATAGGTGAAGTCTGGTGGACGAAATTACCAAGGCCAATCGGCCGGCGGCCTGTTGTGCTTTTATCTCGTGATGAGGCTTATGCAGTCCGAAATGCCGTAACTGTCGCAGAAGTGACCACGAAGATTCGAGGTATTCCTGTAGAGGCTGTGCTTGGCCCTGAAGATGGGTTGACAAAAAAGTGTGTAGTAAATTTGGATACCATAGCAACAATGAGAAAGGATTTGCTGATAGAAAGAATTAGCCTCCTTCGAAGCGAAAAATTACGACAAATTGACGAGGCTATAAAATTTTCCCTGTCCATATTATAAGAACTTAGCGAAAAGACAAATTAACCCTAAACATCTTTATTGATATCGTCAGGGTTTTATCAGCATAACGAAAGAAACTTAAGAGCGCCCCACTTTATTTGAAGGACTTATATCACATGTCAAGGCCTGGTATGTCCTTTATTTCGTCATTTGTTTTAATCAACTTCAATGTAGAAGTATTAAAAAGTGGAATCATAAGGATTACAAACAAATCCCCTGAATAAGAACTCAGCGTCCTCCGCGAATTCTGTGCTTGCCCGCCTATCTTTGTGGAGGGGTAAAAAAATTCTTAGAATAAAACTCTATCATTCAGCATCCAGCGGACGGGAAAATTATTTAAAATTTTAAGAACGCCTCACCCTTACAATTCCTGACCATAATAAAATTAATTCAACAACGTGAGTCCGCGCGTAAGTCCGATAAGATCAGAGGGGAACGATATCCCCTACCGGAGGTAAAATGTTAACTCATAAGTTACAAACTAAAATACACAAAAAGGGTTATTTGGAATTAAGGAATTTGCCTTTTGTAAAAGGTACACAGATAGAAATAGTAATATCAAAAAAGAAGAGAAAAAAAAATTTACAAAACTTAATTTGCAATGACCATGTATGGACAGAAGAGGATATTAAAGCCGTTGAGCGTGGAAGGGAAATAATTAATCAATGGAAAATATCCTAATTGATACAGATGTAGTAATTGAATACTTGAGGAGTAAAGATAAGAAACATTTTCAAAGAATAAAAAAGTTGAAAATTTGGGAATTGCAGTGAATTAAGAATTTTTTTTAAAATATATTATATCTCAGCGTACTCTGCGTACTCTGCGGTAAAAAAAATAATAAAAGATGGGACTATTCAGATCCCTAAAAAATATAAACTAAACAAAGGTAATACTTTGAAAGTTATTATAATAAATGAACAAAAGACTAAGCAGACTGATATAATTGATAAACTGTTAACAAATCCTATACAAATGGCCAATTTTTCACCTTTCACAAGAGAAGAAATCTATGAAAGACTTTAATATCAAGCCTGATTCAACATATTTTGTAGATACAAATATATGGCTTTATTCATTCATACTCGGATTATTTAATTACGGAAGATATGCAAGATGGGTTTAAATTTGAAAATGAACTTACAATTATAAATCCGTTTAAATAAAATTTATTAACCTCAGCGTACTCATCGTCCTCTGTTTACCCCGCCTGCCCCGACTGCCCTGTTAAATTCCATAGGACTATTTAACCGGGGTAACTTCGGAAAATGGTACCGGGGTAGGTCCGGAAGATCATACTGAGGCATATTTAACAGGGGCGGTGAAAAAAACTTATGTCAACTGTAAACACCATTTTCCAGGAGCTCAATTAATGAAAAACATTCTAATAACCGGCGGCAGTGGCTTTATCGGATCAAACTTTATCCGTTTGATCCTTGAAAAGACCTCCGATTTCCGCCTGATTAATCTCGATAAGCTTACCTACGCCGGCAATTCCAAAAGCCTATCCGATATTCAAGATGATCCTCGCTACCGATTTGTTAAAGGGGATATCAGAGATGCTGCACTGGTTGAAAAGATTTTTACTGAGTATCAAATCGACACGGTTATTCACTTTGCGGCTGAATCACATGTAGACCGAAGCATTGTAGGGCCCGGTGAATTTATTAGCACCAATATCAGCGGCACCTTCACCCTGCTCGAAGCCGCCCGCAAGTCCTGGCTTGATAGTAAGTCCCCACTTAGTCCGGCTGATTCACGGTTTTTGCATGTCAGCACCGATGAAATTTATGGCTCTCTCAGCAAAACCGGCTATTTTACAGAAGAAACACCTTATGACCCTCGTTCTCCATATTCTGCAAGCAAGGCCTCATCAAACCACCTTGTAAGCGCCTATTTCCATACCTATGGATTGCCGGTATTGATTACAAATTGCTCCAATAATTACGGTCCCTACCAGTTTCCGGAAAAACTTATTCCTCTGATTATCAATAACGCCTTAAATGGTAAGGAATTACCTGTCTATGGGGACGGCAAAAATATCCGTGACTGGCTTTATGTGAAGGACCACTGTGAGGCAATCCTGACGGTTATTAAAAAAGGGAAGACGGGAGAGACCTACAACATCGGCGGTAATAATGAAAAGCAAAACATCGAAATCGTCCGAACCATTTGTGATAGCCTTGACGAAAGGCTTGGCCTGCCAAACAATGACAGACCCAGAAAAACTCTGATACGACTTGTCAAGGATCGCCCGGGCCATGACCGCCGATATGCCATTGATGCAACAAAAATAAGAGAACACTTAGGATGGCGGCCTGCCGTGACCTTTGAAGAAGGGATTCGTGGAACTATAGACTGGTATCTAAACAATCCCGCATGGATAGCATCAGTGCTTGATGGCTCCTATAGAAAATATTATAAAAGTATGTACAGTGATAGGTAAAGTAAAACAACACCTGGCGCTGATTGGCGCCAATGGTATGCTGGCATCAGCTATAAATAAACTCGCCCCTGAAGTATATGAGATAATCCCTTTAGACCTGCCGGATTTCGATATCACTGATCATCATCTGGTATTAAAAAGTCTGCGGAAAGTGAGGCCAAATGTTATTGTTAACTGTGCCGCCTACACCAATGTGGACGGTTGCGAATCAGAAGAAGAGCTTGCCAAACAGATAAACGGTAATGGCCCGGGCCATTTAGCACATGCTGCAAAAGAGATAGGTGCAACTTTGGTACATATTTCCACCGACTTCTTATTTGATGGAGAAAAAACAGAGCCTTACATTGAGGATGATCCAATCAACCCACAATCAGCTTATGGCCGCACCAAGGCCTTCGGGGAACAGGCCGTTTTAGGTAGCGGCTTGAATAAATACTTTATTGTTCGTACCAGTTGGCTTTTCGGCCCAGGTGGGAAAAATTTTGTAGACACTATCATCCGGTTGGCCAAAGATAGGGAGGAGCTTCGCATCGTCTCCGATCAGGCAGGGACTCCGACATATATCGAAGACCTAGCCCGGGCAATCTTTAGCCTCCTGGCGTTGAATAATCCGCAATCCTCATCCATGCCTCCCTATGGAACTTACCATTTCTCCAATGAAGGGATGTGTACCTGGTATAATTTTGCTAAAGAGATAATCAACCAATTAAAAAAACAGGAAGTGCCACTTAGGGTCAAAAAGGTTGTTCCCATCAGAACAGAAGAATATCCCCTGCCTGCGAAACGGCCGGCCTATTCCGTATTGTCCAAAGAAAAGATAAAGGCAGTAACAGGGCAAAAAATTCCCAGCTGGAAAGCCGCATTGGAGAAATATTTAACTACGTTCTAACTGTCAGATGGTAACAAAATAATCTGCATAAATCAGCGAAAATCTTATGCCTCTGAGTCCTCTATTTACCCCGTTAAATCCTGAAAGGCTATTTAACTGGGGCGTATTTAACAGGGGCGGTAAACAGCGTACTTTTAATATGCATGGTCATCAGCCTAACCACACAGCTTGAAAAAATGTATGGCTTATATCAAATATCCAGCTGGTGAAACATGAGTTGACAGAAAGCATTGTTAATTAGTAATAGTGTTTGAGGAGGACATTTTAGTGCGTCTCAAGTCAAAAGAAAAACAGGTTATTCTTCAGGCGATTCATTTCATTGATCCCAATGCTAAGGTTTACCTTTTTGGATCTCGTGTGGATGACAGTGGCAAGGGTGGGGATATTGATCTTTTAGTATTTTCCCGGAAGATAAGCCATGGGGATAAGCTGGCGGTAAAGAAGAATATTTTTTCGGTCCTTGATGAACAGAAAATTGATCTTATTGTAACAAAGGATGGCGGTGAGCCATTTGTTCGGATGGTATTGGAGCAGGGGGTTCAATTACTATGAAGGCAGCAAAAGAAAATCTCTCCTTCGAATTGGAAAATTTGGCAATGGCAAAAGATGCGCTCCAATACTCCTTTCAAAAATGTCAAAAAATCAAGCTTCATGAGGGTCTTTCCAATGAAAAGCTGGAAGGTTTTGAGGCCTTTACAAGTAGGTTTGCAAGACTAAGCGATATTATCATCCAGAAGATTTTCAGACTGTTGGATTTTATAGACCTTGAAGACACTGGAACAGTTCGTGACAGGATTAACCGGGCTGAAAAAAAGGGCTTTATCCTGAGCGCTAATAGTTTTCTGGAAATTCGCATATTGCGTAATGAAATTGCTCATGAATACAGGGCTGAGACCACTTACGCCATATTTGAGAAAGTGCTGTCTATTCACCCACTCTTTTGGAGAGTGTCGATACAATAAAAGATTATGCGCAAAAATATTTTGGAGGCATGCTCACCTAAAGGGTTTGTTACGTAGTGCAAATGCACGGAGAGGGATACGATGTGCAGACAGACCTGCCCTGAGAAATGTGTAACCGTTCACGGTTCAAAGGTTAATAATTTTACGATTTTCTCCCTCTTTTTGCTTTTAACTTCAGCATAAATTAGCTTGACGTATCGTAAAAATCTAATAAATCCTGAATTGGACTCAGAATCGAAGTCTTGTTTCAGGAGAGCATATTTCATGCCTCCCTAAATCAGTCTAAACTTGAACCTTCATCCGCCGTTCTTGTGGCGGGCTGAACCTCTGAACGGTGAACTTGTGAACGGTTACAGAAATGTTTATCCTATGGAATTACCCCGCCTGCCCCGCAGGCAGGAACTATCATACTGGGGTGAAATGCGTCGCCTATTTCACTGGGGCGAAGTCTATAAAGACACGGATACAACCACTTCCATACGGATATAAATGCAACTCCGCGGCCTCTGCGGTAAGAAATGTTTAGAAAATAGTAAAATTTATTGATCTCCGCGGCCTCAGCGTACCCTGCGCTTGCCTGCCTATCTTTGTGGCGGGGTGAAAAATTCAATAAACCTAAATCAAAAGGAATAACCAATGGTAAATAAAGGAATCATTCTTGCAGGTGGTGCAGGCAGTCGCCTTTATCCACTTACTCTGGTTGCCAGCAAACAACTGCAGCCGGTCTATGATAAGCCGATGATTTATTATCCCCTGTCCACTTTGATGATTGCCGGGATTAATAACATACTTATTATCTCCACTCCCCAGGACACACCTCGTTTTGAGGCCTTGTTGGGGGATGGAGGTCGTTTGGGAATAAAAATTTCCTACAAAATCCAGCCTGAGCCCAAAGGAATTGCCCAGACCTTTCTTATAGCCGAGGAATTTATTGGGCATGAGGCAGTGTGCCTGATTCTCGGCGACAATATCTTCTATGGAAAAATGGGGCTGGATCAGATCGTGGCTAAGTTTTCCAGAGGGGCCATAATTTTTGGCTACCCGGTGAAAGATCCTGAACGATATGGAGTAGTGGAGTTTGACCAGAAAGGCAAGGCTACAGGCATTGAAGAAAAACCGAAAAAACCCAGATCTCAATATGCCGTGCCTGGGCTCTATCTTTATGACAACAAGGTGGTCGAAATCACCAAAGCATTAAAGCCCTCATCACGTGGTGAATTGGAGATTACAGACATCAACCTCGAATATCTGAAACGTGGTGAGCTTATGGTGGAAAAACTCGGTCGCGGCATTGCCTGGCTTGATACCGGCACCCACATAAGTCTTCTTGAGGCCAGTCATTTTATCGGCACACTCGAAGCCCGACAGGGAATGAAGATTGCCTGCCTTGAAGAAGTGGCATATCGAAAAAAATATATTGATCGTATGCATTTCAAAATGCTTATAGATCAGACACCCGAATCGACCTACCGGGAATACCTCCTGATGATATTCAATGATGGCGCTTAAAATGAAAATTATCAAAACCTCCATCCCGGATGTCCTGATAATTGAACCAAAGATATCTCGTGATAATAGAGG
>Ga0307990_1004609_pt1 | contig 10118 bp, 7 predicted proteins | sample EllFjometagen129_FD_203168 | JGI IMG/M metagenome (GOLD analysis project Ga0307990, IMG submission 203168) | Marine microbial communities from Ellis Fjord, Antarctic Ocean - #129 | ecosystem: Environmental > Aquatic > Marine > Unclassified | place: Southern Ocean | collected 2014-10-08
CGCCACATGGCATATCTGGGATTCTTCCTGCACGATAATCTGGGTGTTCCGGGCGATGCGGGCCGAAAAATCCGTGGGCAGCCCCACTGCCTCGTCAAAAGAATTGGTATGCAGCGACTGGGTGCCGCCCAGTGTTGCCGACAGGCACTCTAAGGTTGTGCGGATAATATTGTTGTAGGGGTCCTGCTCGGTCAGGCTCCAGCCCGATGTCTGGCAATGGGTCCGCAGCATGGTGGATTTCGGATTTTTGGGGTTAAAGGGGCTGATCAGTTCATGCCACAGAAAACGGGCGGCCCGCAGCATGGCGATCTCCATAAAAAAATTCATGCCCACACCAAAGAAAAAAGAAAGACGTGGGGCAAAGGTGTCTATATCCATGCCGGCGCTTAATGCGGCCCGGACATACTCAAGTCCGTCGGCCAGGGTAAAGGCGGTCTGCAGAACACTGTTGGCCCCAGCCTCCATCATATGATAACCGCTGATACTCACGGTGTTGAATTTCGGCATATTCTTTGAACAATACCCGATAATATCCGATACGATGCGCATGGAGGGCGTCGGCGGATAGATATAGGTGTTGCGGGTGAGGTACTCTTTTAAAATATCGTTCTGAATGGTGCCGGTGAGCTGTTCATGTTTGACGCCCTGTTCTTCCGCCGCAACGATGTAGCCGGCGATGATGGGCAGCACGGCACCGTTCATGGTCATGGACACCGACATCCTGTCCAGCGGTATCTCGTCAAACAGAATCTTCATATCCTCCACCGAATCAATGGCCACACCGGCCTTGCCGATATCGCCCACCACCCGGGGATGATCCGAGTCATACCCTCTGTGGGTCGCCAGATCAAAGGCCACGGAAAGCCCTTTCTGGCCGGCAGCCAGATTGCGCCGATAAAACGCATTGGAATCTTTAGCCGTTGAAAAACCGGCATACTGGCGGATCGTCCAGGAACGTCCCGCATACATGGTGGCCATGGGGCCCCGCGTATAGGGGGCAAAACCAGGCAGGGTATTGATATGCTCCAGCCCTTCGAGATCTTCGGCTGTATAGAGCGGCTTTACCTTAATGCCTTCAGGGGTTTCCCAGTCAAGATCCCCAAGGGAGCGGCCTCTTAGCTGTTTGGTTGCCAGTTCCGTCCATTGCTGCCGATCAGAATATTTTGCCATTGCTCGCTCCTTATTTTTACTTATTTCAAAAAAATTCAAGATCTGCCGATGTCGGTTAAAAAAACGGTTCCGCTCTATTTCACCGGAGTAAAATCGGCCCCAGGTGATGTGTTTCCATACTCAATTTTTATGCCAACCGTTTTTTTAGGCAATCTGCATTTAACCTTCCGTTATTATAAAAATTATGAATATTGGCCGTCCACGGACTTTCAGTGGCGTTACAAAACGTATCCTCGATGACTCGGAATTGTCACCCGACCGTTTACACCGTGCCAGATTATTTTGTTCGTGAACGTGCTCGTGCCCGTGAACGTAGATGTTACCGAATCTGATCTAACGTCGTAAGTATTGAAACAATACGGATTAACAAGGTTTTACCCTATTTAAAGGAATTCGCGTTATCAATTTTCAGGACTCGACAGACATCAATAATAGCCGCACATTCCATAGCTGAGCCCCTTGCAATGGCATAGAATCGTTTTTTATCGCTGCGCCTGTTTTTTCCGCAACCTTCAGCGATATTAAGCGGTATTGACCATGCCGCTCGTTTGAGTTGATCGGTAGTTGCTACCTTTCACACAACTCGACCAGAACCCCGCCGGTGGCCTTGGGATGCAAAAAAGCAATCTTTGCACCGCCGGCCCCGATTCTGGGCGTCTGATCAATGAGCTTTACCCCTTTTTCCTTGAGCTCCGACAGTGCTTCTTCAATATTTTCCACACGAAAGGCAATATGTTGAATACCGGTGCCTTTTTTTTCGATATATCTGGCAATGGGGCCGTCAGACGCCGTGGATTCAAGAAGTTCCACCTCACTTTCCCCAACCGGAAAAAATGCCGTGGTCACCTTTTGCTCGGCAACGGTTTCACTGCCGTTAAAATCAAGCCCCAGAATATCAGACCAAAATTTTTTACTGTCATCGACACTGTTTACGGCAATGCCGAGATGATCGATTTTCAGAACCTTCATTGGGCCTCCTTTGGTTTATTAGGTTGTTTCGGTTGAAGCTGTTTAGGTTAAAGGTATTCTGTCTATTTGGTGGGCACAGCCCACCCTACGATGGCTGCCTTCCCACCTTCCCACCTTCTACCTTCCACCTTCTACCTAATCAGTATACTTTTCCATGACCCGCCTGAATCCTGCCATCGCTCCGGTAATGGTGGTGTCATCCACGCAGAATGCGATGCGAAAATAACCGGGGCATTTGAAACCGCTACCCGGGACCGTGAGAATCATCTCCTCCTGAAGCGCCTGAACAAATTTGACATCATCGTCAATAGGTGTTTCAGGAAACAGGTAAAATGCACCGGCCGGTTTGACAAATTGGTAACCGCAATCCGCCAGACCGTGGCATAACAGGTCCCTTTTCCGGGCATAGGCGCCAACATCAACACTTGCCCCCTGCAGAGATGCCACTACTCGCTGCATCAGGGCCGGTGCATTGACAAACCCTAGAATCCTGTTGCAAAGGGCCATGCCAGCCAGGAGCTGCTCTCTAAAAGCAGCGTTCGGGTTAACGGCAATATACCCGATACGTTCGCCGGGGATGGACAGATCCTTGGAATAGGAGGTCACCACCATGCTTTCCGGGTAGGCTTTCAAAACCGATGGAACGGATTTACCGTCAAAAACAATCTTTCGATAGGGTTCATCGGATATCAGATAAAGGGTGCGGCCCGTTTGCCTGCCTTTTTCAGTAAGCAGGGCCCCGAGCTTTTTAAGGCTTTCCGCAGAATAAACCCGGCCGGTGGGGTTGTTGGGCGAATTAATTATCATTCCCTTGGTTTTTGGTGTAATGGCCTTTTCAATGGCTTCCAGATCAAGGGTAAAATCGGGGTGGGTCGGCACGGTTTTTAAAATGCCCTGGTGATTGGCCGCATAAAATCCGTATTCCACAAAGCAGGGGGCCGGCGATATGATCTCATCTCCCGGGTCCAGGATGGTTTTCAGGATTACATTCAACCCGCCTGCGGCCCCGCAGGTCATGATCACCTCATCTGCGGAAATTAAGACCTGCTGTTCCGTTGACAGGTACTCGGCAATCGATTGGCGCACCTGAGGATATCCAATATTGGGCATATAGCCGTGATCCCCTGGTCCGCAGGCCGCCACAGTTTCCTGCAGGGCATTGTTAAACCTGTCCGGCGGCGGCAGATTCGGGTTTCCCAGGCTGAAGTCATATACATTTTCAGGGCCGTGCAGGGCCTTGAGGCGCCCCCCTTCATCAAACATTTTTCGTATCCAGGATGATTTTACTAAAACCGTTTCAATATTTCCGGCAATGGTCATGGCGCTCTTCCTTTTAAACCCCTTCCACCGACTTTACAGCGGGAATTTTTTCTTTTAAAATTTTTTCTATTCCGTTTTTAAGGGTCATCTGCGACATGGGGCATCCGGCACAGGCCCCCTGCAGGCGGACCTTTACAACACCGTTTTCCACATCGATCAGTTCCACATCACCGCCGTCCGCCTGAAGCGCCGGCCGAACCAGTTCCAGTATAGCCGCTATTTTTTTTCATTTTTCCCCCTTGGGTTTACCTGCCGCCGGCCCTTTCGGTATAAAAATTTTTCCTAAAAACTTCAAATTCACCTTTTATAATAGCCGATCGAATAGCCGTCATGAGCGAAATAAAATAGTGTATATTATGAATCGTATTTAATCGATATGCAAGTAATTCTTTGGCCATATACAGGTGTCGCAGGTAGGCGGCAGAGTAACTTCGACAGGTATAGCAGGTGCATTTAGGATCGATGGGGCCTGTATCGTGCCTGAACCGCGCATTGGCAATATTGATGTTTCCGCAAGAGGTGATCAACTGGCCGTTGCGGGCATTCCGGCTGGGCAGCACACAGTCAAACATATCCGCGCCCAGGGCCACCAGTTCCACCAGATCTTCGGGGGTACCGACCCCCATGACATATTTGGGTTTATAATCCGGCAGCAGCGGCAGCGTGTGACGGGCCATCTCATACATGACATCCTTGGGCTCTCCCACACTCAGGCCGCCCACGGCATATCCGGGAAAATCAAGATCGGCCAGGGCATGGGCCGACATGGCGCGAAGATCCTTGTACATGCCCCCCTGAACAATGCCGAAAAGCGCGTTTTTTCGGCCTGTTGTCTGCTGCCAGTGGTCCCGGCACCTTGCTGCCCAGCGACTGGTCAGTTCCAGGGCATCTTTAGCCGCCTGCCAATCAGCCGGATACTGGATGCACTGATCCAGACACATCATGATATCCGAATCCAGACAGGCCTGAATGTCAACGGCCCGTTCCGGCGATAGCATATGCCGTGAGCCGTCTATGTGCGACTGAAAGGCGGCCCCTTCCGCTGTGATTTTAGCCAGTTTTGCCAGGGAAAAAATCTGGAACCCACCGCTGTCGGTCAAAATCGGCTTTTCCCAGTTCATAAACCCATGAAGTCCGGAAAATTTCTCAATGACATCACAGCCCGGTCTTAAATTTAAATGATAGGTATTGCCGAGTATGATCTGGGCACCGCATGCAATAAGCTCTTCCGGCGATATTGATTTTACCGAAGCAAGGGTCCCCACCGGCATGAATAACGGCGTTTTAATGCTCCCATGGGCCAATTTAAATTCACCGGCCCTGGCTCTGGTTTTGTCTGATTTTGCGATCTCTTTGAATTGAAGCATATGTCCCAACCTACTCTATATACATCGCATCCCCATAGCTGTAAAAGCGATACCCTTTCTCTATGGCCTGCCCATACGCCTGCAACACGTTTTCCCGTCCGGCAAAGGCCGATACGAGCATGAGCAGGGTGGAACGCGGCAGGTGAAAATTGGTGAGCATGGCGTTCACCAGTTTGAATTTGTACCCGGGATAGATAAACAGATCGCACTGACCATTGCCCGGGGCAATCGCGCCGTTGTTCCCTGCTGCATATTCCAGGGTCCGCACGCTGGTGGTCCCCACGGCAATGACCCGGCGCCCCTGTGCTTTGGCCCGGTTGATGTTACGCGCCGCATCGTCGGAGATAAAATACCGCTCGGAATGCATCACATGATCGCGCACATCGTCCACCCTCACCGGCACAAAGGTGCCATACCCCACATGCAGGGTTATGGCCACGACATCAACCCCTTTGGCTTTGATTTTTTCCATAAGATCCGACGTAAAATGGAGCCCGGCCGTTGGGGCGGCGATGGCACCCTTTTGGGAGGCATATACGGTCTGGTAGGCGACTTTGTCATCTTCGAAAACCCCATCATCTGTCCGTTTGATATAGGGGGGCAGCGGAATCCTGCCGATGCGGTACATGTGCGTTTCGAAATCATCTTCGCATGTAAACCTAATCTCATACACACCCGCTTTGAAAGCGACCACCGTGGCCGACAGCCCTTGGTCAAACAGAATGGTGGACCCGGGCTTTGGCCGTTTGGAGGCATTGACCAGACAGTCGCAGACAAACGCACCGGTTCTGGTTAGAGACCGGCGTCCGCCGGCATAATCAAGGATCAGCACCTCGGCCCTGCCCCCGGTCTCCTTGCGGCCCAGGAGCCGACCGGGGATGACTTCGGTGTTGTTGACCACAAGAAGGTCCGTGGGCCGGAAAAAATCATAAATATCCCCGAAGCCATGGTGGGCCACGACTCCGGACGCCCGGTTTAAAAACAGCAATTTTGACTGATCCCGCCGGTCAGCCGGTTTTTGGGCGATGAGCGCTTCCGGGAGCGCGTAACTGTAGTCATTTAGAGAATACATATTTTTTAAAAGGTTGTTTAGGTTGAAGCCTTCTACCTATCTTTTTCCCATATAGATCAAAAAAAGGCCGATGCCCATTAATACCAGTCCGAAACGCCGCAATGCCCCGTCCGGCACTTCAAGCATTTTTTGAATCCAGTTTTTCATTTTATCCGGAAACGCAAAATAGGGCAGACCTTCTACAATCATTACCATTCCGATGACGCACAGGAAAAAATTCATTGACACCTCATTTAATTATCACGTACTAAACCAGACCCTGAAAATCGTCTTTCCAAATATCATCATCAGATACATAGTTCACATCTTCCGTTATGAGGGTATGATCAAAACAACTTTTAACGGCAGGTTTCTATAACCATTTGCGCTGAATTTTGTCAAAACAAAATCCGCACTCAAAATTGATTTGATGCCATGGTATAATAAAAAATGCACGGCTATACAAAAAATTATCATCCGGATATTATCCGGAATTATACCTTGACTAATTACCCCTAATTGTAACAAAATAGCAACCTGCTTGAAAATGTGCCGGAAGCAAAACGCATATTTTACGACCCTTATAAAAACAGCAGGTATAAAGTCATGGAATTTGAACCGGTGATCGGGCTGGAGGTACATGCCCAGCTGAAAACGAAAACCAAGATATTCTGCAACTGCTCCACATCCTTTGGCGCACCGCCAAATACCCATGTCTGCCCGGTGTGCCTGGGCATGCCCGGCGTACTGCCAGTACTTAATCAAAAAGTGGTGGACTTCACCATCCGCATGGCCCTTGCCACCCATTGTAAAATCGCAAGGGAAAGCCGCTGGGCCCGAAAAAACTATTTTTACCCGGACCTGCCCAAAGGCTACCAGATTTCCCAGTATGAACTGCCCATTGCCGAATTCGGCCACATCGATATCGAAAGTGGCCCTGGCACCAAACGCATCGGCATTACCCGCATCCATATGGAAGAAGATGCCGGCAAACTGGTTCATGATCCAGACCGGCCGGTGAGCCGGGTGGATTTAAACCGTGCGGGCGTGCCGCTCATGGAAATCGTGAGCGAACCAGATATGCGCACCCCCGAAGAAGCCGGAGAATATATGCGCCGTCTGCGATCCATTGTGCGGTATCTGGGTATTTGCGACGGCAACATGGAAGAGGGCAGTTTCCGGTGCGATGCCAATGTTTCCATCCGGCCCAAAGGCAGTGAGCCCTTTGGCACCCGTGCCGAAGTCAAAAACCTCAACTCCTTTAAAAATGTGGAAAAAGCCCTGCACTATGAAATCGGCCGCCAGCGGGAACTCATCATGGACGGCGGTAAAGTGGTCCAGGAAACCCGATTGTGGAACCCTGAAACAAACCGCACCGGTTCCATGCGCGGAAAGGAAGAGGCCCACGATTACCGCTATTTCCCGGACCCGGATCTTTTGCCCCTGATCATCGATGACCACTGGATTGCAAAAGTCAGAAAAACCCTGCCCGAGCTGCCGGCGGCAAAGCAGGCCCGTTTTATCAAAGATTACGAATTGTCCGGTGAAGATGCCGGGCGCCTCACCGCCTCCCGTGCCCTGGCAGACTATTTTGAAACCTGCCTGACACATTTCCCGCAGCCCAGACCGGTGAGCAACTGGATCCTGGGATCACTGCTGGGATGTTTACATGCAGAAGAAAAAACCATCGACCAGTCGCCGGTTACCGCTGGCAATCTGGCCAGCCTTTTAAAACTCATCGACCAGAACATTATCAGCGGTAAAATGGCCAAAACCGTATTCGACGACATGGCCCAAACCGGCAAAAAGCCCAAAGCCATTGTAGAAGAAAAGGGACTTGTCCAGGTCAGCGACGGTGAAGCCATCGAAAAAATTGTGACAAAAATTCTGGAACGCTGCCCGGACGAGGTCGCCGCTTATCAAAACGGCAAAACAAAACTCATGGGCTTTTTTGTCGGGCAGGTGATGAAGGAAACAAAGGGCAGGGCCAATCCGAGAATGGTCAACCAGGTACTCAAGCAGCGGCTGATGTGAATGAAACCATCACCATTGCGCAATTTCATCAAAACAAAAAAACACGTAATTTGAAATCTCACACCAGGACATACCGGCGATTATTAGAACAGGCGCTATTACAAAAAAGGAGATTGGAATGAAAAACAGAACAGCAGATCGGGTAAAAACAGGCTTTCGAATATTATTTTTTGGCTTATTGCTTTTGCACCTCGCCGCTCTGCCGGTATTTGCCTTGGATGACCCGGAACCCGAAAATATTCTGGCCCAAATGAATGATTTCTGGCAGACGGTTTATGACCAGGGGCTGCTCATGGCTGATACCGAGCAACCGCTCCTCCCGGTAGAACTTCTGGCCAAGGCCCGTCCGGATGAATGTTTTTTTGGCATGTTCACACCGGATCCGGATCATCCGGAGATAGTACCTGAAAATCCGAATATCTACGACCCGGAACAAACCGAGGACTGTGATCATAATAAGGTCAATCAGGCCTATGTCTGGGGCATGGTCAAATCCGGCGACAACATCTGGTTCGGCACCGGTCCCAACGTGAACTGCCTGGTCCAGGCCTCTTATCTGGGACTGGAGGATTACGCACAGGAGAATGAGGCTTATGTCTGTGAATTCGGAAACAGCCAGTACCTTGAAAGTATCCTGGCCAGCCTTCCCGATTCTATCGACACGGGGGGTGTCGATATTTCGGAACTTCCCCTGGACCTCATTGGCGACTGGCGTCCTTCCCGAATTTTTGTCTACAACACCCTGACAAAAAAATTGACGGACAAAACACCCCCTTACGTCTATTCTTCATTCCCTACGTCCTATCCGGAAACCCTGGTCAATGCCACCATCGGTATCCGTTCCGCCGGTACGGTGGATAACATTGTCCTGTTAAGCGGTCCTTCCGCTTTCGACGGCATTGATCTGTATGCCTTTAATTCAAATACGGGCAATTACCTCGGGTCAACCAACCTGAACACCCTTGCCGGGGAAGATGATATCGTTTCCATCAACAACATCCGCAAGTGGCTGACGGTGGACGGGGTGCTCTATACCACCGTGGGCGTGACCTATGCCGATGACAGCACCGGGGGCAAGGTGCTGCGCTGGACGGGATCGACAGACAATCCGTTTGAGTTTGTGGTGGTGGGCACCCTGGACAGCGCCGGCGCCGAACTGGCCCTGCATGAGGGCCGCCTGTTCGTCTCCACCTGGGCCGGTGGCGGCGAAATCGGGGCACCCTCGGTCAATAACAATCCGGCGGGTATCTTCATGAGCCCGGTCATTCCTTCAGGCGGTCTGCCGGCCAGCCTTCCCGATTCTATCGACTGGAAGAAGGTCTGGTCCGTCACCAATTATGAGCCGGATGATCTCATGGCCGCCACCTACGGCGGCGGGGCATTGGTCTCTTTTGACGGCTATCTTTTCTGGGGCACCATGCATGTGCCTGAACTGGGCTACTATTCCCTGCGGCGTTATATCGCAGCCCAGGCCTTTGCGGTGGCCCCTGATAAGAACGGCAGCAGCCGGCAGGTATGGTTCGAAGACGCCGGAACCCGGGAAGAGCATTATGCCCAAAAAAGAGGAGACTCATACAGAAACAACCGATCGGCACTGAGAAAGCTGGCGGCGCGGCGCGCCATCAGCATCTTCCGGGGCAAAAATATGGGACAGGTTGATGAAAAGGTTGACCTGCTCTACGGTCAGAAAGAGCTGCCCGTATTCTCTCTCCCACAGGATACAATCGAAAACAGTCAAGAAATTTTAACCTACACAGAAGAGGTCGTTGGGGATAATATCGTTAATTTTATCGCAAAATTTGAACTTGTGCCTAATAATATGGAGGACGGTGGTGCAACGCCCCTGCACGGCCCGTCCGGATTCGGAAACAAATACAACAACTATACCTGGACCATGCGGGTTTTTGAAAAGCAGCTGTATGTAGGCACCATGAACTCGGCGATTCTAACATTCCGCGGTGAAGTGCCCAACGACGATTACCAGGCCCCTTCCATGGGCGCCAATTTGTTCCGTTTTACCGATGCTGATGATGCAGCGGCAGTGCCCGAGCGCCTGGACGGAGTGGGCAACTACGCCAACTACGGCATCCGCACCATGGTCTCCGATGATGATGCCCTGTACCTGGGAATGGCCAACCCCATGAACCTGCTCCAGGATGACCAGGGGAAAAATATCGGTGGATGGGAACTGATCAAACTGGGAGAAT
>Ga0307990_1004611_pt1 | contig 10110 bp, 9 predicted proteins | sample EllFjometagen129_FD_203168 | JGI IMG/M metagenome (GOLD analysis project Ga0307990, IMG submission 203168) | Marine microbial communities from Ellis Fjord, Antarctic Ocean - #129 | ecosystem: Environmental > Aquatic > Marine > Unclassified | place: Southern Ocean | collected 2014-10-08
GTTAACTTTGTCCATAGTGTTTTCCTTTGTCCCGGAGTACCGGATTCACACCATGTGAATCTTCGCTCCAGGACAGGGAATTTTACACTAAAACCGAGACCTCTGCCGCGAAGCGGCTTAGTTCAACCACAACCTGGACGTTATCCCACACCGCGCGGACACGGTTCGGGAAACGTCAGGTCCACGTTATCTCAAGAATTAGACAGGATGAACCTATCCAATGAAACGACGCAGTTTTTTACAGTTCGCCATGATTTCAGTACTGATGGCTACGACTATCGGGGCACGTGCGGATGAACCACGGCTAAAACCTAACTTTCTCTTCATTCTGGCTGATGATGTTACGTACAACACGCTGGGTTGCTACGGCGGGCGGGATGCAAAAACGCCTAATATTGATAAGCTGGCCAGTGAGGGAATGCGATTCACCAAGGCCTATTGTGCAACGGCTATGTGTGCACCTTTTCGAGCCGAACTCTACACGGGCCTCTATCCGGTCCACAACGGTGTTGCCTGGAACCATTCTTCTGCCAAACCTGGAACGAAGAGTGTTTGTCATTATTTGAAGGAACAAGGTTATCGCGTTGGACTTTCGGGCAAGAAACACGCCAGCCCTGCATCAACGTTTCCCTTCGAGAACGTCAAAGGTTTTCCGGCCGCCGCTGGTGTTCGTAATTTCATAACAAAAGACAAAAACCAGCCATTCTGTCTGTTTCTCTGTTCACACAACGCCCATGCGCCATGGACAACCGGCGATGCATCACGATTCGACCAAGACAAGATCATGCTGGCTCCTGTTCAGCACGACAATCCCGCGACGAGAGAGGTCATGAGTCGCTACTTAGCTGAGGTGGTGGATCTCGACCGTGAGGTCGGAGAAATCCTGACACTGCTGGACAGAACGGGACAAAGAAACAACACGTTAGTCATGTTCTCCTCAGAACAGGGCTGGGCGCTGGGCTTTGCAAAATGGAGCAATTGGGACCTTGGTGTACGTACGGCTTTCATGGCCCGTTGGCCCGGCAAGATCAAGGCGGGACGTACTTCCGATGCATTGATACACATGGCAGATGTTTTGCCAACCTTTCTTGAGGCAGCGAACTCTGTGGCAAAGAGAGAACAGTTCGACGGCCGCAGTTTCTATCAGCATCTGCTCGGACAAAAACAACCTCTACGAGAATATGTTTACGGGATCCATAACAACGTGCCGGAAGGTAGGCCCTACCCCATCCGTTCCATTCGCGACGCACAGTACCACTATATCCTGAATCTGACGCCAGACGCATCCTATCATGAAAAACATGTGATGGCCGAAAATTCCCGCCTGATTTGGTGGCCGGCACTGAAAGAAGCCGAAGCCAAGAACGATACCGACGCGATCGCGCTTCTGAACAAGTTCCACAAGCGGCCGGCCGAAGAACTCTACAAGGTGGATTCTGATCCATACGAAACCAAAAATCTTACCGACCATCCTGAGTATGCTGAAGTGAAGGAACGCCTACATGCAGAACTCAAGCGTTGGATGAGTGAGCAGAAAGACCCCGGAGTGGCCATGGACGATCCTGCTGTACACGCCGCTAACCGCAAGGCCGCAGCAAACAAGAAACGGCCTGTCAGGAAAAAGAAAAAACACTAAGATAACCACGCCTTGGAGGCGACGGCTTACACCGCACCTCAAGGCAAACGTTAAGAATATGAGAAAAGAGATATACATACTACTAGTCGGGCTAGCATGCACCTCGTGCAGCACCCCTCACATCACAAGAGACGCGCTTCTCAATGCCGATCCTAGACTGAAGTATCACCAGCCGGCTGAACTATGGAAGCATTCAGAGCTTGTCGTTCTGGCTCGTCCGACCACTTCCCGCAACATCGGAATAGAAGAATCATTCAAAGGATGTTGCGTACCGCATTTGAAATGCGAATGCTTGCAGACCGAATTCGAGGTCGAACTGGTTTTCAAGGGAGACGATACGCTCAAGACTCTCTCCTTTTTGCACTACCAGATAAAGAAAGAGGAAGACCAGCCCTTTCGGCACGGGTGCCTTTTCGGTCCTGCATTTGCCTATTTCGATTAACCGCTTCATTTGGGGTGTTATTAGCATCAGAACTACATGAACAGTTTTACTTGGAATAGAATCTGGCCCCTCTTCGAGAATGATGATGGAAGCCTGCCTGATATTTTTATAGAGGGTCTGACAGATGAACAGACTGTCCAGATCTATAATTGGGTGCTTGACCGTTCTAGTATCTATGGAGAGCCAACGCTCTGGAGTATAGTAGAAGAGAAGGATATCCCAGTCAGAGAGATTGAGAATCCAGCCCAAATGTTTATCGATAGAAAGGTGGAACCCTTCAGGCATGGGCTAGATAACCTGGTTATTGAAAAGGTCGAACTTCCTGGCCTCTCTATCTGTGTTGAAGCCGGCGGGGTTTCTTTTGACTACCGCATGGGAGCCGACTGGACAAAGTCATGTGTAGAAGCTCTCTTCAAATTCTTATCCATGCTCAAGTCCATTGGTCCCAATGCTAGAGTCTTTCAAGCAGACGAAGGTGGGCATGAAAGCCCGAATAGTCTTTTTGAAGAAGCCTTTCAAGAATACATGAAAACTCATAACAAAGAAGGTCTGGAAGGTCGGCTTGCACCTCCCAACCAGGCTTAAATCGTTCGACAATAAGGAGAAAGAAGGAAATAATGAAAATATTCATACCAACACTTATCGCCCTGCTCATTGCGAGTAATGCATTAGCCAGGGAGCTATCGCTCTGGTACAAGAAACCGGCAGATCCAAAGAAATGGGAGCAAGCTGTGCCGCTAGGCAACGGGCGACTGGGCGCAATGATATTCGGAGGAATCACCAACGACGTGATGGTCCTGAACGAGGACAGCCTTTGGAGCGGCTGGCCTGAACCGAACAATGATCGTGAAGGGGCCTACGATGCCTTAGTCAAAATCAGGAAGCTCTTAAAAGAGAATGGCGATCAAAAACAGGTCAAGAAGCTGGCGATGGAGGACTTTTGCAGCCTGTACGGTTACGGAAAGCCTGATTTCGGAGCATACCAGTCATTTTGCAACGCGAATTTTGAGTTTTCCCATGATCCCACCGTGGTCAAAGACTATCGCCGGGAGCTGGACTTGGGGAATGCCGTCGCGACAGTTAAGTACAAGCTGAAAGACGTGGAATACACTCGTGAGTATTTTGCCAGCTATCCGGACAAGATAATCGTGATGCGTTTCACCGCAAACGAAAAGAAGCAGATCAGCTTTACGCTTGGTGCGTCGAGTCAGCACAAACATATCAAAGTCTCAGCGCGAGAAAATGAACTTGTTTTGGACGGACAGGTGGCAACAGGGAACAAGGAACATCCGGGCATGATCTTTCAGGCTGTATGGAAGATTGAAGCTGAAGGCGGAGCAGTTTCCAGGAATGAGTCCGGTGATAAGATCATCGTTAAAGACGCTGATGAGGTCACAGTCATCATGGCTGGTGCCACGAATTATAAGATGGAGTATCCTGTCTATAAGGGGGGGGAACCTGCGAAGAAGAACAAGATAACTCTTGATAAAGTAAAATCAAAATCATTCAAAAAACTGCGTTCGACTCATATTAAGGACTACTGCGAACTGTTTAACCGTGTAGAATTGAAGCTCGGTGAATTGTCAAGAAGCGACTTGCCGACCAATGCACGGCTGGCTGCTTACAAAAAGGACCGTGCTGACCGGGGCCTCGAGGCGCTGATTTTTCAATATGGCCGCTATCTGCTGATAGCGTCATCACGGCCTGGATGTATGCCTGCAAACCTGCAGGGGCTTTGGAACAAGAGCAACAAGCCGCCCTGGAACTGCGACTACCACCTTAACATCAACTACCAGATGAACTACTGGCCGGTCAATCTCTGCAACCTGGCGGAATGTGCTGAACCGATGATTGAATGGACAAAGGATATCACTCTGCCCGGTGCGAAGACTGCAAAGATTCAGTACAACGCGCGAGGCTGGGTTGTTCATCACACGAGCAATGTTTGGGGTTATACTCCGGCCGGTCCGAGGCGCGGCATACATATGCTTGAAGCGGAAAGCGGCGCTTTCCTGTGTCAGAACATCTGGGATTATTATGCTTATACACTTGATAAAGAATACCTTGAGAAAGACGGCTGGCCGATCCTTAAGGGCGCGGCCGAGTTCTGGGTAGATAACCTGCAGGAAGTCGAAGGAGGGCTCCTTGCTGTTTCACCAAGTTACTCTCCTGAGCATGGCCCGTTAAGTGATGGCACTTATTATCAGACTATGATCATCTGGGATCTGTTTTCCAATTGTATCGAGGCTGCAGAGATACTGAGTAGAGACAAGGATTTCGCGGCAGAGCTCAAGAAACTACGTTCTCGATTACAGCCTCCGAAGGTTGGGACTTACGGCGAGCTTTGTGAATGGCGTGATCCTGCGCTGGAGAAGAACGCCAACAAAGACAAGCATCGGCATGTTTCGCATATGTACTCTGTATATCCGGGCAAACAGATTATACCGGGTATGCACAAGGAGCTTGCAGCAGCGGCAGTTAAATCTATGAATTTCCGAGGTGACGCTGCTACTGGCTGGAGCTTGGGATGGAAGATGAACCTCTGGGCGCGCCTGCTGGACGGAAACCGAGCGATAAAGCTTGTAGGGAATTTTATTTCGAGCCGGCTGTACGAAAATCTCTGGGACTCATGTCCGCCATTTCAGATCGATGGGAACTTCGGGTACACGGCAGGTGTAGCTGAGATGCTGATCCAGAGCCATACGCATGAGATCGTTCTTCTTCCCGCGTTGCCGGATGCATGGAAGACCGGCAGCGTAAAAGGTCTTTGCGCTCGCGGCGGGTTCGTTGTGGACATAAACTGGCAAGATGGCAAACTTATTACAGCAACCATACATAGTCAGACCGGAACAGTTTGCACCGTCCAATACAAAGGTAAAACGCGGGAACTAACACTGAAGCAAAGCGAAACCATTCAGCTTGCCGAGAAGGATTTCCGGTAAGTGCAGAGGTCGAACAATAAAGGATTAGATGCGACTCGACCGAAGGGAGCGGTCGCTTCTAGTCCCTGGTTCAAGAAGGTCGCGGGTTACGTCTATAGGGGATTGCTTCGAGGAGGCATGCTGGGTACGCGACAGGTTCTAGGCACGCAGACATAGGCATAGCGTGAATGGGGCCTGAGAGTGGTGACTGATGTTGTGAGTTGGCCGCTCTTAATAGGCAAAATTGCTGAGTTTTGGCAGACCGCACCCGTCACGCGTTGCAGGACGCAAAGCGCGATCAGATGAAAGTCCGCCGGGCGGTATATATTAACCACTGCTAAGTGGTGCCCATCCCGGGATATACTGTAGCCATTTCATTGCGGTAGCGGAACTTCACCGTCTTATCATCAAAGGAGATTATCCTGTTATTGGATATGGCAACCCTGAACACATAGTTGGCCAGATATTTCAACGTAGACGCTCCTCTGCCGACAGCCTGTGAGTTAACGATCCATTCCTTACTCCACACTTCAGATGGAACTTGGCCGATAAGACCGGCCTCATGCAGCGCCTCTTTAAAGAGGCGCCTGTACATCCGCGACAAGGGCTTGACGTGGATAAAGAAGTCCGGCTTTGATGCAAGCCATTTGGACTTTTCTTTATCAATGCCGCCACCAGGCACGATAAAGTGCACATGCGGATGATAGTTGATGTCCCTGCCCCATATACTCCTGCAGTTCTCGAATGCCTACATTAGCTTCAAGCAAATGAGTAGCATATGAATGACGGAACGTATGCGGAGTAACAGGCTTTCGGAACTTGATACGCTTGAGGTGCCGACGCAAGGCGGCCTGGATGGGGCTTTTCCCCATTGGCCGCTCGGCAGATCCAGCCGTCTTGCCAGTCCTGCCGATGGCAGGGAATACCCAATCACGATTACGATGCGTTTTCCAGTACTCACGAAGCGTGACTAATGTTACCTCAGGTAAAGGCACATACCTGTCTTTGGCTCCTTTGCCGCCTCGGACATGCAGCATCATACGTTTGCCATCTATATCACGGGGCTGAACATGCAGAGCTTCGCTTAACCTCATGCCCGTAGAATACACCGTCTTATAGAATGCTTTGACGTGGGCCTGCTTCATTGATGAGATGATCTCTGTAACTTCATCAATATCAAGAACCGTAGGCAATGTGCTAACATGCCGGGTCTTGAGAAGCTTCAGCGTGCGCCAATCAGACTATAGCGTCTTAACATATAGGAACTTAATCCCACTGTAGGCTATGCGCAGAGTAGCTGATCGCCACCCCAGTTCGTTCTTACAATAAAGAAAATACTCACGCACCTCCTCTTCTGTAAGTTCCTCCGCAGGCCTGCTCCAGAAGTTCTCAAGCTGACGTACAGCTCGAAAATATGACTGTTTTGTTCTTTTTGCATAGCCATGCAGATCCATGTCTGCTATGAATTTATCATTGATTTTGGCGTTCATTGTAGTTTCCTTTTCTTTGGTTTCGGCCAAAGGTAGGAGATTCCTTGTCAGAATAAATACTACAATGAACGCTTTTGAAAATAAATGCCGCGTTTAGCGGCTTACTTGAACAAGAAAATGAACCGTACCCAGTAAAGCCGCGCGGCGGCTTCACTGGTCCGGTTATTTTGGACGTTCGAAATGGAAAGATATGAATAAACACTACAAAGCTTCGGCCATAGGAATTGCCCTAATGCTGATGGTAAGCTCCAAAATCGTTGCTGAAGAGCAAACCCCTGATGGCATGATGATCGAGTTTCTCCAAGGGCCGGTCGTTGTCGGGATCAGCGGCCCAAGCCCAGAGTTTGGTTGGATTGTACATTCGGCCCACAAGAATGACAGCTTGACGGCTTACCAGATTCTCCTGGCCAGTGATCCAAAGTTGCTGGCGAAGAACCAGGCGGACATGTGGGACAGCAAGAAGACTCTCTCCAATTCATCGCAGAACATCTCATATGATGGCAAGGCTTTGAAGTCCATCCAGACATACTACTGGAAGGTCAAAACCTGGTGCACACTTGACGGCGAGAGTCACTGGTCCAAGCCCATGCAGTTCACGACCGGTGAACTAAAGGGTAAGTATCTCACAACTCGTTACCCGCTCCAGAAAACTCCAGTCGCTCCTGTCAACATTAAGAAGAAGGCGGATGGACATTATCTTGTTGATTTTGGCAAGGTCGCCTTTGGATACCTGCAGATTGAACTGACTGCACCGACAAACGATCATTCAATGGAAGTCCATTTAGGTGAAAGGGGTGACGCAAATGGCGTCAATAGGAAGCCTGGTGGAACGGTACGTTACTACAAGATTATGCAGTCACTCAAAGCAGGCGATCAGAAAGTAGACATTCACCCAATCAAAGACCGCCGCAATACCAGCCGCAAAGCCATCAGGCTTCCCGCAGAGATAGGAGTGATTGCGCCGTTCCGATACGTTGAGCTGGTGAACTGCCCCTCCGAACTTAAGGAGTCAATGATTCGGCAGATATCCATTCATTATCCATTTGATGAGAGCGCATCCAGCTTTGAGTCGTCAGATCCCGTGCTGGATGATATCTGGGAGTTATGCAAGTACAGCATGAAAGCAACAAGCTTCTGTGGGGTCTATGTCGACGGTGACAGAGAACGTATCCCGTATGAAGCCGATGCCTATATCAACCAGCTTTCCCACTATGCGGTGGACCGAGAGTACACGCTCGCACGTTATAGCCACGAGTATCTACTCGCCCATTCTACTTGGCCAACCGAATGGAAGCAGCACTCCGTGCTCATGGCTTGGGCTGACTTCATGTATACAGGAAACACAGAATCACTGGCCCAGGGTTACGATCTACTCAAGACAGAAAAAACGCTGGAACAACGAGCGAGGGACGATGGTTTACTTAACACCAAAGGCATGCGCGATATTGTCGATTGGCCTAAAAAGGAGCGAGACGGGTACGTCTTCAAAGAGATCAACACAGTCGTCAATGCCTTCTACTACAAGACGCTACTACAAATGGCTGACATCGCGATCGCTCTCGGCAAAAAAGCTGATGCAGGGGAATACCTGAGGAAGGCCGAAAACGTTAAGACTGTCTTCAACAAGATCCTTTTCGACACAAAACGGGGTATCTATGTTGATGGCGAAAGTACTGGACATGCTTCGCTCCATGCCAACATGATGCCGCTTGCCTTTGGGTTGGTACCGGAAGACCGACAGAAGAGCGTGGCGGACTTCGTGGCGTCACGTGGTATGGCCTGCAGTGTGTACGGCGCTCAATACCTTCTCGAGGCCCTGTACGAAGGTAACAGACCTGATGTTGCACTTGAGCTTATGACTTCAAAAGATATCCGGAGTTGGTACAATATGATCAGAGTGGGCTCCACCATCACGCTGGAGGCCTGGGACAATAAGTTTAAAAGAAACCAGGACTGGAATCACGCATGGGGTGCTGTGCCCGGCAATATCATTCCACGATACCTGCTGGGGGTCCGCCCTCTTGAACCCGGCTTCAAGAAAGTTCTTATTCAGCCACAGCCGGCTTCACTGAAGTCGGCATCCGGAACAATACCTACCATTCGGGGCCCCATTACGGTTTCCCTCAGGAACGAACCAGACCTTTTTGAGCTCAAGGTGGACATCCCTGTCACAATGACAGCAAAGGTCGGGTTACCACAAAGGAATCGACGCTCACTAACAATTCTTGTAGATGGGAAGAAGGTAAACGCTGAACTTCAAGGCGGGTATCTGTTCGTGAACGAAATCGGCTCCGGATCCCATGTGTTGACCAGTCAATGAATACGATGTCGAACAAGAAAATGGAGGCGACTCGTAAACTCGCGCCTCATCTAAACGTTCGGCAAAATAATGAATAGATTGCTTACTGTCACACTAATCTTGATCTACTCAGGTTGTGCTCATATGCACCAATCAGAGGCTGAGTCAATTATTGATCGCATCAAGGCTACGTATGCCGGGTGTGACAGCTTCACAGAAGACGGGACATTGAAAGAAACGCTTATTGAATCAGGCATAACCAATCATGCTGAATACATCTTTTCCACTAGATTCAATCGTGATGTCGCATTCAGAATGGAGATAGATGTAGATCGCAATCATGGTGCAGGATCTTACAGACTTGTCTACTATAACGACGGCCCCCTATGGAATACATATGACTCACTGGATCGCACAGTCAGCGGTAAGGACCCTGTGTCTTCAAACGTTTCTCCTGCGTCAGTCTGCGGCGGAGGGATTGCCCTAGCACCAGATCTTATCCCTGATGTTCCTGCGCGCCTTGGCGTTGACAATGATCTGTTTTCGGGATTCGGATACTACTCCACAGCCCAGGTGAATACGGAACTCCTGGAAGGGCGATCGGTTTACCACCTAATCCTTAATGAACGGCTAGGATCACCGCTCCGTCCCATGGAATTTTCTATGTCTGTGAACGATATAGCTCTTGCACAGATCAAATGCTGGGAAGACAAAGATCTTCGCGAATTGTGGGTGGATGCAGACACGTATCTCATACTTCGTGGAAGAAGAATAGTAATTCGTTCATACGTTGATCAAACACTCTCCCCACCACAAAAAGGTACTAGCGTTGAGGTCCGACATTGGGAGTGCAACCCCAAGGTCAATTGCCTATCGGTCAATGAATTAATAGAATTCGATCCGCCACTGGACTATGGCCGAACAAGAAAATCCACCTTATCATCTGAAGGCGCGCCTTCAAATGAAAGGTGATTTAAACGTTCGCCTGCGCCACTCGCTCCGCTCGTGGCACAGGCGAATGGCGAGCTCATGCGTCCGCTTCGCGGATTGCCCGCAACGTATTGCCCGCTCGCTCCGTGTGGCTGGCAGAATTGCGCCTGAGCTCGCCATTATCTTAAGAGAAACAATGACATAGGATTAATTAACACGAGAGGATAAAGAAAATAAATGAGGGTCTTCCGCAGAATCTGTGGGCACATTGTGGTCTTCTCCCGTACTCAGGTTGTCAGCTCTCCTGGGCAAGGAAACAGGCTCTCAACTACACAATCCCGTGAGAGCACGCTCAGAACTCCCATCGATTAAGTTGCGCGTTTAAGCGTAAC
>Ga0307990_1004612_pt1 | contig 10108 bp, 8 predicted proteins | sample EllFjometagen129_FD_203168 | JGI IMG/M metagenome (GOLD analysis project Ga0307990, IMG submission 203168) | Marine microbial communities from Ellis Fjord, Antarctic Ocean - #129 | ecosystem: Environmental > Aquatic > Marine > Unclassified | place: Southern Ocean | collected 2014-10-08
TGAAGTTTGTGTTCACTGCCTCGGGGACAAACGAGGAAGGTAACTCCGGTTCGGTCGAGTGGCGTGCCGACGTGACTGACGTCAACTCGCAGGTCACGATTTCAGCTCCGACGGAGGAGTGATTCGGATCTGAGGATCCGATGCTGCAGAACACTGCTGACTAAGGCGAAGGATGCTTGATGTCGAAGGCTGGTCACTAGCACTTGTCCTCATTCCTTCGTCCGAGGGTCTCGTTGCGTTTTCGCCTCCAGAAGCGATTTCGCACTTGTGATCGCTCTTGTGAGTCACCACAAGGCTCTAAGTGTGTTTATGCAGCCTGGCCGGCACACCAAGAAAGATCGATGGTAAAACACTTATTGGTACCCCCCTGGTGGACAACTTTGGAACTTTTCAATGGCCCAAAGCCCTCGCATCACTGTTGCAGCGCTAGTTGAGGGGTACTGTGCCAGACCGTGGGATCGTGCGCGCTTCCTTGTAATACGGCGAGCGATGATCGATGAATGGCAGCCAAGAGGAGGATTGGAGATCACACTTATCGACACTCTCGCTACTTCCTACTTCATGTACCTCTTCTGGATGGATCAGCACGTTGAGCGTGCTACAACCAGAGCTCAGATCCAGAAGAACGATCTGAAGACACGGGGCAAATGGCAGACCGCATACAGCAGGGAAGCAGAAGTTACTGCTCATGCTGCGGAGATGGCAGACCGCTTCCACCGGATGTTCATTAGGACGCGTCGAGCGTTGCGAGACCTGAGACGATACTCTCGTGCGATCAATATCCAGAACACTGGGCAGGTAAATATCGGAGAGAAGCAGGTGAACCTAGGGCACGCCGCTTAGTGAGCTTGCCCGTGAGAGGGAAGGCTCTGGCCATCAGACCCACCATATGGTGGGCAACCAGCGAATTGTCAGCTCTCTGTTACGCGTTGCATCGAGGATGACGCTGTCGTAAATCCGTCTGGGAGAAATCTAAACTAGATCAAGCAAGGCTGTGTTCGATATCGCAGTTAGTTTGTTCTTACTAATATGAATCATTAAGAGGGTAGTTACACCGCAATGCAGGTGGTTTAGCATGAGCAGCAATTCGAACTGACTGTTGAATCAATGCACGCATAATTGACGACCAGAATGAATACCTGTATCATGTGAGATAGTCCGATGATGAAAAATAGGCGAAACATCATTTCGATACTTCAGTCTGAACACCGCCGATACCAGCAATCGCTGAGCACAAGAGCGGAAAGCGGTGTTCTATGTTTCCCTCCGAGTGAAATCGATCGCCTTGGGATGGCTCTCTTCTCGAACCTTGAGAGTGGAGGGGTCTGCACTCTTCTCGTAGGTGAGAAATCGAGATGGAATCCAGAGAGCTTCTACCTCAAGTCCATGCGAACAGCTTCCCGAGACGGTCTTGCGATTGAACGCGCCTTTCTTCTACCACATAGGCACTACAGACATGATGCCAATCTCAAGCAGCATGCTGCACTCGATCAACAGGCTGGAATCAAGACTCGGATTCTCTACATAGGCGACCTAATCGTAGATCAGGCGCTCCCATCCACGCGCAGCCTTGATTTCGGGATTTGGGATGACCACATCGGCTGTATGAACGTCCTTGGGAAAGACGGTATTGATACGGGGATCAGAGAATGGAGAGTGACCACGCGCAAGCAGGATCTTGATTTGCTTAGAGACACCTGGGCTGTCCTTAAGCAGCATGCTCTTGAGTTCAAGACCAATCAGGTCCCCACCGGTGCCCTTGAGCTTGAGGAGCCGATGATCACATCTGCTCCTTTGGCCAGAGAAGTAGCAGGGGTGTTGTGCAAAGGAAGCTATTTGGCAGGCGAAGACTGCGCATGGTATCACTCGATATGGCAGTACCTACGGGTGTTCAACCTGGTCTCTACACCGACGTGGCACGCCGATTTCTTTCTAAGGGAAATCAGGTTGTCTCTTAGCTTAAAGGAGCACCTAAGAATTCTCATCACTGGGTCAGCTGACTATTCGACACTTGCACACGTCCTCTGGGTAGGTTCGCAGGAGAAGAAACGTCCTACAGTCCATGTGCTTGACATCTGTCCGACACCGCTATTCCTTTGTCAGTGGTATGCGGGATATGTCGATGCCTCAATTGATACAATCCAAGATGACGTATTCGAGTTTTCCCCAGAAGAGAAGTACGATCTTATCACAACCGACGCCTTCCTCACCCGGTTTGAACCATCTCTTCAGCCAAATCTTGTACGCAGATGGTCAGAACTATTGACGCCAGGCGGAAGATTGGTGACCACGGTTCGATTGGATCCAAGCGCTCCTGCAGAAGGGTTAATTGCTAGCAGTACACAAGCCGAGGAGTTTGCGCGTCGCGCAATGCAAGGGGCAACTCTGTGGGAAGAGGTTCTTGGTGTAGATCCGCAGGAAATCAGTGACGCCGCACGCATTTACGCAAGCCGGATGAGGAGCTTTCCAGTCTCCTCGGTGGATCAACTTCGCCAGATGTTCGAAGAGGCAGGGTTCACTCTGGAAGAGATGACAACGGCCGAAGTTCCTGGAGAAATGGCGTCTACTGTCTACGCAGAGATCGTCGCCATTCTAGCCTAGGAGGGCAAGAGATGAGTATGAATCATAGAGACTCGACACCCGCCCTAGATGGGCAAGGTAGCCTTACGGGGGACACGGTGTCATTTTCCCTTTCAGTCTTGCTTGGCTCTGCGGATCTCGGTAGAGCAACAGCAGGACTTGCAGAACTCGTTGGAGCAACGACACCCGAACCAGAGCTTCGCGATGGCGTGTGGAAGCTCCAGGGCCCGATAGTAAGGAACGGTATCCGCTACTCCATCCTCGCGTTGGCAGAAGCGGGTGACATTGCGTTTCAGAACTTGAGATATGAAGCGACGCGTCTAGCTCGCGAGACGATCTGTCTTGTCTTGCTGGGCAATCATCGAGTGCCTCTCCTCCCATTGGATCCTGAGGATCCAAATGCTCACTCAGTTACACTAATCCCAATGTACAGCGAAGATCTAGATGCTCTTGCTCAAGGAGAAGCAGTTCTTGAGCGACTTTTGCTGTACAAACTGTATCTAAGACTGTCTCAGGATTATCCTGAGTCTCGTCTTGGCTGGCAAAGTACTCGATACCAGGCATTCCTCTCGCGTTTCAGAAACGGGAACGGACCTTCTCTGGATCATGAATTCATCGACGAAAAAGCAGTTGATGCCCTGGTACAACATCCGCTTCTTCCCAGAGTGATGCGTGCACTTGACCGGCAGTCGTCTTGCCTTCTTGTCGGGCCAAGTTCAAGTGGGAAAACCGTGCTTGCATCGCAGGTCGCGGCAAGCAATCGACTTGCGGGGAACCATATCGTATACCTTAATCTATCCAGCAGCGAAGATCGAAGTTGCGTAATAGCTGAACAGATCATTTTCGGGAGAATGGATGGATTATTGATAGTGGATGATGTTCAAAGCAATCCTGCAGAGGCACGCTTCGTGCTCAGTATCACCTCGGCAGCCAAACGGATCCAGGAGCGCCCCAATATACAAACTCTTGCTATTTCGTGGGAGGAATTTGCTGAGGTAGCCACCAAATGGCTTGCTGATTGCCTTCCGTTGGCGGTGCGCGCGAGTCAGATTCAAAGCGAACTTGTCTCGAATTACAGGCAGACGCTCACAGACCGAGAGCTCAACAGCATATCAAAGAATTTTGGCACTGATCTGTTCCTGCTCCACCTTTGCCTAGATATCAGTAAGCAACAGGGTACTGCAGCCGATATTCAGCGCGTGGCTGAAGAGGCTTGGAGGCGAAAGACGGAAAATGCAGAAATCAGCAATGATTCCTCTCGACGAGTTGCAATTGTGGCCGCCTCACTTGGCCGGTATGACATCGCAACTCCACAGAGGTTTCTCGTAGCAGAAGCCCAAGTGGAACCTCATGCTGTAGATGCCCTTAGATCGAGTGGACTTTTGCGGTTTCATGGAGAACACGTCGTGCTAGGACACAGGTCGCTTTGCGGGCTGTTCGCCGACTGGCTCGATACACAGGGAGTATGGAGCACCTTCCCGGCAACTCCCAAGCCTAGAGATGGCGGACAGGTCATCCTTGACTACCTGCAATCCTTGGGGGCTAGTCTGGCCGTGGACACGCTAAGGGGGCTCTTCGCCAAGGCAGGTTTCAAGGAGCGAACTCGTCTCCACGGAAGAGCGGCTTCGCTGGTTCAGACATGGCAGGCTTTTGATGTACTTGCACAACGACTCGAGAAGCAACAGGTGGAGGACCCGACGTGGAGCCGGACCCCTTCTTCCGCGATGTTCGCTGCTCAGACTCTGATGCTCCTTGGCAAGCCTGCAGCTGGCGAAGGCGCGGTTGCGTTTCTTCAAGCCCTCTGGCAAGTGGCCAACGGAACGCTTAAAATCAACATCAATGGGCTCGCAACCATTGGCGATTTCAAGCTAATCCGTAAGAAAATGAAGAAGCAAGACTCGTTCGACGACGTTCCCCATCTTACTCCCACCTCTGACATTGACATGGATCGATTCCACCGAAGCTGGCTAATGGGGGTTCTTCTTTGCGCTGAAGCTGCAGCGTCTTCTCCTCGGTCTGACCTTGGGGCGTTTGTGACTGCAATAGAGAGTGAGGCCCTTGATAGTGGCGCTTTCTATCCGGAAAGAGTTCCTTGGGTGACAGGGCGAATCTTGCTGGGATTGGCGGCTTGTGGACGGACAGTTGATACGAGCGCGACAGTAAGAACTGCCGTTGACTGGCTTCTACGTGAGGTAGCAGATGGCGGAGCGTTCAGGGGTTCCTACTGGGAAGGAGGAACGGGCACGTGGAATTCACGGCTCAATACAACAGGAACCGTCCTCCTGGCGCTTTGCGCAGTCGGTTACGACAGCACTGATCCACGAATTGGACAAGTGATGGACTTCCTGAAGGCGGAGATTGCTATCGAGCCTAGCGTACTCTCAGGCGAGGAAGTATCTGTAGCTCAGGGCATACAAGCATACCTGGAAGCAGGGGGGGCTTGGGACTATGTTGCCCCTGATGCTGGAGTGTTGTCACGCTGGGCAAGGTCTGAAGGTCTTTGGGAGACCGCCACATCCTCTGCTGAGAGGCTTCATCTTGAAACGTGCAATGTAGCCCAGATCGCCTGGCATCTCATCGGGATTGCGTGGAAGGCAATCAGAGCAGATCTTCCTTCCCTCTTGGATGCTCTTGCACTTCCAAAATCATACGTGGTTGCGCTCAAAGGGCACCAGGAGCCGAAGCACCCCAGAGGCGTCAAGCAGGTTGATCTTAGTATGGCCGAATCTCAGGCGTCAGTAGGCGAAGCTATCAAAGCGGCCGTGCTCTCTGTTGACAAACTGAGCTTGGAAGAGTACTTGGTAGTCGGGAAATACTATCGCTATAACCAACAAATCAGAAATAGCCTGAAGAAGCAAGTGGATCAGATTAGCAATCCACTGGTAAGCGAGAATAATTCGTATGAGAACTTCCTGATTTGGGGCGAGCCCGCCAGCGGAAAGACTTTCCTGGTAGAACAAATCGCGAAATCCCTTGAAGGAGCGATCACCTTTGTGCCCCTCAACCCGGGACTCGGGCGCAAAGCCTTTGAGGAGGGAGCCAAACAAATACTGGATGCATCTTCGCCCGTACTTAGTCTGTTTGATGAATCTGATGAGGCAGCCGAGGAACGTTGGCCATTTGAGTTGCTATTGCCGATCCTAGAGGAGAATCTACGTGCTGGCAAACAAACAGCTACGATACTGGCTGGCAGTTCTTCAACAGGAATGCAGGGATTCAAAAGAACGATAGCTGACAGGTGGAAGGGCAAAGACGTCCTATCAAGGATTCCGGAGAATCGCCAGTTTGAGATCCCTGCATTGGGTTTTATCGATAGAGTTGTAGTGTTCTCCGAGCAAGTACTCAATCAGTGTCTCGAAGCCGGGAAGGACATTCACGCTATCGAGAAGTTGGTCTTCCTGTACGTTCTCATGAATGACGAACTTCGCTCACCTCGGAAACTTGCTGCCCTCGCGATAGATGCCGCCGGAAGGATCCAGACAGGAGGACACGAAATCGTTTACGAGGACTTGTTCGATTACACGGATAGGCGGAAGAATGTCTTCTGGGCTAAACACACCCATCTCGCGAGCGAATTGAGCAATGTCTACACGACGATCAGCAACGACTTGAAAAGAGGAGCAGATAATGATTGAGAAAGCTACTGTTGTAATTATCCATGGATCCTACGGATCGCCGAATGAGAATTGGTTCCCGTGGTTGGCACAAGAGGTTCGCATGATTGGGCATAGAGCAATAGTTCCATCTTTTCCTACGCCCGATGGACAAGATCTGAAGAACTGGTTGAACCTCTTCGAAATCGAAGTTGGTCCTTTGCGTTCTGATATGGTGCTTGTGGGACACAGTCTCGGTCCTGGGCTTATCCTAGGCCTTCTTGAGCGCTCTCAGACTCCAATTATCGGCACCTTCCTGGTCAGTGGCTTCCTTGGAGAACTGGGCATTGATGAGTTTGACTCAGTGAACAAATCCTTCGTGAATCGAGATTTTGACTGGCCGGCAATCAGGGAGAACGCAGGCAAAATCTATGTCTATAACTCAAACAACGATCCGTACGTTCCTCTTGAGAAGGGGCGAGAGTTAGCGGAGCGTCTCGGAACAGATGTGCATGTGATTGATAGTGGGGGGCATATCAACGCAGAAGCTGGATACACTGAATTCCGTCAACTGCGAGACGACTTGAGGTCCCTACTAGCTCCGGTTCCTGGACGCTAGCTTTGGTTGAGCATCTATCTCGTCTTGGAGAGTCGAGCCGGGAAAGAAAACTGAGGTTCGCAATCCCTAAATGGCATCTTTCCCCGCATTCCTGACATTCCTTGCCAAGGTTGGCGTTAGCCAGAACTAGCGTAAATGGGAAGAGGGCGCGTCTCGTGATAGCACGCTCGTATGGCGGGCTCACTTGTGCGGGGGGGGGGGAGAAGACCGTTACTCTCCGTATTCTGTGCATCAGATGCCACTTGAAAAGCAATCGTGCTATAGCTTCGCCGCCAGGAGACGCTCCCACTGAACTTCGACTTCGCTCCCAACAATGAGATGGTCTATGAGACCCTGATTTGCCAGATCCATGAATCGCACGAAATCTGAGCGCCTCGTTCCCCATTGGTCAAGTCCGTCGAGAAAGACGACATGAGTCGCCGTGAACCCTATTCTCTCCTCCGAGTCGCGAAGCTCCCTCCCAACTAGCTGGCATTCATACACTGCGTCGCTCATCTTGCTTCCTCCGCTTGTTTTCCCCCAGTACTCTTTAATCTCCCAGAGTAATACTGGGTTGACAAGTCCTGGGATGGCTCCATCCAATCGACGCGTTGTAACATGCATAGAATCATTGCTAATCCAGACACATCGGTTCTGTGGATTCGGATCGACCTGAATGCCTTTTTGCTTGCAGAACTCAGTTGCGATGAATGTAACCGCACCGACCAGGGCCTTCGGAGATTGATAGTGATCAGCGCTCCGAGTGGTCGTTTTAGTGATCGAGACCCCCAGTCTATCACAGTGTGAGACAGCTTCCTTCTCGGTTCGAAGGTGCCCGGACGTATCTTCAAACTGTGCAGCGCTTTCCTTGATGTAGGAATCTAGTAGCTGCGAGATGCCTTTCTCAATCGGGATTGCAGAAGCGGCATAACCCGGAAATGCGCACAAGTCCTGAGTTTTGAGAAGGCATAGCCATTCCTGCTTCTTTGCCTCTCCTCGCCCCATAGATCTATAGAATCTTAGGAGTTCCCAGAGAGGATGCTTCCATCCCAGCTCACTGAATGCTTCCAATCTATCCATCAATACCTCCAAGCTTGATGATCTCGTACTGGGGTACGGTGAGACCTTTCTTGGTGACTTGCTCAGCGATTCTCATTGACAACCACTCCGGACATTCCGGCGATATCTCATACCCAAGGCTTCGCCTGCCAGCCTTGTGAGCAGCGATCATGGTTGTCCCAGTGCCTAGATATGGGTCGAGGACTACGTCTCCAGCGTACGAGTACATGCGAATGAGCCTATATGGGATTTCCACTGGGAAGACAGATGGATGATAGGGGATTTTCTCTGTGATGCTTTCAATTCTCCACCACCTTTGCGTCCAACTGCGCCACTCCTCAAGAGAAATGCGACTCTCTTCTCGCAGCGTTTGCCGAACTCTACGCTTACCAGGCTTCCTCAAGACGTAGATGTATTCGAAGTAGTTGTTGTTGTACAGAGTAGGAGGATACGGGTAGCTGCCTAGAAGTGGCCCACCGAAGTTCCTTGTGTACCCCTTGTCCCAGATGTAGCGTTCGAGAAGACGAAACCCTGCCCGCTGACATAGGCGAAGCAAGTCCGAACCAAGCGGTATGCGATAAAGCCCTTCACCTTCACCGTATCTGTACTTCGTAAGTATGTCGGCAATATTCAGTGCGAATGTTCCTCCGGGCACGGTCACTCGGAATACTTGCCGCGCAACAGCTGCAAACTCGCGCAGGAAGCCGCAGTAATCGAACTTCTGTCCCTTCTCGAATCTTGTTACGACGTATGGCGGGCTCGTCACAGTCAGGCTGACTGATTGTCCCTCCAGCTCCGAGAGCATTTTGTTGTTCCCAACGAAGACAATGTGCTCGCTACTCATCAATTCTCTCAGTCCGGAACAACTCCTCGACACTCAAGCCCAACTCACGTGCGATCTTGGCTATTGTCAGCAGTGTTGGGTTCCTCTCTCCTCGCTCTAGCCCGCCGAGGTACGTCCTGTGAATGCCTGCCTTGCTCGCAAATGCTTCCTGCGAGTAGCCTTGTTTTACCCTCTGTCTCCGAACTGCTTGACCAAAGCTGATGCAACGCGGTATCTTCTTCACCATGGGGCAAATCTAGTCAGATGACACTTGAGAGTCCACAGTCTATGAGTATCATTATAGGATGGTAATGAGACGAACAAGACCATTTCTGAAGTGGGCGGGCGGGAAACAGGCTCTTGCTGAGACGCTGATCAGGCAGTTCCCTAAGGAGTTTAGGCGTTATTTCGAGCCGTTTCTCGGAGGAGGAAGTGTCTTCTTCACCTTGCGCCCAAGACCTGCTTTACTCAGCGACGTCAATAGCTGGTTGATTAACACATATCAAGCCGTCCGTGACGACTGGCAACGAGTGGCAGCTTTGCTGAACACGATGGAAAACACACGAGCTTCGTACCTCGAATACCGCAAGTTGCCTCCTTCTAAGATGGATACATGGCATCGCGCTGCACACCTCATCTATCTTAATAAGACTTGCTTCCGAGGTCTGTTCCGCGTGAACAAGCGCGGAGAGTTCAACGTGCCATATGGAGAGTATCAGCGACGATACTACAACCCGGCTAATCTCACAGAGGTCTCGGCGTTGCTCGACACTGCTGAATTACGTTGCTGTGACTATCAGGAATCCCTTAAAGAGGCGGAGAAAGGTGATTTTGCCTACCTAGATCCTCCCTATCACAAGATGGGAGGATACTCAGACTTCAATCGGTATACTGCTGATAAGTTCCGCGAACAGGATCACGTACGGCTCGCGGACTTCTGCAAAGAGCTTGATTCACGTGGCATCAAATGGGCACAAAGCAACAGCAATAGTGAGTTTGTGCGAAGCCTCTACGGAGACTACCGACAGATCATGTTCCGCAGCCGCCGCGAGATAAACCTTAACTCTCAGGACCGAGACATCAAGGAGCTGCTCATCGTAAACTACGATCCCCCGTTAGAGGCCATTTGCTTGCCGGGTGAGCAGCTTCCACTCCAAATCTGACATCTAGTCTGGAGAATATGGTCGGCTGGACTTTGGGACTCATGGTCACACTTGCTGTAGATATTAGAGACTATACGGATTTGACTTACCTGATGTCCTGCTTGTATGATACCAAATATAGGGAGTTCGATGGTCATTGACAGGCGCAAGATGGCGGAAATGCAGAACTGGTACCCCCGAGAGGATTCGTAACCTCGGCTGTCCTTCGGACAGCTTCTGAGTTTCGCGTTTTGCAAAACTCACGGAAGTGCTCACCACCCGAAGATAAAGCGAAGGTGGGGCAGGTTCATCG
>Ga0307990_1004613_pt1 | contig 10108 bp, 4 predicted proteins | sample EllFjometagen129_FD_203168 | JGI IMG/M metagenome (GOLD analysis project Ga0307990, IMG submission 203168) | Marine microbial communities from Ellis Fjord, Antarctic Ocean - #129 | ecosystem: Environmental > Aquatic > Marine > Unclassified | place: Southern Ocean | collected 2014-10-08
CGATGTCGGCTCATCACATCCTGGGGCTGTAGGCGGTCCCAAGGGTTCGGCTGTTCGCCGATTAAAGTGGTACGCGAGCTGGGTTCAGACCGGCGTGAGCCAGGTCGGTCCCTATCTGCCGTGGGCGCAGGAATTTTGAAGAGATGTTTCCTTAGTACGAGAGGATTGGGAAGCACTGACCTCTGGTGTACCGGTTGTTCCGCTAGGAGCACCGCCGGGTAGCTAAGTCGGGAAAGGATAACCGCTGAAAGCATCTAAGCGGGAAGCCCACTCTAAGATTAGAATTCCATGGACTTCGGTCCGAGAGAGCCCAGATAGACTATCTGGTTGATAGGCCGGGTGTGTAAGTGGTGAAAGCCATTAAGCTAACCGGTACTAACGCTCGATTACTTGACCATATCTATCTTTGGTTGATAAGCGTTCTCGAAACGCATCTGCATATTCTTTGTTATTATTATAAGGAATAGATACGAGCCTTGAGCTCGATACTAACGATTTTCCTGGTGACTATACGGACGAGGTAACGCCTGATCCCATCCCGAACTCAGTAGCTAAGCTTGTTTAGGCCGATGGTAGTCTTTATTGGCGAGAGTAGGTGATCGCCAGGAATTATAAGGCCCGGTTGCGAAAGCAGCCGGGCCTTTCCTTTTTGTACTCATGTTACAAGTGATGGCCTTTTCAGACGCGGGGAGTTTGAAACGGGGCGAGACGATCTCCTTGGAGGTCGGAGTCTTACGAGATGTCACGCTTCAGGAATTCTCTGGCCAGGACTGTGGCATAAGACCCTGAAGGTAAGTCGAAAGCCAACTCAAGAAAGTCTCCCAAATCATCTGACCCTGAAGTCACTGATGCGTTCTCTGGATGCATGCGTAGAGGCCTGCGTGCGCCTTTTATGTTGTCTTTTTTAAGGACCGCGGGATGGTTGAGTATGTCAGAAGCCTGGGCCAGGATGATGGGGTCTTCGATCTGGGCGGCTTCCTGTTGTGTCGACTTCATGTGTGACCCAAAGATCGGGCCGGTGGCGCTGATATCAAAGGCCTGGCATCGCGTCTGCTCAAGTGAGGCGTCTTCAACGAGGAAACAGGCACCATTGTCATGTTTATACGCGACATCGCCGGTGAGTAAAATGTCGATGTCTGGCATTCTGGCTTCCAGAACCAGGTTAAACACGTAAGACTGAAATGCAGAGATGTAAAACCGTTTCATGGTCTTGTTGACATGGCGATAGACCCGTTTCTTGTGGCCGTTTTGATACAGGAGCTCACGCAACATGCGACGCTCATCATAAAATGCGGGTGGCCATGCCTCAAATGCCTTTTGATAGTCGCCTTGAGAAAAGAACATACGTCCTTCGAGGGTGTTGGAGCCCACGGCCTTATCAGGTTGTCCAAGAAATACGTCGAAGAATTGCTCCACATCATTAGAGAGAATGGCCTTGCCCAACCAATGGCTGTTATACTGATTGCCAAAGCGTTGCGGACCATAGTAGTTGGGGGCGCCCTTGGCACATAGCAGGTCAAGAATCTTCGTTGCCCGATCAAGGGCCTGTGACAGCGGGCAGTCAAGACCCCTCAATTTTATCAGAAATCGATTCCCCTTGAGGTGACCCACACGCAGTTTATTTCCGTGAAATCCATGGTCACGAATGGTGATGTGGGCCAGTTCTCGCTGGATGAGGGCCTGAGGATCGATGTGTTCAATGGAAATCCACTGGCGGGTGACGCCGTGCGAATCTTTTTGCCCTGCGTAGCCAATATCTCGCTGCTTGATGTTCAGAGCAGAAGCGATTCTGCCAATGGCCTGCAGTGTGGTGAGCCCGGATTTCTCCATTAAGAAATAGACATGCGTGCCCTCGCCGGCGGGCAGGTATTGAGGCATCTCTTGAACAACAAAGTCCTCGTTTCGCACACGCAGGTCTGCAGAGAAACCAGGCAAATGATCCGTCATGAATGGAAGTGTGTTGTCCATGGGAGTCCTTTCAAATCTGGTCAGCTCCCCTATGATACCGCCCTAAGGCACCGGCGTAAACAACTCACATGGCTCGGGCGCTGTTTTGTATGCCTGAACGTCACCTGCGCCCTGTATACTCGGTTTGGTGAGGCCTCTCTGGATAATGCGCAGGCCACATGGCTTTTTGTGGGACAGCATGGCGTTTAAGAGGACTTCTGATGATGGATGTCCACCACATGATCTTCTTTGGGTAGGGTGGCGGGCAGACCATTTAGGACCTGATCAAAGAACACCTTCAGGGCGGGTGCAGTCTTGAGAGTTCTGTGAAGATAGTAACGATGCAGGAGGGTCAACCTTGTGGCATCAACATATACGGCGTGACGGGCCAAGTCGACCGATTCACCTTGGCTCTTCAACCCTTTGCCCAGGCGTCGGCCCATTTCTCTGAGGCCAGCCGATCCCAGCACTGGATCATATCGGTTGAAGACAATATAGGTGTGTGGCGCGAGATGCATGGCATTCACCCATGTCGCATGGTCCTTCGTGTAGGAGGCGGGTGCTGACATCACGAGTGTGTCGAACAGATTCTCGAGCCTGGCATGCGCTTGTTTTCGAACCGCTTCTTCCAGTACAAGACTGCCCATGCTTTGAGTCAGCAGTGTAAATCTAATGCCCTCGACAAGATCCGGGTGGGTATGTCTGCATGTCTTGATGGCGCTGAGCACAGAGATAAACGCTTCTGCGGAGTCACGGGCTTCTTGTTCCGGGAATGCCAGAGGTCCTTCCCACGACGGCCAGTGGAACATCAGCACCTTGGCTGAATAGTCCGACTCGAGGTCCAAGAGTAGGCGCTGTCTGAATGCCTTTTCAGGATGTTTGCCGCGACCATGCACGAACAGGATGAAATTGTCGCAGTTTGGGTCGCTTTGTATCTTTTCAAGCGTCTTGATAAGTTGCTTGGACGAGTCACTTGCAGGAAGAATTGCGCCCTGAGCGGTGACAAGGGAGTGACATGGAACCGAGGTGTTGAGGTGGATACACCCAAGAGAAAGCAGTGCTGTCAGGCATATGCCTGACAGAATTCGAGGCCTAAGTTTTGTTTTCATAGTCTTTTCCAGCCAGGGGTTACGCGATCATTTGGAGATGTGCCTGCAAATACTGTACCATGCACGCAGGTGGGGTACAATTCGTGCTTTAAGAAATATCCAAAGGAAAAAGGGGGGTATCGAGTGCTTGTTCTTGACGTGGAGTAGCAATTGATGTACACCAGGATGACAAGAAATGGTCATTGCGTCACTGGGCCAGACGTGTCCAGGCAAGAGCATGCTGGTTCGATGGCCTGTTGCCTATTTGTGGTTTGTTTTGTTACAATACGCGTATGGCATTTTCTCAAACACACGATGAGTGGATGCGTGCAGGGCTTGTGGATGCGACCTTCACCCTGCATGTGGTGCCGTCTGGCAATGGGTCGTGGGGGCAGGTGGAAGGTCTTCCTGCGGATGTGTATTTCTGTGATTTTGAGCAGTATGATCCGCCGCAGGGGTTTCCCGTACGGGACGTCTGTTGTATCCGTACAGAGGCAGCCTGGTGGATCATTTTGACCAAGCCTGTCTTTGACCGTTTGCAGCAACTTGGTCGGGATGGAGAATTGCCGCAGGGATTTACGCACGCCATGACAATGATCAATGAACGACAGATTGGCGCCTGGCTACTGGTTCGGGACAAGGGACTGTCAGGTGAACAGGCACTTGAGCACATGAACCGACGTCTGTTTGAAAAGTACGGGCAGGATTATGCCTCTGTAGAAACCATGCTTGAGAGTGAAACGTCCGAGGACCAGGCCGATCCTCATTTTGATGAAGAGGATTTTGGCAAAGAGCCGCTGGAGATGGATGTGCTGGAGGATATAACCTCTGTGTTGAAAGAGGCTTCGGATCGGAACGTTGTGACACCTGGCAAACGAGTCTGGGTGAAACGCTTCCCTGGTGTGCTTCACCGGTTGAATATGACTCTTGGAATCAAAATGGCGGGTGTGTTGGTCCTGGTCGTTGTTCTAATCGTAGAATGTCCCCGTATATGGCGATTATCTGTGGACGTGTACGGTCCATCCACCGTGGATCTCAAGGCGTGCTTTCCCAAGATACGGTGGATTGACCGAACGTCAGAGTCGGTTCTGTCAGCTTCACATGTCTCTCGATCTCTGTTTCAGGCTGTGTCACATCGCAACCCGTTTCAGGTCGCAGGTTCCATTGTCGAGGTGTCTGTTCGTGATAGTCAAGGCCCAGATGAGTACAGCGTGTATCACTGGAAAATTTTGTTGGATGACACAGAACCGCAGGATGAAATGACTGCGCAGATGAGCCATCTGTCCGGCAAAGAGATGCGCGACCTGCAAAATGCCTTGTCTGACTACAAGAGTCTGAAATTGATCTTGGCCTTCAAGCTGTTTATGACGTGGGGACATAATGGACGATTCATCGTCATTTTCACCGGACTCTGTGTGGCAGGATTGGGACTGTTGATCAGGTGTGTGCTGAAACAGATGCAGCGCATTCAAACAGACATGGCTGTTCGCGGTGTGGCTGCGCACGGCAAAATCCTTGAATCTGTGGCTCAAGATGTGAAGGCCGCAGAAAACCTCATGCTGTTCAATCAACAGCGCCGTTTGCGAATCGTTGACAAAGGGGCTGCGCACCCCTGGGAAAAGGAGGCCTTTGACTGGGTCAAGCATCAGGTGGATCCAGACACAGGCAAGACCAAACGCAGAAAACGAGATGACCGATTGAAAGAAAAACGCAAGAAGGCTTTTACCTTGATTGAGCTGTTGGTAGTTATTGCGATCATCGCTGTGTTGATGGGAATCTTGATACCCTCGCTCCGGCGAGTCATGCAACAGGGGCGAGCCGTGGTATGTATGAATCACTTGAAACAGTGGTCTTACTGTTTTGAGATGTACACGTCGGAACACGATGCCAGATTCATGCCCGGTATTGACGAGGACTGGTCTACAGGGAAATACTCATGGATCTATACGCTTATGAAGTTCTACAATGAGCCGGAGATTCGCCTATGTCCAGAGGCCAAGAAAACGGAGACTCAGGGAGGGCAGTTGCCCTGGACTGCTTGGGATGTGAGTGAAACCAATCCTTCAGATTTCAGCACTCTTACAGATCCTACCTACAAGGTGGGCAGCTACGGAATCAACTGGTGGGTCGCAAGCAGCAGCATCGTGGTTGGGACTCACGATGCCAAGAACAAATGGCGGACCACCGGACAAAAGGGGGCTGCCAATATACCCGTGCTCATGGACTGTGGATTTATGCTGGCCCGGCCTGAACCCTCAGATCCAGCACCCGAACAAGACGGTGAGTTTCTCTGGGCGTTTGGTGGCGGTATGAGACGGGTATGCACGAATCGCCATCGCGGAAGGGTAAATATCCTATTCATGGATTGGTCTACGCGAAAAGTTCGTCTAAAGGATTTGTGGAAGCTCAAGTGGCACAAGGGATTTGATCCTGGCCATCCTTTGCCTGCGTGGCCGGACTGGATAGAAGTGCTGCCGTAAAATACGTTGTATCGGTTTCTACACCAACTGAATTTAGTCTAGGAGTTAAGCCATGAAACACAAGCAGATGGTTTGGTGGATGTCGATTTGGATGATCCTTCATGCTGGAATGACTGTTTATGCGGGTACGATACATGCCTACTATACGAAGATCGATTCCGGTCAGCCGTTTGAACGCACCTCTCGCACCGGAGCCTATGCGGATATTGTGGTGCAACTGGACAAGGGCCGGTTTGTGTTCTGGCGAGGTTCGAGCTATCTGCCCTACTGGGAAACCGGCCAGGGGAAGTGGTTTGTCGATGAGCTCGTTGAGCGCAAGGGAGACGGTCCGGCCCAGCGTCCTGACAAGGTGAACACCTATTCCCACGTGGACATCGTTGAAAACTCTGACTCGACCGTCACGGTGCAGTGGCGTTACCTGCCCGAGTTTGGCGGGACGAATCCCCACACCGGTGTCCAGCCGGACAAGTTCGTGGAAGAGCTGTTCACGATTCGTGCGGATGGGAGTGTGACGCGCGTGATCAGGCGAGGGACACCCCGATACGCCGACTGGGTGGACCCGTTGAACAGGACGACGCAGCGACTGGCGTTAACCCCAACCCGCATTGCGCACCAAGGCTCCACCTTACCCGCGTCATCGCCCGCAGCCGAGCGGGTGCCAGGCAGTCCCCTGAAGCAAGGGTCCGGCACCAAACCAGCCAGAACCTGGCGGTTTGATGAGGGCATGGGCGACATGACTGCCGAGAGTGTGACAGGCACTGAGTGCCGGATTTTGGGCCAAACGAGTTTCTGGAAGCAGGGTGTCTCCGGCACGGCCCTGCAGTTCGACGGGTATCACACCCAGGTCTCGCTTGCGCCTGTCAAGGCCCCCCAAGTCGGAAATACACTGACCCTGGCCGGTTGGGTGGCCATCGGTGCCTATCCTTGGAATTGGACCCCGATCATCCAACAGGGTGACGACAGCGGATATTTCCTGGGCATAAACGGACACGGGGAACCGGGCCTGAAAGTGCAGATTGGAGACCGATGGGAGGAGCTCACGTCGGGCCAGCACCTCGAACGGCATCGCTGGTACCACGTCGTGGGCGTATGTGACAGCAGTCAAGGCGTGATGACCATTTATATTGACGGATTGGAATGTGGCACCAAGCGCGTGCGTCGAGGGGAACTCCGCACCACCGAGGCTCCGATCCAGATAGGCAAGGGAAAGGCTCGCCGGCCGGTAGATCCGGTACGTGCCAACACCTTTGTAGCACCGTATGGTTTCGACGGTCTGATCGATGAAGTAGAACTCTACTCTGTGGCCCTCTCCTCGCAAGAGATCGCGAAGTTGCACCAGGCAACCCGACCCTCCGCCTCGCTCGGTGAGACTCCGGACATGCCGTATCGTTCACTGCCTCAGTGTCAATCCTTTAGCGGATTTGGGGCCAGGTACACACACTTGAAATTCTATGACACATGGGACTGCCTCTGGCGATTCGGACCGTACCCTGATGTGGTCGTGGCATTTGATCAGCAGCCCACCCAGTTCGTTTTCTGGCGAGGTACCTGTTTTATCCCCATGCTCGTTAACGAGAACGGCCAATGGTACAGTAACGAGTTCAATGAGACCTGGGGCCGATCCGGAGGACAAGGCTGCCAGGAACCGATGTCCGACAAGGAGAGCTATTCGGATCATGCGCGCATCATCGAGAACACGCCGGCCCGAGTCGTGGTGCATTGGCGGTTCCCACTCAAGGATGTACTCCATGTGGTTGCGAACTACGATGAACAGACAGGCTGGGGCGACTGGGCGGACTGGTACTATACCATCTACCCGGATGGGGTTGCGGTCAAGACCATGCATCTCTGGACAGACGGGCCGCGCAATCACGAATGGCACGAATCCATGGCCATTCTCGGCCCCAACCAGCATCCCGAACAGATCCTGGAGACCAATCCCGCTTTGATCCTGGCAGATCTGGAGGGGCAGATGTCCGAGTATGACTGGGTGAAGGGTCCCCCGCGTGGTGTCAATTACCGCAATCAGAGAATTCACATCGTCAACTACCGGGCCGAGTACGACCCGTTTACCATTGGCGATTTCAAGGGCGGCGATGTATACAGCGGAGAGGTGACACCCTATTCGGTGTTTCCCTCCTGGAATCACTGGCCGGTTGCGCAGATGCCTTCGGACGGACGATATGCCAGGTATCCGGACCGGACCGCTCACAGTTCGTTAACGCATGTGCGCTTGCCAACCTACAGAGAAGATTCTGGTGACAGGCCCTTCCAGGAAAAACTCCTCATGGAAGGCATGACAAACCAGACGCCTGCGAACCTCATTCCCCTGGCCAAATCCTGGCTGCACGCCCCGTCACTGGGGCACCTTGAGGGGGGACGCACCCGGGGGTACGACCCCTCCCAACGGGCCTATGTGCTGGCTGCCACGGATCAGCGTCTTTCCTTCAGCATTGAGGCCTCTGAGGCCAATCCTCTGGTCAACGTTTGCGTGCTTGTCTACAACTGGAGTAGCAGCGAGACGGCCCAGGTCACGATGGACCAGATGCTGCAGGACCAGAGCGATGCGCTGCGTCAGGGGATCATACGAGATCCTGAGGGCAGACAGGCCCTGGTCGTCTGGCTTGAGCTGACATCAACACACCCAATCGCCGTGACAATCTCAGGAGCCCGGCCGCGTCCCCTTTCTGTTCTGCCTCAGCGTGTCCAATGGCAGCTTCAACCTCAGGTGAAGGGCGGTCCGTTTTCAGTGACCATGGCCGCTGAACCGGTTAGAGGCAGCAGCGTGGAGTACCTGTTCGAGTGTGTGGCGGGCAACGGTCATAATAGCAGTTGGCAGGCCAGTCCGACCTATCAGGACGCGGGGCTGTCTCCGGAGCAGCGCTACTCGTATCGAGTCAAGGCACGGGATCGTTACCTTAATGAGAGTGACTGGTCCAGCGCCAGTTCGGTTGCGACACCCGCACCACCTGCCCCGGTCCGATGGACCCTGGATACAGTTTCGCGTAACGGTGTCTCAGATGTGGGTGGTCGTTTTTCGGGTGAGGTGACTGGTGCGGTGTCGCAGGCAACCGGCCGTATCGGGGGTGCCCTGGGCTTCGAGGGTGACAGTGCCGTGGTGATCCGGGACTGCGCTGGATTGCGCTCCACCACGGACTTCACATGGACCGCCTGGATCAAGACCCGGGTGGGCGGCAGCATCATAGCCCGTTCCGGAAAAGACGAGACGTGGCAACGGGGCGGCAAGGTTCTCTTTGTACAGGATGGCCGGCTGTGTTTTGATGTTGGCTGGGTCGGGGGCGTCTCTTCCAATGTGCGCGTCGATGACGGTATCTGGCATCATGTGGCTGTCACCGTGTCATCGTCTGTAGAGCCGGACGCGGTTTCACTCTATGTAGACGGGAAAAGACGCGCACGCGGCTCGTTGGAGATGACCCGATTCAAGGAGGCGAGTCTGCCGGTGAAGATTGGATTCTGCAATCGTGACTTTCCGTCACCATCCGGTTTTGTGGGAGTCATTGATGAGGTGCGCTGGTATGGTTATGCACTCAATACCTCGGCCATACAGAGGCTCTTTAAGGCGGATGGGTCATGACGTGGTAAGTTGACCGTCTTAAGCAGAGGGAACAGACGGGGATCGAAAGGATGAAGTTAGAGAGGGTTGTCCACTGTCTTATGCTCGTCTCGATACTGTTCGATCTGATGCTCGAATCGGCTTTGTTTGGCCGCAGATTCATACCTGTCCCAGGGGGAGGATGCACGCAGATAGTTCGCAGTGCCTGCGAATAGGGGGATATCGACAGGAAGGCGGGAAGGCGTTCGTGATGTTGTGACATCCCTTTGGGTTCTGCCGGGTTGTGTTTTATTGTATGTCGTTGGGCTATTATGCTCAGGTTATTCGGTTGGAAGGAGGTGGTTTTATGGGCTTTCGTCGGATGCGTACGTTTTGCCTATGCGGAGGGCCGTCCCCCGCTAACCCGCTTGCCAGCGGGGCGTTCCCTGCAGAACCTCACGTGTGCTTCGCTGGCTTGTACTTACGAAGCCGAGGTGGCTTCTTCGCTCAGTCCTGCTTGCCCACAGCCGGAGGGCGGAAGTATGAGGTGTGAAGTTTGAAGTTAGAAAGCCAGTGGCTGCGGCGTGAGCCTGTTCACACTTCACACCTGAACCTTCACACCTCAGCGTAGCGTCCAGCACTCCTTTGGTCAATTGTGTAGGCACCTGCACAATCTTATAGGTTACTTCTGCCTCAATCTAATGTGAAATGTGTATTGAGCCCAAAAGCATAAAAGCCAGGTCTGGCCCTGTGCAGGTGCCCAATCTTATTGGCATTGATGGAGAGGTTGAAGCACTCACTGGGTCAATTTCGCAACTGGCTGCGAAATCTCTTAGGTCACTCCTGCTGTAAAACAATATAGAATGTGTATTGAGCCCAAAAGCATAAAAGCCAGGTCTGGCCCTGCTCAGCGACCAGGTAACCGAACCAGGCAAAGAAACAGAAATCATTACGGTGGTCACTACGCTAACGGATCCGGCTGAATACTCGAAAGAAGATATTGCCGAACTTTACGGCCTTAGATGGAATGTGGAACTGGA
>Ga0307990_1004614_pt1 | contig 10107 bp, 7 predicted proteins | sample EllFjometagen129_FD_203168 | JGI IMG/M metagenome (GOLD analysis project Ga0307990, IMG submission 203168) | Marine microbial communities from Ellis Fjord, Antarctic Ocean - #129 | ecosystem: Environmental > Aquatic > Marine > Unclassified | place: Southern Ocean | collected 2014-10-08
CCCCCCTTTCCAACACCTTGTTGATCAGCCTCTCCGGCGTGATTGCTTCCCTGCCGATCACAATCATGGTGGCCACATCGCTGCTGCAGATCACGATCATGAAAGAAACTGGCGCAATCGACCGGGTGGTGGCTTTTATCAAGACCATCGCACCAGGCAACCAGGTAGCCCAGATCCTAATCCTGAATATCGGTTTTGGTACGTTGTTAGCTGCCCTGGGCGCCACCCCGGTATCGATTCCTCATTTGTAGCGATTGCCTTACCCTCACTGGGCTATGATGCTCTCTGCACTTATGCCTTGCTGGGCATCCCGGTAGTGGTTTTTTCCAATTTTGTGGGGCTTCCGGTCCAGGATGTCGGGGGGTATTTCGCCCGTTTTATGCCGGTGATCAGCACCTGCATCGCCCTGGCAATGCTCTGGTTAGCTGGTGGCTGGAAGTTGCTCTGGCGGGGATTGATCCCAACCATTCTGTCCGGTATAACTGCAGGTTTTATCGCCATTGGCATGAATGCCTTAGGATTAGTAACCATAACCGGAATTGCGGCGGGGTTAGGCGTGGTAGTTGTGATGTTAGTTTATTTAAAACTAACCGGCCATACAATACAAGGGAGGGACCTGCTTACCGGGTCTGATCTGGCAGCAGAAGAGAATTTCTCTCTACCAGCCGCCATCTCTCCCTGGATCATTCTCACGGCATTTGCTCTGCTGCTGAATGCACCTTTCCTGCCCTTTTACGAATTCACCTTCAGCCGCTTGAGCATGCCGGTGGAGATCATCCCCGGCTCCCCAGAAAAGATCCGCCTCTTCTGGCAAGCTTACTTTTGGATCCTGGTCAGTACCATCCTAGCTTTTCCTTTCCTAAAAGTTAACAAGGCTATCCTGAAGGAATCTCTCAGTAAATGGCTTAAACGGGCACCGCGGCCCATGGTGTCTTCGGCCGTCTTTTTTGCGATTGCATTCCTGATCAATCATTCTGGAAAGAATGCTGACTGGGAAATTATTGAGGCGACAAACAACATGGTTTATGTGATTGCCTCTGCGGCCAACACCGCCTTTGGGAAATTCTATCCAGCTGTAGCCCCTTTCATGGGACTGATTTCAGGTTTTATCAGCGGATCTGAAACATCCGCTATTGCCATGTTAACCGGGATCCATCTGACTACGGCAGAGAAGATCGGAGCATCCGGACTGCTGATTGCCGCTGCAAGTGGGATTGGGGGCGGATTGGCCAGCGTTATATCTCCCGCCAAACTTCAGAACGCCGCCGCCAGCATCGACAAGATCGGAGAAGAAAGCCAAGTGATCCGTGTAACTGTAGTGATTTCCTTGATCATCACAGCGATTGCCTCAGTGATGACGATGTTGTGGGTTTAAATTGCAACAAAAAGGGACTGAGTCCTTGGAAAGGACTCAGTCCCTAATTTATCTCAATTAAGATATATATCTATTTATCACCCTGGCTTTGGATTCTGCCCAAGCCGCTTATTTCTGGAGTCACTGAGGGGGTTCCATAATATTTCACATCCCCTGCGCCGCTGATGGTCACATCCAATTTTTCCATAGCCCACACATCTGCGCCTCCGGCACCGCTGATAGTAACAGAAGCTTCCTGGCTCTCAAGATCAAAAGCTTGATATCGCCCAAAGCCACTTAGCCTGACGATTTGATCCTCAACTGACCCAGCAATCTTCACGTCTCCCGCACCACTTACTAAAACCGATAAATGATCAGCATTCAAATCATCAACCGACACTTGCCCTGCGCCGCTGAGATCAATATCGAGCTGGTCGGTTTTCAGTTTCTCAATTTCAATATCGGCCGCGCCTGAGATTGAGATCGCCTGTAAGTCAATCACGCTGATCCAGAAGATGAATCCATCAGTCGGATCAAGGGCAGTCCGACCACTGCCAGAACTGAATACTACATTATCTTCAAAACCGATCTCCAAGGTATCTCCATTAACTTCGGTTTTGATGTATTCCATCAGGTTATCGTCTGTTTCAACGCTGAGGGATTCCGAACTTCCCTGGGTGAGGATGATCCTTCCAGCCCCTTCCATCAAGATCTTGTCAAAACCGCTGACTTTGCGGTCTTCAACGATAATATCTCCCGACCCCTTGGCCATGCGTGGTTGGAACGGCACCGCACAAGCTGCTGTGACAGCAGCAATTACGAGAACAACTAAGAACAGTTTGGTTAATGTACGCATTATTTTCTCTCCATAATGATCTGGCAGGCTACATTTGTAATTATTAAACTGCCATTTGATTTTTCTACTAACAACAATATACGTAAGTTTCTAAAAATCCTCTCAAAAAGCGTTATGATTGGGTGTATGAATGACAAAACGAATATCCCAAAAATTGTCTCAATTATTGCCATTGCCCTGGGAAGTCTGGATCTGATAAGGGGATTCATGCACACTATCCTGATCAGGTACGCGGCCACAAATATTGCTGGGCTTGATTTATCTACCTCTCAGGCTGGAGACTTGCTTCTATTAATGGGTTCCTTTGGTATTTCCAACTTTATCAGCGGATTGGCATTGATTTTAATGGGCTGGAAATCCAGGGAGCTGGCCTGGATAATGCTGGGATTGATCCCCGCTGCCTATCTGGTCGGCGGTCTTGCCATCCGGTTTTACAGTGCAGATTTTGCCATTTCCCAATCAGCCTGGGGTGGCAAAACCATGATGATGGTCTATATGGCTATCTGCATTCTGACTTTCCTTTATGGGTTCTGGAAGAAAAGAATATGACCCAAACATTTGAATATATCAATACCAATGGCATTCGGCTGCATACTGTTTTGGCCGGTCCCCAAGATGGAGAACCGGTTTTTCTTTTACACGGATTCCCGGAAGCCTGGTTTGGCTGGGAAAAACAGATCAAACCCCTTGTGCAGGCCGGATTCAGAGTCATCGTGCCCGACCAGCGCGGTTATAACCTGAGCGATAAACCTATAGGTGTTGATCAATACAAAATGGCAGTCCTGGTAGACGATATCCTGGGATTGGCAGATCAGCTGGGTTATGAGCAGTTTTACCTGGCCGGCCATGATTTTGGCGCTATGGTTAGCTGGAGCCTGGTCCTACGATCCCCTGAAAGGATCAAACGGATGGCCATCGCCAACGTGCCCCATCCCGCCGTTTTCCGCAGTTATCTAAAAAGTCATCCTGCCCAGATGTTGAAGAGCTGGTATGCCATGTTCTTTCAGCTGCCGGGCCTGCCAGAGCGCTTTGTAAAAGGGGCGAACTGGAAGTTTCTGATCGGGGCTATGCCCGAGTACTGGGAAGAAGATCAAAATAACCGCTATCGGGAAGCCTGGGCTCAACCCGGTGCGATCACTGCCATGATCAACTGGTACCGGGCGACTTTTGGCAGGCGGGGATCTCCCAGAAAATCTAATACTGTTCAGCCCCCAATCTTGATCATCTGGGGTAAAAAGGATCCTCATCTCAGCTTCCAGATGGCGCCTCTCAGCCTGGAATTCTGCCAAGATGGCCAGCTGGTCCTGTTTGAAGACGCTACCCACTGGGTCCAGCATGACAAAGCCATGGAAGTTAGCCAATTATTAATCGAGCATTTTCAGAAGGAATAAATAATGGCACTAGAACCCTCCAGCATCCAGCGAGATCGAATGCTCGCCAAAGGAAAAACGAAGTTGACCCTGGTCCAATTCCTGGTAATGAAAGATTTAAAGGCAGCTCAGGAATATTTAAAGATCACCAACCAGGCAGTCCTGACAGAAGGTGGTACCCGTGATCATCAGCTTAGGATAGATCTGACCATTACGGGGATTGAGATGCCCTACCAATATCTCACTGTGGACAGCTTCCCATCCAGCCTAGCCCTGCTGCTAGCCCATGAGAATTCCAGAGAGATCCGCCAGGAGTCCATCAGTGATATATACGCTTTGATCGTTCAGCCAAACACAGCGGTAAAGAAAGTTACTAAGGGCTTGGGATTTTTATCTTCAATATTGACAAGATGGCTCGGAACGGCTGAAATTAGGGGGATAGAACAACTCGAGGATAATTCTGACAGGCTTGATCCAGATACTGATCCTATTCCCGAGAAAGTAATGGGGTTCAGCAGCGAAAAGCTTACCGAGCCCTTCTTCATGATGAACTTAAATCAATTTTCACCCTCCCCAAGGCGAGGAGAGGGAGGCAGATCAGCCTACAATCAATATTCAGCCCGAATCATGCCCCGCTTGATCAGTGTGGGAGGTTACCCTGATATTTACGCGAAAATTCTCAGCACCTATATTGGTGACAAGAAGAGCGCCTTATCCAACAACTGGCACGATTTTGCTCTGGTCTATTACCCTTCCCGGGGCAGTTTCCTGCGTTTGATGACCAACACCCCACGTGGCGCAGCTGAGATCCGCAGGGAAGGGCTGAAAAAGGTAGTGTTGATGTCTTGTACCGCAGGCAACTGAGATTCTGGGAATAATCCAACATTGCCTCATACAAAAATATCCCGCAATTCGCGGGATATTTTAATACATCACCTGGTTTGGAATTTAATCAGGGACAAACACATATGGGCGCTGTTGTCATTCCTGGGCTCATCTTTCCCCCGGCTGCTGAGCACTCAGGGTCTTTGAGGTCCTTAGTGCAAATAAGTCCTGGATCACCAGGATCATCACCGGCTTTAGGTTCCGGAATCGAAAGCAGGGGCTGAAGATAAACGGGGTCCTCACATTCATTCAGGTAAAGTTTGAAGTCAAGCGCCATGCCTGGAGTATGACTAGGTATCTTGATCAAGCAGTACAGCCGGTCCGGGAATCCCTGCAGGCCGCACTGATATGACTCGTTATCTCCCAGTAGTGCCCGGTATACATATAGCGGGGAGCCATTCATGGACTCCGGATTTAGGCCAGGGATCTCGGAATCAGCTCTCAGGACCACAGGCAAGGTCATGGTTTCTCCAGGCAGACCCAGGGTCATGACAGAGACTTCCATGCCGGCGAATGGATCACAATCATCTGACGAATCATCCTCATCCGGCAGATTTGATCTCTCTTCAAAAGGCCATTCCGCGGGAGGGTTTTCGGGGTCAAGTTCATAAGAACCAGGGTCACATTTAGCTCCCTGGGGACGGGTCACACCGCGTTGATCGTCAGTCATACTAGCACAATCTGGCAGGACATCGATCAGGAGGCTGATGGGAAGGAGCGCATGGGTCATGGTTCCCCCGCCATTAACCTGAAGGGGCCCGATTTGGGGATTGGGTTCAATAGAGGAAGCACATGTATAATCAGAAGCGTAAGTATTCGTAGCAGAATAATTTGAACCGTTGGTTAATTGGCAGTCCATAGGTGGGTTCTGGTATATAAGTGAATTTTCTACTGTCGTATTTTTTCCAACATTCAGCGCACCTCCTCCCCAATCCCTGTTCTGGACATTGCCGCCATTGGATGTTTCCGTTGCAGTGTTAAAGGCAAACGTAGAGTGTCTGATACCGAGTCTTGAGGTGCCTTGATCAATCGCCCGGATACCGCCACCGTTAAAGGCAGAGTTGGCTGAGAAGGTGCTGTTATTGATGAACATATTTCCAACCCAGCGCAGCACCCCACCACCTGCTCCCGCGGCTGTGTTATTCCGGAAAGTGGTTTTATCGATCAGCGTCGTACCGGAGCTGTGGGCGAATACTCCGCCTCCTTCCCGGTTGGCAGAGTTTGCGGAAAAATCCGTTCCCTTGATCGCTGTATGAAAATCCAGATAATCAACATTGACATATTCCGGCCATCCATCTGACCCCATATCTAATTGATGACCAATATATACTCCACCTCCGTTTCCTGCCCTATTGATAAGAATGAGATTATTGATCAATTCTGCTTCATCCTGGATCAACATTCCTCCCCCGGATACAGGGGCAGCATTTCCTGAGATGATTGAATCCCTTACTATCAGATTCCCCATCACATGGCAGATTCCTCCTCCATCCAATCCCAGAGCATGATTAAAATTGATCTGTGTATCGATGATCGATGAGAATGAGGAAATCCGGACAGCAGTCTCCAGATCACCAGCCCGGACATCCAGGGCCGGGGATCCTCCGTTGCGGATCGCGCCGCAGCTATCTGCCATATTTGCTTCAAAGTAACTGTCAGAGATCTCCAGATTAGAATTTTCTGAGAAGATACCGCCGCCAATATCTGAAACGGTGTTATTGATATAGTAAGAATTTGAGGTCCTGAACTCGCTGAGGGGGACCTCAGCAACCCTTTTTGTGTACACTGCACCGCCGAAATCAGCCTCGTTTTGGCGGAATTGGTCGTGATCTGCATCTACCACGGACCCCATGGAATAGATAGCGCCTCCATAGTTAGTGGACCAGTTCTGATCAAAATTGGATGTAACGATGATGGCTCCCTCAGCCTCATAGACCAGGGAAATAGCACCGCCATTTCCAAGAGAATAATTTCCGGTGAAGTCGCTGTCCTGGATGGTAAGCATCCCGCTGGTTACTCCTACCGGATTCCTCTCAACGTAAATAGCACCACCGCTTTGTTCAGCATAATTATTGTGGAACACAGAAGATGTCACCTGAAGTCGGCCATCGATGCTGTAAATGGCTCCACCATAACAAGCCGGACCAAGCGACGAATTTGTTGCCTGGTTCCTCTCGAATTGGCTGTTGTCGATCACCCAGACCTGGCCGGCCTGGTTGTAAATAGCACCGCCCTTCACCGGGGTATTAGGATCATTTGTAGCTGCGTAATTCTGGTAGAAACGCACATTGGAAGCAATGAAGTCTCCCCCCAAGTTGATCACTGCGCCGCCTACAGGGCGGAACCCTCTCTCCAGTTCAACATCATAAAGCGTCAAATCGCCGAACTTGTCAAAATCCTGTTCCTCACCCGGCGGGGGAGGAATTACGTCAATAAAGAAGTGTCCAAATGGATCCTCTCCCTCTTCTGGATAAATAATGATTTTCGCATTGTAGCCGTAAATTTTGATATTGCTGGTAATCACCGGCAGGCCATTGCGCACTGGGATATTCCCGACGTTGGCGGTATTATCGGCCGTCTCCAGTGTGTAAGTACAGTTGGGATCGAGGTGGATCACATCCGGCCCCGGGTTGCTATTGGCCTGACCGATATGCCCGATCAGATTAGACACATTGCAGCCCGGGTAATAAGGCATGTTATTCGGCCCCGGCGTAGGTGTTGGATCACAGGCAGTTAGGAGAAAGATCATGAACATGAGAATCAGGATAAAAAATAGCCGTCCATTCTTGTTATTCATTAGATTTCCTCCTGGATATGAGTTGGCTAACTCTTTTTAATTACATTTTCTACTCTAGGGCGGACAAAAACACAAGTACGTAGAATCGTTGATCTTCCAGTACTCCCCTCCCAGGGTTTTACAGGTTCGGGCATCCAACCCGGCATGACATCCGACCGGCGGTTGTTCTTGTCCACCCTCGGCCTGCTGAATTTCGGGCAGTATGACAGCCTGGGAAAAGAGGGAATACTCACAATTTTCCATTTTTAGTTGGAAGAACTGCTCTGTACCGGGCATATCGGGTTTCAATGTGACCATGCAGTAGAGCCGGTCTGGAAATCCCTGAAAATCGCATTTATAGGCCGGGACCTCGCCCAACCAGGCGTTGTATGGCCAAAGTGGGTCTCCACTCTCCCCTTCGCTGGCTCCGCCCAGAACCCCATCTTCCATCTTTATGTAGAACGGGATGTTATATGTACCGTCGATAATATTCAGCATCATCAGGGAGATCTTTATTTCATCAAAGAGGGCACAGCGCTCCGATTCTTCAGAAGAAGAAGGAGGTGGTGGTGGTGGTGGTGGTGGGATTATCTCAGCGGCTTCTTCAGCAGGAGCGGCCGGGGCCAAAACCTCCGGGGTGGGAGTCAAATTTCCACTAACTGGAAAATTAGGCAGGATCGCAGGTGTATTAAAGATCAAACTATATACGATCCATACCATAGCCCCCAAAACAGCCGCACCGCCGCCATATCCAAATATTCCTTTGATCAAACCCGGTTTCTGGGCAGCTGGTCCTTGTGGAGGAGTTCCGGTCTTTTTAAGAATACGTTCGGCAAGCGCTTTGGGTGGAATAACAGGGATGAAAGCGCCCAAGGCGACTGATTGCGAGATTAACATCTGTCTGCGTTCCCGGCATTCCGGACACACCTTGAGATGTTCTCTGACAAACTGCTCTCGATCCAGCAACTCTTCATTATCATGAAGGGCTCCCAGCAAAGGAGTCACTTCCTTGCAATCTCCTTCCGGATCTTCCAACAGAAGTTGAATACCAAAACTTTCCTGGAATGCTGCCCGGGCTCGGTGTAGGGAAACCTTTACATTAGAATCGCCTATATCCAGGATCTCACCAATTTCGGAATAACTAAACTGGTTTAATTCGCGCAGCACCAGGATTTCCCGATGCTGGGGGCTTAGTTTGTTCAGTGTATTTTGGACTCTGTATGCCGCTTCTCTAGACATGGTTTCTTTTTCTGGACCAGGACCCTTTGATCTTACAGGTGTATCTTCTTCCAACGGGTCGACATTACGATCCTTTCTGATCAGATCTATAAAATAATTGCGGGTCAGTCGGAAGATCCAGGCCCGGAAGTTCCAGGGTGGTCCCAATCTATCCAAGTTGGCATGAGCCCGGATAAAAGCTTCCTGGGTTAAGTCTTCCGCCAAGGCAGGATCACGCGAAAGCATCAAGGCAAAGTTGTACACGGATTGAAAATAGCGATTGAATAATGTAGTGAATGCTTTCCGATTGCCATTAACTGCTTTTTGAACCAACTGCAGATCTGGATTGCTTGGTTGAGCCATAATGTTCCTTTCTCTACTAACGAAAACTAAGGCATATATGTTACGACTGAATTGATCTTACTTTTATTAGGAAATGAAATATTGAATTTAGGTTCTTCTCCCAGAGCATAAATGACCCACTCTGTGCGCTCATTTTTTCAATAATCTCAGTGTAACATAATTCAAACGTCGGAATTTACTCAATATTCCCCCCGAATCAAGGAATTTTCGAAGATTAATTGATCGTTGTATTTCCCGGTCCTGCCAATTTATCCTGGGTTCCAAATCCTTAGATTCCGATAGGCCCCTTGTTCTTCTACGTAATTAGTATTAAATTAAACCCTACTTAAGTAGGGTTGACATAAAGTATTGATATGTTATACTTCACCCGTAATGAAGTATACAAGCCTTTAGACAATGAGGTGAAATATGTTTTTTGAGAGAAAGACTAAATCACAAAATATCTTGAAATCGATCTGGTTTCCTATCCTGTCACTAGGAATATTCTTCAGTGCCTTTGGCCTGTTTGGGCAAGGACCTGCATTTTACACATTAGGAGGTATCTATTTCCTTGCTTCGATATTACCTATTGTAACTTTCCTAAAAACCCGAAACAACGGTTACCTGGCAGTAGCCTTATTCATGATTTTTGCCGGGCTGGTTTGTATCAGTGCACCACCAGCCATTCAAGACAAAAACAATATTGGCCTGATTCCCATTTTCATCGTTATTATGTACGGGCTAATGATGGTTGTTGCCTATCAAGCGTTTAATAGAAGACTGCGTTGGCGAGGAGAAGAAATCTTTGAGTTGGCAGCTTTACCAGTAGAAGATATTGGTAACAGCTTCACCGCCCGTCCTCGTCCGGCTGGTCAAGTATCAATCAGCAAGACTGAAATGATCCGTTTTGTGGATTTTGTTACTCGCAAATTGATCGCGTTCGCCTTCAGAGAAGAAAACCGGGTGGTTTTTGTGCTGACCTTGCCTGGTAATGACCTTCCCTACCTGTTTGGAATTAAAAAGGATTACTTGGAAGATACCTGGGTTGCGATTGATTATGATGGCAACATCACGGTCAACATCACCGAAGAAGATTACTTATTATTCAAGACAGACCTCGATTTTGACCAAATCTGTCAATCTCTGGGGAATGTTTTTGGAGAATTCCTACAGCTGTCCAAGGACGGTAAGGATTCCCATATCGTTGACCGCATGAACGCACTGCGATTAAGTCCTTTCAATTAATGAGGAAGCCAAGATGAATTTTGAAACTGCTGCCCTGTACGGGGCGATCATTTCCAAAGAT
>Ga0307990_1004618_pt1 | contig 10102 bp, 7 predicted proteins | sample EllFjometagen129_FD_203168 | JGI IMG/M metagenome (GOLD analysis project Ga0307990, IMG submission 203168) | Marine microbial communities from Ellis Fjord, Antarctic Ocean - #129 | ecosystem: Environmental > Aquatic > Marine > Unclassified | place: Southern Ocean | collected 2014-10-08
GTTCCCCGATGAATCGGGATTTCCGCAACACAGCACAGGCGGACAAGTCTGCTATGCTCCAACCTGTTTGCCCTGGTTAGGAATTCAAAACCTTATTCAAAATCATATCACTAATTAGCCCAACCCTAAACGGTTAACACCCATCTATATCCTTATCGGATATTCCCCTAAAATCTAAAGCTAAAAATACAGTAACTACCCAGGTTTTTAGGTTGAAGACTGAAGGCTGAAGTATTTCAACCTATGCGGTTAGCCATTAGTCCCGCCTGATGCGGGACTAGCATTAAAAAGTGGTGGAAATGCGAGATCTTAGTGAGCTTAATCAACAAGTCAATGAGGTAAAGAGGATGCTGAACAGTTTTATCTAAAAGCTAACCGCTAATGGCTAACCGCATAGGTCCGAAGTATTTCAACCAACTCGTAATGGTTGAATCAAACCATTCAAAACCTTTTCTGCCTCTATGACCTCTGCACCTCTGCGGTAAAAAAACTAAAAATTATTCCGGGAAACAGTATTTTTTACCTCTAACAATCTATTTTTGACAGGCCTGCCCTGGCGCGACTTTCGTACAATATGGTAAAGCCTTAATTAAATATGCTGAATGAGGCTGTTTACTTCTGCCTTGCAAGGCCAGGTCTGGGCCAGGGATTAACAGGATGAACTGGATTTTAAAACAACCTTACAAATATCTGGTATATCAAATATTTCCATCCTGTCGCTGAATTAAAATTACAAAAGAAGAAACAGATAGATGCTTATACAGCCTTTTCTCAGGCTGTAAGTACAGGCATTAAAAGTATACGTCTGCGGCAAGAATAATATTAATCAGAGTAGACTGTTCTCAGTTAATGATTGAATGCTTGGCTTGTATGATTTCTGCAAAATACAAATATTTTCTACTGGATTATGATTTTAAGATTAAGAAGGTAAACATCCGGTCTATTCTGTTAATCCTGTCTAAAGGTCTTTTTAATAGGTAAATTATTACTAATTTTTTATCTGTGTACGAAGTCCGCGTTTATCTGCGTCCTGTTTTAATTTTGGGATTCACCAACAAAATAAATTAAAGTTTTTAAAAAATATATCCGATAAAGGCATTAAAGCATCGATAAACCGGTCTGGAAAGGAGGCGATAAGGAGACAAAAGGCCAGGGGATGTTTTAAAGGTAACCAATTATAAATCACTCGGCAAGAAAGCCGGACAAAAACCCTTAGAATAAGGAGAAATAAAATGACAATAAGCAATATATCACTGACAGCAGGCATGAGGTCGAATCTTCACAGTTTACAGTTAACAGATGCCCTTCTGCAAAGGACACAGGGCCGTTTAAGCACTGGGAAAAGGGTAAACAGCGCATTGGATGACCCTATAGCCTATTTTGCATCTCAGGGACATATGCAGCGTTCCGCTGACCTTACTGCACGAAAGGATGAGATGAGTGAGGCAGTACAGCTTGTAAATGCCGCAGACGCAGGCATTGAGGCCATTACAACCTTGATTGAAAATGCAAAATCTTTGGCCCAATCAGCGCTTTCCGAAAGTAGCACAACAACGGTAGCTACTCTGGAAACCCAATTTGATGAAATTCGGAAGCAGATTGATAATATAGCAGATGATTCAAGCTACAAGGGTATTAACCTTTTGCATGGCAGTGTTGATAATACACTACAGGTTAAATTTGATGAGGACGCCGGATCAACGCTTACACTTACCGGGTTTACTGGAAGCACGGACGGCCTTAGCATTTTATCTGCCACTAATTGGGCAGGTGGAACTACTGTTGACATCACTGAAATTGGTGCTTCCATTACTGAACTTGACAATGCAATGACAACACTTAGAACAGAAGCTAAAGGACTGGCATCCAATTTGAATGTTATAACTGCCAGACAGGATTTTACAGCGAATATGATTAATACGCTGGAAGATGGTGCGGCAAACCTGACACTTGCCGATATGAACGAGGAAGGGGCCAATATGCTGATGCTCCAGACACGGCAGGCGTTGGGCACCACATCACTGAGCCTGGCATCTCAAGCGGCACAATCAGTCCTGAGGTTATTTTAAGAACAGGTAATGGAGGGGAACTTTATTCCCCTCCAGCCTGATCATGATTAGGAGGTGAAACTCATGATATCATCTAATATAACACTAAGTCAGGGTATCTCCAGTTTTGCCGCTACAAATAAGACTGCCGGTCCAATTACAAAAAAGCAAGGCCCTGGAGAAAAAATCAGTCTCCCGGCAAGGGAAGAGGCTGAAACAGCTCGCCCTGCATTTAACAACATACGTTTCGTTAATTCAAGTTCTAATTCAGTGTCTCTCAGTGTCCGGGTGGCGGATAATGCCATGGAAGAAATCGGGAAGCATGTTGATCAGATGAAAACAAAGCTGGAAAATATAGCAAGAAAGATATATCCACCGTACCCGTCTGGAAGCGAGGAAAGAACTAAGATGCTAAAGAGCTACAGCTCTTTCAGAAGGTTGATTAATCAGTTGACTATTCCGCCTGACAATCAAGGTGCTTCGAGAATTATGGCTGATCCTGCTACTACAAAGGAATATGGAAATGGGGCTGTTACAGAAGGCGATGATTTATACGCCAAGCTGATTCACAGCCGGCAAGTTCATGCAGGTCCAAATGGACTTGATATCCCGGATCTTTCTGAAAATGCTACTGACGGAGAAATCAATGATGCAATAAATCACTTAGAAAATGCCGGAGAGATACTTAGGCAAAGGCAGGCTAGATTAGCTCAAGATGTAGCACATATAAAGGAACATAATCCAGATAAAAACTACGCTAAAGGATTGAACTTAGATTATGAAGCGGGATTTGGATTGGCTGATGGATCGGAATATATGGCAGGCAGAAGTATGGAAGTAAAAAATACCCTTGCAGTAGAACCTGTTAAGAGCCTGACAGGGGCTCAGGCGCAGTTAACAATTCTGCTGGAATAAAAAATGACCTTGAAAATAACATTAAAGCCCCACGAAAGAATGATAATAGGTGGGGCTGTTCTAACAAACGGCAAAACAAAGGCTGATTTTATTATAGAAAACAAGGTGCCTGTTTTACGGGAAAAGGATATTATGAGTGAAACAGATGCCGATTCCCCCTGCCGCCGCATATATTTTGTTATTCAACTAATGTATATAGACAACCAGAATTTGATTACACACCATAATACATACTGGAAACTCGTTAAAGATGCCATAGGGGCAGCACCAAGCACAGTAGCCTTAATTGATGAAATCAGCCGAAATATTCTGAGCAACAAATATTATCAGGCGCTTAAGAAGGCGAAAAAACTAATAGACTATGAACAGGAGGTAATTAACCATGTATCCCAATACAGCTTTGCAGGCTAACCCATTTGAGACATATAAAGCAGTTGACAGGGCAACCATGTCCGGTCGTGAGATAGAGGCGGAAGTGCTCACCCAGGCAGCATTGAAGTTAAAGAAGTGTCAGGCTGACTGGGACAACCCTGGCAGGAACGAAAAATTAGACGAGGCCCTTAAATACAATCAATTAATCTGGAGTGTATTCCAGGGTGATTTAACAATGGATGATAATCCACTGCCCAAAAAAATAAAACAGGATTTACTCACATTAAGCGCATTTATTGACAAACGAATCTTTGAGACCATGGCCTATCCGTCTCCTGAAAAATTGAATGTCATCATTGATATTAACAGCAATATTGCCACCGGTCTGAGACAATCTCCAAATAGCGAGTGGTAAATCGCAGTTGTTTAGCCACAAAGGATAACAGGTTTTTTCCCATTTCAAGTGGGTAAATTCCCCTCCATTGATGGGAGTCCCTCTCATTCTTTCCCCTCCCTTGATGGGAGGGGATTAAGGGGAGGGTGAAAATGAGGGGGTAACTTACCCACTCATTTTGAGAAAGGGCCGGAAAACTGATATATATAAATAGCTGTGTGCATTTGTTCCTTAAGCCACCGGATTCAGCCGATAGTAGTCTACCTTTAAACATTCGTGTCTTCGTGATCTTGTGGTTTAAGGAACAACTTTTTTTCAATACATTCTGCAAAGAGAGCAAGAACGTCTTTATTGATACTCTTGTTCTCTATCGCTGCCTCAAGCAACCTTATTGCATAATCAATCCTGTTTGTCGAAACAAGTCCCTTCGCAAGGGTGTGACAAGATATCGCAAGACCTGGCCCAACAGATGTATGACGCAGTTTTTCAAGGCTCTTCAAACACCTTTCCTTATTTCCATCGCAACAATAAGAGGCAGTCAGTATAAACTGTGCCGGCGTGTATTCTGGAAGCTGTTCAATAAGGTTTTCAAGCGCTGAAATTGCCTTTTTTGCATTTCCAAGATGAAGCTGACAAAGTGCATAATTAAAATGGCCTTCTTTCACCTTTGGGGCGAGCTCTATGGCCTTTTTTGATGCAAAAAGCGCCTCCTCATATTTCCCAAGTCTTGAATAAAACGTTGACATATTAACGTAAGTCTCGGATGAATCAGGCTTAATTGCAATCACCCTTTTCCATAATTCTAAGGCCTCTTCGTATTCCCCCTGAATGCCTGTCTGGATAGCAAGCTCATTAATAGCCCTTATATCGTCGCCTACACCTTCAAGTTTTTTCTTACCGAACTTGTAGTAGGCATTGCCCTTAGAGTCTGTTTTTTTGGTGTTTAGTTTTCCATAATGATGGATCGGTATATTGCATTTATTTTTTGTGATGCCTGCACTTTTCAAGGATGGCTCTACCAATTCGTGGACCGGATATTGAAAACGAATACGGTTATCATTACGGAATAGTCTTACTTTAATGCTCCCCATCCATCCTGTTCCTGCCTCCTCATCGGCATATTTTCCATCATTGGCAATCCACCCGATTATGTTTTCCTTCACCAAATAATTTCTTGTAAGAAATAGATAGGCAGCATCTCCGTGTTTGGCGCCTGCAATGATCTCTCTTAATGGCTGGTGATCAACAGGCGATATAACCTCATCTGCATCAAGGACAAATATCCAGTCTTTTTTTGCCTTTGAAATGGAGAAATTTCTTGCCTCGGAAAAATCGTCCGTCCATGTAAAATCAAACACCTTTGCCCCAAATGCCATCGCTATATCCTTTGTTTTGTCTGAAGAGCCTGTATCAACAATGATTATCTCATCTACGACCGGCTTAATGCTCTTGAGGCACCTTGTTAGGTATTCTTCCTCATCTTTAACAATCATGCACAGGGATATTGTGCTGCCTTTATTGTCTGTCTTGCCTATTGGATGACTACCCACTATATTCCTTACATTAAGTGCGGCCGCAAGAAGGCCCTCGTCTGCGCCAAAGAGAGATATAGCATCCTCAATCTCCTTCATTGCCGGATGATGTTTTTCCTGTTTTAAGAGGATATCTATAAACAGATATTTTAACCTTTGGTTATCAGGGTGAAGGGCTGCAGCATTCTGAAACATGCCCTGTGCCCTTTCAAAATCTTGAAGCTCAGTAATTGCAGTGTGATAGGCGGTTACAATATCCATGGTTTCAGGGGACAAATTAAACCCTTTTTCATAGAAATCTATTGCATTTGCCCTACTACCTTCGTCCAATTTCAGTGCGCCCAAGTTTGTATATGGTTCACCATATCCAGGGTCTATCTCTATTGCCCTTTTAAAAAAGCTCTCTGCTGCGCTTGCATTTTTATCCCTGTAAGCCACTACGCCTTTCAGGTTAAGCGCCGGTGCAAATGCAGAATTCAGTGAGATTAATTGGTCCGCTATCTCTTCAGCCTCTTTAAACGACCCTATGCCTTGCTTGCAGTATCCGATAAGCTCCAGTTTTCTCACATCCTGCTCGGGGTTTGGCATCTTGTTTATAATATCAAGGGCATCTTCAAATTGACTGTTATTGATCAGTATTTCTGCAAGGCGGTAATACAATACTTTATTATCCGGCAGCGTGTCTATGGCATTCATGAGTGTTTCAAAGGCATCATCAATATTTCCTTTCTGAAAAAGGGTGTCTGCCTTTTCTATGGCATTCAGGGCAAGGACTTTTTCCCCAAGTTCACTCTTAATGTCTATTCCACTCCATTTGTCGGTAAATGGTTTTTTGCTGCTTAAATTGACTTTGTTGCTATACTTGTAAACAAATACATCCCCGGCAATAAGATTTGTGTAGCCATCTAAGGCTGTTCTAAGGCAAAAATCCTCAATCATAAAATCCTGGAAATCCAAGCTTTCATCAAACAAACCAATTTTATCAATTAAACTGCGCCTGAAAAGCATGCAAAAACTATTTATTTTTCTTGAAGGTATGTGACGATACCGATTCCTTTTTCTAAAAGATCCGGCATAATCTTCAAGGCTATCCACAGACAGATGATCAGTATCAGGGGCCTTTTGAATTCCCTGTAAATTATTGACCATAGGACCGACAATGCCAATATCTTGGGCCCGGTCAATATGCTCAAGCATGCCTGACACCCAGTTTTCCGTAACAATCGTATTACTGTTTAAGAGAACAATATATTCTCCAGAAGCTTTTTTAATCGCCTCATTAAAATCCCTTGGCGTAATTTTTTCTCCACCCACTTCAATCAAATGGTAATCCTTGTTTTCATCAGTTAGTTTTCTTATCCATTTATAAGGGCTGTCCGTTGAGGATCTAACAATAAATAAAATCTCGTAACTTTCCGGCGTATTCTCCCTGATGCTACTCAAACAATCTTCAAGGTGGCCATCATCCGTGATGTTTAAAATAATAGAAATGGTTTTTTTCATGATATTTTTTGGCATATATCCTTATTCTTACAAAATTGATATTGTCTTTATGTGCATAGCCCGCCACAATCGATTTAGCCGCAGACTCACGCAGACGGACACGGACAAATAGCTGGCCGTGTAGGGTTAATAACGATTAATTTACATAATTTCGGATATGCTGCGTACAGGGGAATAAAAGCCTGCCTTTATCATTTTATATAGACCGGCGTCAGCCTGGATCAAACTTATTTGACCGCTCATAACGGATGCTTTAAGTATCCCCACAGTGCCTGTAACAGAAATTTCCATATTGCTACACTGTTGTCTTGCAGCGCGGTCATCTGTTGCTACAACACCGGATTGCACTTTGGCGGATGCGATGCAAGACGCTTCACTTTTTCCAAGATGCAGTATCAACTCTAAATAAAATTGTCGGGCTTTTTTTGACAGAGAAACAAGTTTGAAGGTTTTGTTTTCCAAAAGCTTATCAATATATTTCAGCTCTGGGTATTTTTCAAAGCCTGAAGAGATTTCAACATAGACTTCCCATGTAATAGTACCAGAATGGCGATAGCGTTCTTCAAGCAGAAAGACTGAGCCTGAAAAAAGGAAATTACTTAAAACAACAGTATCGAAAAACCATCTTCTTTCAGGCACTCTCTAAGTCGCTTTCATAAAACGAATTATTTTGAAAAATATCTCGTTCTTCCAGCCATCTACGAGTATCCCAGACGTTCATCCCCATCTCTTCAGCTAATTTGCCAAGGCTGATATATCCTCCTTGAAAAACTGCGATTGCTTGTTTTTGTTTTTGATTGAGGTTCAATAGCTCAAGTTGATAACATGAGGAAACTGCCTGCCTGACAAGCTCTCCAACAGATACTTCTCTTCTTTTTGATAATAATTTTAATCCATTAGCCAATTCTGGCTTAATTTTGATATGTAAAGTGGAGCTTTGCATTATGTATCCCTTTAGTTATATATGGCCAAAATTGAGGTAATTTAATAAGTCAAAGTATCTAAAATTCCAGCAATTTTCAACCCACAATTATTCATTTCAACCCATATCAGAATACTCTTCATCTAACCCCAGTGAAATAGGTTTCAAATTTCACAGGGCAGGTAGGGCAGGCTCATATCCGAAATTCACACTTCTGATAGAGGCAGATCCACAATCCAGCCAATTTTTCACTCGATTTACCTCCAATGAATTTTTTTATCCCCAGTTAAATAGTGCCCGACCGAAAACTGTTATTTTTCCCAATCTCTGCGTCAGGCTTAAATTATAATCCTCGAAATACTCAATGTATTCCTGTGGTTATAATTTTCGCCTTCCTTGATCTTGGAAAAAATTCCTAGTTTTCGGTCAGACACTAAATAGGCTTTCGGGATTTAACGGGGTAAACTTTGATGTCCTTCGGAAATTTAACGGGACAAGTTTTTTGCAGGCGTCCTCGATTTCGTTCTGCCATATAATAGGAATGTTACTCTTCAAGGCGTTGGCCTGTCAAACTATACTCTTTATAAGCCGTTCTAAACGTCTTTCTTTTGATTTCTTGAGGATATTTTAATCCATCTCGAATCTGAACGCTCTTCTAAATACTCTCTCACCATCAGTTCTCAAGGAGTCTAATTTCTTGTAGATTCAACCCTGCCCTTGTTATGCTCATCAAGCCTCCTACCGAAAAGTAACCCTAATTTTGGCATAATAAATTATTCACGCAGACAACCACGGGCTCACAATAGTTCCAACTCTTTCTGTGGGTTCTTGAAGGTTGCCACGAATTTATATTTTTGAACCTTTTGCGCCTTTTTTCGGCAATATCACAGTTTCCACATCGAAAAAATAGAATCATGTTTAACATTCATGAAAGCGGCTGGGTTTAATAATCCGTCTTCTGTTCGAAGAGCAATAATACGATTAGTTAAACTTAATATTCTATTTAAAAGCAGCGGTGAATACAGGTTTATAAACCCATTCTTCAAGGCCTGGCTCCCTCAAAAAGGATAGCGCTGCTGTGCACTATTATTCATTGCCTTACCATTACGAGGTGCTACGGAATGCCCCAAAGGGGCTGGTTCTTATTGCTTTCCGCCCTCCCTGCCCGCCAATCTTTGTGGCGGGCCTGCGGAAAGCAATAAATAAAACAACCTCTGCGTCCTCCGTGCCTGCCCCGTAGCTCCGGCAGATGGTACTGGGGTCTTAAGGGAAGTGGGTGGTAAATTATTACAATCTGCCTAACCTAAAAAGCCATGTCGGCTTTTACATGGCTGGTATTAGTACGGCCACAAAGACACCAAGACTCTAAGACCGTAAAATAATTCATTATTCCTTGCCTATCGGCAGGAAGGTCTTATGTGCAGTAGAATGTAATATCTGTGATTTTTTTGGGAATTATCATCCTTTTTCTTATAAGATTTTGAAATTTATATCTTTCCTTCGTGACTTAGTGCCTTAGTGGCTGAACCGTTACATGGCTGCATCTTGCTCATATTTTTGTAATGCATCAAGATTTTGTCTTGCATCTACATTGTCAGGATCAGCCTCAAGAACCTTGACATAAAAAACCTTTGCATCATCGAATTTCTCCATAGACACGCTTATGTGCCCCAACATAAGAAGGCATTCTATATCTCTTGGATTCAATGCCAATATCTTTACATAAATCTCCATGGCATCTTTTATCTTGCCAAGCTCAACATAGTAAAAATCCGCAAGATTTTTCTGGAAGTTGATATTTTCCGGCTGAATCTCTGCCGCCTTTTGGTAATGATTTAAAGCCTCGTCCTTTTTACCATTCTTATAATAGAGTACTCCAAGGTCATTATGGGCAAGGGCAAAGCTTGGGTATGATTCAAGCAGTTTTCCGAGCGCCATTATTGCCGCTTTATTCATGCCGTTGTCAATTAGCATCTGAGCATTCTGATACATTTTTTTAGCGGCATCTGTGTCCTCTATTTTTTCACTAATCTCCCGAGATATAGATTCTCCAGGAGTTAACGGGCAATAATGCTTTGCAGGAATAAAACCATCTTTTACAACTGTGGCCATGTCATACGGAGCTCCGTAAGCAACATCAGCCGGTATGCCCCATTTTTGTTTGAATATTTCCCAATTTTTATGCAAACTTTCACGGAAATCGATCTTTGCGCCCGCAAAGGTACGGCTGCCAAAGTGATGCACAAAACAATCTTGAGCAATTCGGGACTCAAAACCCGCCAGTGCTGCCCGCAGACTAAAATCATCATCCTCAAAATTACCCAAACCAAACCGACCATCCAGCCCACCAATCTTTTCAATTACCTCCCGCTTTATAAGCATACAGAAACCGACGACTCTCCAAAAAGGCATTGCC
>Ga0307990_1004619_pt1 | contig 10100 bp, 7 predicted proteins | sample EllFjometagen129_FD_203168 | JGI IMG/M metagenome (GOLD analysis project Ga0307990, IMG submission 203168) | Marine microbial communities from Ellis Fjord, Antarctic Ocean - #129 | ecosystem: Environmental > Aquatic > Marine > Unclassified | place: Southern Ocean | collected 2014-10-08
GGACTTTGCCGGCGCCACAATCTGATCTGGCAAAGGAGACCCTGAAAGATCCCTACATCTTTGATTTTCTGACAGTTGGTGAAGAAGCTCACGAAAGAGACCTTGAAAACCAGCTTGTCCAAAATATCACCAGGTTTTTGCTCGAACTGGGTGTTGGTTTCACTTACGTTGGCAGACAGTATAATGTCGAGGTCGGGGGGCGAGATTATTTTATAGATCTGCTCTTTTATCACCTGAGATTACGGTGCTTTGTTGCCATAGAGCTGAAAGTCGGGGAATTTAAACCTGAGTATGCCGGTAAAATAAATTTTTACCTTTCCGCTCTGGATGATTTGGTAAAGACAGAGCAGGACAATCCCTCCATTGGTATTATTCTCTGCAAAACAAGAAATAAAATCGTAGCGGAATATGCGCTCCGTGACATGAGCAAACCCATCGGTGTGTCTGAATATACACTCACAGAGGCTATACCTGAAGAATTAAAATCAAGCTTGCCAACAATTGAGGAATTGGAGACAGGGTTAACAGAGGATTTGTAGAAAAATCAGAATATCTTATAAGGATTCAACCAAATGGAAAACATTGGGGCGTTAGAAAAGAGGCTCTGGAGCAGAAGCTCCACAAAGCGATTGAACTGGCGCGAAAACGGCTGGAAGCGAAACCTGCGTAGTGCAACACAGAATACTAACGATGCCAGCGGGAATCGGGAAACAGTATGCTGTTCTTGGAATTTAGAGGAAATTAGATAATGGATTTGCCACCCCTCGATGGTTACACACTTCAAAATCTGGACAGAATTAATCTTGTCCTTGGGAAGAACGGTTGTGGTAAAAGCTCTCTTTTGAGATCGATTGATAAGTGTTTATTTAATAAAGACACTATCGGAAAGGTAAAGTATATCACTCCTGAACGTGGCGGAAATCTAATATACGATCCTGGTATCGACAACACCATTTCACAGAACCCAAGTTGGTTAATGGACTCAAGAAGAACAAACCGTTTTGATCAATTTAGACAACAGAGTATGGCACAGTACCGCAATCTTGAACTTCTCTCACTTCGCGAGATTGAAAAGGACAAAAAGTTACGTTTAGATCTTGACCACACCTTTGATACCTACGTTGACAAAATCAATATGCTTTTGGACTCGGTAGAAATTATAAGAGCAGAATCAGGATTCAAGATAATTCTGCGAACAAATGGTACTGACATCTCGCCAGATAAAATTAGCAGCGGTGAATCTGAGCTTATTTCATTGTCGATTGAATGCCTTGTATTTCAGAAAGAGGTTGTCCAGAACAAACTCAATTTATTGCTGCTAGATGAACCAGACATGCATTTGCATCCAGATCTGCAATACCGATTTGGAATTTTATTGAAAAGCATCTGTGCTAGCGAATACACCTACATTTTAATCGCGACACACAGCACTGCATTGCTATCTGCATTAGCGGAAGAGACATACACGCGTTTCGACTTTATGACATTAGGCCAAAAAGAATTCAACTTCAAAGCCATAAGTGAGGCTTATAATAAAATACTACCCATTTTTGGTGCTCATCCGCTTTCAAACGTCTTTAATGAGAAACCGCTTCTACTTGTCGAAGGAGAAGATGAAGAAAGAATATGGCAACAGGCTGTGAGGACAGCCAATGGAAAACTCAAACTCTATCCCTGCTCTGTAGGTGGTAAAGCGAATCTAAATGAGCATGAAGATGAGGCCGTCAGTATTATGAAAGCTGTTTATGAAAAAGCAAAGGCTTTTTCCTTAAGGGACGGTGACGGCATTGACGAGGATATATCAGACAAGCCGCCCCTTGTTAGGGCGAGGTTAAATTGTTACTCATCTGAAAACTTGCTTCTTACCGACGAAGCATTGGCAATTATTGGTAGTTGTTGGGATTCGGTCAAACTAGGGATTGCGAAATGGATACAGGACAATACCTTACACCCGCATTTTGACGCAATGTACTCTTTTGCTCAATCATCTTTTGACAGAAGATTATCTAATATCAAGTCTATTAGAAATGACATTCTCGGAATACTCGGCTGTGATAAACCATGGGAAGTGATCGTTGGGAAGGCAATAGCTTCAATTGCAGAATCAAATAACCATACTTATTCTGAAGGCAAAATGGCCAATTTTCTCGGCAAGAAAGTGGTAGAAAATTTTCTGGTTACAGAATAAGGAAATCGGGGGTAGCACACATATTATCACCTTTTTTTTCGGGAGACAGGTATGCTGTTCTTGGAATTGGTCTAGAAAATAGAAGACATTGAAAGGTAATTTCTATGTGCAAAACAGCAAGTAATTTTGAACATATACCTAAACATCTAATTTTATCGGATAAGGTTTATAAATTAAAGGCAACTTCTACATTAGATAGTAGTCGGTCTTTCAACCGTTTTCTATCTGATTATTTTGTGGAGGGTTCTAATCCCCTGTTACCTTCTGACCAATGGAGAACGCTTTTGGGAATGAGCCGAGAGCTTCATGATGATTATCCTGGTTATAGAATTCCTGTTCCAGCAGAGTGGCTTCTCTTTAGATTTTTATGTCATCACGTTCGTGGCAATTCTGTTCATATTCTAAATGGTCCCGGAGGTGAGGTCCTGAGTTCCAAGAACTTTAAAAGTTATTTGGGAAGTAGTATTGATGATGAGAAGGATGAAGAAGTATTGAAGACGGTGTTATCATCATGGATACGTACTTTTCCCGAAGAACCGATTGAGCTAAAAGACCTTTATGTTTCTACAGATCTTTCATTAGATGCACTGAATAGATCTATTAACTCACTAAAATTTCAGAATCACATTGAAGAGCCTGATAAAAATACTTATCGCATAAAACCAAGCATTCTAAGTAATATTTACAATATGAAAAATTCAATTTCATTAGACAGGAAAATCAATCGTTATTACCAAGAAATTTCAATCCAAGCCAATGAACCATTTTGTTTTGTTATCATGCCATTTCGGGAGAATGAATTTCCACAGAGTGTTTACTTTGACGTCATTAAACTTCTGATCGAAGATGAGTTTAAAATTTCGTGTTATCGTGTAGATGAAGACAATCTGCCAGATCGTATCGATAACAAAATATATACCTACATATTGAGAGCCGCATTTATTGTAGCTGAAGTAACAACTCGAAACCCTAATGTGATGTATGAGATAGGTTTAGCCCACATGCTTGAAAAAGATTGTATCATTCTAACAAAAAAATCCAATTCTGAGGTTCCCTTTGATATTAATCGGATTAGTGCAGAGCCTTATAAAGATGATGACCAATTGCGGAGCTATTTAAGGAAATCTATTTCAGCTTTGGCTTTCAAGATAAATCAATAACAGAAACTGGCAAGGAACCAATTAAACTCATGGAAGATAATTATCCGCCGAATTTTTCACTGGAAGAAATAAAGATAAAGATCCAGCAAACATCAGGGAATCCTAATATTGGGAAAACTCATCAGGTTACTCTCAAGGATGGGCCTCGAACATTTCGTATTGCCACCATATTTGAAATTGTCAATCCAAAAAATAAAGAGTTACATCATTTATCGTTACAGCTCGATTCCTTTGACAAAACAAAGTCGGCATGGAAGGCAAAACCAGATAAAAAGATTGTAATCAAGGGCAAAGATCCTGATGAAATAAAAATTCTATCTGATTTTCTAAGCGCAGCATTATCAGAGCATTACCCTGATTCAACTGGCGAGTTCCGTGTTGTAACATCGGATCAGTATAAATTGATCGAAAATTTAGCAGGGCTGTTGCCGAAGTTGCCCGGTCCGCAAAAGCTGGAATTAACCAAACAGCTATTACTGACCTTGGAAAGCTCAGATATAGAGGCAGATGAATTCATTGATGCTTTCAAGAACACCACTCTGGAAGTAGTAAAGAACATTGAGGTAGCAGCTAAATATGTGCAATATAAAACTGCTTTCACTGAAATGGAGCGTTTAGTGAGAGATTCTGACCTTAGTGAATCAAAATATCAAAATCACTTGCAGCAAAACCCGTGGATATTTGGTAGTGAGTATAGCGAAATTTTAGACCGAAGAACTTGGGCTCGAGATGATCATCTAGATTTCATGCTTCGCAGGACGGTGGATAACTACTTGGAAATTATTGAAATAAAAACCCCAGCTACGATGCCTCTTTTTAACTATGACAAAAGTCATGATAGTTATTATGCCTCAGCTAAGCTTAGCCAGGTTATGGGACAGGTCTATTTATATATCGAAGAAGTGGAAAGAAATAGAGACTCAATAATTGCAAAAGATAGGTTTGACCCGTTAAAAATAAGGGCTCGCATTATTATAGGAACCGATGGCGATGAGGCACAGCAAGCCGCTCTTAGAACTATGAATTCACACCTGCACCGAGTAGAAATATTAACCTTCGATCAGTTGTTACGCATAGCACAGCGGACGTTGGAGATCTGTGAGTCACAAATATCAGGCGATAAAAAGGAACTAATAAATGACGAGGAGGACATCCCCTTCTAAAAACAACTACCCAACGAGGGTGTGGTAAAAAGTGCCACGCCCTGCAACTTATAGAAAATATTTTCAATAAACGAATACAAATGAACATATAAAAGCCAGAAGTGTTTTATGGTGAAAACAAATCTTGCAGAAGAAGAAAAGGGGATAATTATTGAGGCTCTGAATAACAATACCGAAGCGCCTCCAGAGCTGATGACGAAGCTTCCCCCCGTCTGGCTGAAAAATTCGATGCGGCCAAACTGGACAGAACCAAAATCGTAGCAACCAAAAAATTTGAAGGGACGAATGAATAACTGAACAGGGAGAGCCAGTGAAAATTCTACTTGACACCAACATTGTCATTCATAGAGAGGCCGCTACCGTTGTCAATGAGGATATCGGAGTTTTGTTTAGGTGGCTTGACAATCTTCACTATAAAAAATGTATACATTCCGTAACTTGTGAGGAGTTTGGAAAATATAAAGACCCAAAAGTTCGCAAAACCTTCGATGTAAAACTCTCTAACTACAACATACTGAAAACAAGAGCACCAGTTGCAGATCAAGTCCGTTACGTCTCCGACGAACTCGACAACAATCAAAATGATCTAAACGATACTCTCATAGTGAATGAGCTATACAGCGGCAGGGTTGATGCATTGATTACTGAGGACAAAAAGCTCCTCGGGAAAGCCTCTCTACTTGGTATTGCAGACCGGACTTACTCAATAGATGCCTTTTTGGAAAAAGTAACGGCGGAGAACCCGGAACTGGCAGACTATAAAGTCCTTGCGGTCCAGAAACACTACTTCGGCAATGTTCCAATAGCAGACGAATTTTTTGCCTCACTTAAAGACGACTACCCCCTCTTCAATAAGTGGTTTAACCGGAAGGCTGATGAAACGGTCTATATCTGTCGCTCTGATGAAAAGTTGATCGCCCTCCTTTATCTGAAGGTAGAAGACAAAAGCGAAAACTACACTGACATAGATCCTCCGCTCCCGAGAAAGAAGCGCCTGAAAATCGGTTCTTTCAAAGTTGCGCTGAATGGTTCTCGATTAGGAGAAAGATTCTTCAAGATAGTTTTCGATAATGCCCTTCGCTTCAATGTTGACGAGATATATGTAACCTCCTTCGATAAACGAATCGAGCAACAGAGACTTATAAACCTCTTTGAGGACTACGGTTTTCACCTTCATGGCCACAAAAGCGGTCCGGGAGGAGGTGAACTTGTCTATGTCCGATCTTTTTCCAGGGCAGCCGATCGTTCATCCCCGAAGCTGACTTACCCTTTCTTCTCCTCTGCAGGAAATACCTTCATCGTTCCAATATACCAGGAGTACCATACAGAGTTATTTCCAGACTCGATTTTGAGGACGGAATCGCCCGATGATTTCGTGGAAAACAGTCCTCACAGAAACGCAATAAGCAAGGTATATATATCACGTTCCATTGAAAGGAACTTGGAATCTGGAGATGTAATTGTATTTTACCGAACTGGAGGATATCCCGCGTATCACAAAAGTGTTGTGACAACGATAGGCGTGGTCGAAAATGTCATTGACAATATAGCAAGCGAAACGGATTTTATTCGACTTTGTAGAAAAAGAAGCGTGTTCACCGACAAAGAATTGTCCAAGTATTGGAACTATAACAAGAGAAATCGACCATTTATAGTGAATTTTTTGTATGCCTATTCATTTCCGAAGCGCATAAACTTGAAAAGATTGATTGAGATAGGAATCATACATAGTGTAAATGATGCACCTAGGGGCTTCACGAAAATCAGTGTAAAAAACCTAAAGGATATACTGCGAGAGTGCCAGGCTGATGAGAGTATTATTATCGATTAAACCAGAATTTGCGTTAAAAATATTCGATGGATCCAAGAGGTATGAATATCGTCGTGCTATCTTTAAGCGAGAAGAAGTGACGAGAATAGTTGTTTATGCATCTGATCCAATAAAACAAGTAATCGGTGAATTTGAAATCGGAGGCATACTCTGTGACGCACCTCAAATGTTGTGGGCAAAAACGAGGCATCAATCCGGAATAAGCAAGCAAAAATTTTTCGAATATTTCACGAATAAGGTAAAAGGCTATGCAATAAAGGTAAACTCGACAAAAATATACGATACCCCCTTGTCACTAGATACCTTCAAGGTGTCATCGCCGCCACAGTCGTTTATGTATCTATCGTAGATAAGTGGACAAAATTAATCTTCTATCCATCCCAAGGACGTATTGCTGATGCCATACACACTAACGGGAAATCCACTACGATTCGTTTCCGCAGGTGATGGTCGCGTTGGCCTTGCAACTTGCAGCAAAGGTTTTCATTAGATGAAAGCCTATGAACACTTATAAACCAGGAGTATTTTATGATAAAGACCGAGCTTACAGAGGAAGAAAAGAAACGGATCATTGAGGCGTTGAACAGCAATGCTGAACCGCCTGCGGAGTTGATGGTGAGGCTTTTTCCACGACTGGCGGAGAAATTCGATGTGGCGAAACTGGACAGGGCCAAGATTGTCACGCTTGAATACGCGGGAAAGCGTAGCGAGGCCGCCATCCTGAACCAGGTTTCTCCGACGGATGCCGGATCGCCGCTTCAGCTTGAAAGATATTTCAAGGGCGGCAGTCTTACGGGTCAGACACAGCTTGATATGTTTGAACAGGCAAATGATGATTCGGATGATAACTGGCAGAACCTGATTGTGCAGGGGGATAACCTGCAATTTCTGAAGACCTGCTACCGAAACGCCGATCCACTGATCAAGGACAGAATCAAGGGCAAGGTGAAGCTGATTTATATAGATCCGCCGTTTGCGACAAAAGGGGATTTGAAAGGTGTTGGGGATGAAAAAAGTTATGCTGATAAAGTTGATTCAACAGAGTTTATTGAAAATTTGCGTGAACGTTTGATTTTGATACGTGAAATAATAGCTAAAGATGGGTGCCTTTACGTTCATCTTGATTGGAGAACAATACATTATGTCAAAGTTATGTTAGACGAGGTCTTCGGTAAATCAGATTTTATGTGCAATATTATTTGGAAGCGTATTACAAGTGGACGTAAAGCAACTTCTTATAAATGGCTCGCTGTAGACGACATAATGTTGGTTTATACAAATGGAAACCATAAAATTACCCCCCAATATCAAGATTATTCCGAAGAGTATAAGAAGCGCTTTACACATAGAGACGAAAGGGGTCCCTATTTTTGGGACAATATTGGTAGTTACTCGCAAGATAGGTTAAAAAAACTCGAAGCAGAAGGGAGGATAAGATATCCGAAAAATCCGAACGCAAAACCGCGGATGAAAAATTATTTATTTGAAGGTAAAGGCGTAATTATTGATAATATATGGACTGATATTCCCCCGGTTAACTCTCAAGCAACGGAAGACACAAGCTACCCCACCCAAAAACCGGAAGCACTTCTTGAAAGAATCATCCTTGCATCGTCCAACCCCGGCGATTTAGTTATGGACGTCTTCGCCGGTTCCGGCACCACGGCAGCGGTTGCGGAAAAGCTTGGCCGCCGCTGGATCGTCTGCGATTTCGGCAAGCACGCAATCTACACCATGCAAAAAAGAATGCTAAAGATTGGCGAGTCCAAGGCACTCGGCAAGGATGTAACGAAAAACCAAGAATACGGCAAACCGCCGCAACCATTCTGTGTCGTTTCCACCGGGGCCTATGATTTTTCCCGCATTATGAAGCTTCGGGAAAACAGGGATGCCTATGTCGATTTTGTCCTGGGACTTTTTCAGATCGGTCGTGATGAAAAGGATCTGTCGGGCAAATACGGTCTTACCAATATCTTCGGCGAAAAGGACGGCGATCCGGTGGAGGTTTACCCTGTCTGGAATGATGAATATCTGAAAAATATCAGGATCGATGAGGAGTATCTCAAGGGAATCATTGTGCAGTCCGGCGGCAAGCTGAAGGACAACTACTATATCATCACGCCGGAGACCTGCACGCTGACCGGGGATACCACTATGAAAAACAGCTCCGGTGATGAGGTGTATTTCAAACTGCTCAAGTTTCCTTACAAAATACTGGAGGATGTCTCCCGCAGTTTTCAGATACAGGAACAGCCAAGCTCTCAAGATAATGTCAACAATCTCATCAATTCGACGGGGTTCTATTTTAATGACAGTGTGGACATAGAGGTTGAAAGAACAAAAGAGGGATTGAAGATAAGCAGGTGTGAGACAAAAATCGTGGACAGGCAGGGCGAGAGTTTAAAAGGTGTCGATGGGCTTGCAATGCTTCTCGTGGATGTCGATTACGACGGCGAAATTTTTGACATGGACAGGACCGTATTTGCCGGGGATATCGGAGCGGATGGTACGATAAAGGTGACTGGTTTGACGGAAAGCGTGGCGGTTATTGCCATTGATAAGCACGGTAATGAGAGTAAACCTTTTATCATAAAGGAATAATTCGCGTGGCGAAGAAAACGAAGAGACAAAAAGCGATCAAGAGATTGAATCTGTCCGACCATACTCTGGACATAAATATCCGGAAGTGTAATTACAACAGGTTCAATTTTTCAGAGGTGGAGGAGTATGTCCGTGAACTGGCCGGGTCACGCGACTACCAGTATGATGCCATTAAAGAGGCTATGATCTATCTCTGGGGTGGCGGATACAAGAGCATTGCCGATCTTGGAAAGGAAAGCTATCGAGAGAAGCCGCAGATCCGGCGGCGTTTCGGAACTGAAGAAAATTTCCTTCGCCAGATTCCACTCCCCGACCGTTTGTCCGGTGTTGTGCACATGGCCACGGGTACCGGCAAATCATACGTGATATTTGCCATTGCCTGGCTTTCCCTTGTCATGGGGCTTACAAAAAGGGTCCTGGTGCTTGGACCATCCTCAACCATTATCGAACAGGGCCTGCGTGAAAAGTGCAGGGATCTGATGAGCAGGAAAGCCCTTAATGACAAACTCCCGGCAAAATACAGGGGAAAGGCGATCAATCTTCTGACGGATAATGACCCGATAGAAGACGATTCGATCGTGATTGAAAACATTAACGCGGTTTACACATTCGGCGGGATCACCGACACACTGTTCAAGAACGCGGATGAAGTACTTGTCCTTGGAGATGAGATTCACCATGCCTACTCGCACCTGAAATACGCGGACAATCGTCTTGTGCTTGACAGGGAAAAGACCCCAGATGGAAAGAAAAGTGAGGCAAGGGATGAACGCCTGTGGATGAAATTCCTGCGTGAAAATACCAAAATCACCAGGCATATCGGCTTTACCGGTACGCCCTACAATCAGAATGAATATTTTGCCGATATCATTTTCAATTACTCCATAAAAGACGCGACAGAACAAAAATATATCAAAAAGATCAATGCGATTATTCACACAGAAACAGATGAAGGGGATTCAAAACTTACGATTGATCAACGCTTTGAAATGGTTTTGAAGAATCATCTGGAAAACCGTGAGAAGTACGCATACAAAAATGCTTCGGGACAAAGAAGGGTCAAACCGACAACGATCTTTATTTGTCCTAATCAGAAAAGCGCTCAAAAACGAAGTGAAGAATTTATCGCATTCCTGGCCCGATATGAGAAAAAATAC
>Ga0307990_1004622_pt1 | contig 10095 bp, 15 predicted proteins | sample EllFjometagen129_FD_203168 | JGI IMG/M metagenome (GOLD analysis project Ga0307990, IMG submission 203168) | Marine microbial communities from Ellis Fjord, Antarctic Ocean - #129 | ecosystem: Environmental > Aquatic > Marine > Unclassified | place: Southern Ocean | collected 2014-10-08
ATTAAAAAAGATCATCCCTGTATTAATTGTTTCTGAATACAATTACGCGAGTTCAGCACAGGAAAAGTTCGATGAGATATTGAGCTTCGTCAGAGGAAGAAACGGCTCTGACTTTTTAGAGGATCTACAAACCTATAACTATACAGCCGCTGACGGACTGACGGATTGGAAAATAAAATGAACCTGACGATCCATCGCGGGAGCAAAGAAATCGGTGGGAGCTGTGTTGAGGTTGAAAGCCAAGGGAAGCGCTTGCTGATTGACTTTGGTCTTCCTCTCGATGCTGAAGGCGATCCAAAGCAATTCCTGCCCAATGTTTCCGGGTTGGACGGAAACGACCCGTCCCTGCTCGGTATACTGATCTCCCATCCGCATCAGGATCACTTCGGACTGCTCGAGCTAATCGATCCATCCATAAAACTCGGCATAGGGGCCGCCGCCCGACAGATCTTGACCGCTGCTGGCCCCTTTATGCCCAATCGATATACGCCGCCAACGGCCGGATGGGATTTTGAGTCTGAAAAACAAATCCAGATCGGGCCGTTTACCATCACGCCCTACCTGGTCGACCACTCGGCATACGACTCCTATGCTCTTCTGATCGAAGCGGACGGTAAACGGGTATTTTACAGCGGCGATTTCCGTGCACACGGACGAAAAGGATCCTTGTTTGAAAAGATGCTCAGAAATCCCCCCAAAGACATTGATGCGCTGTTGTTGGAAGGAACGTGCATCGGGCGGATCGAGACCGGAGACGCTTTCCCCACCGAGCAGGAGATCGAGGCAGAGTTTGTACAAGCTTTCACTGACACCAAAGGGCTAGCTCTGGTTCAGTGTTCGGCACAAAATATTGACCGCATTGTGTCTGTGTTCAGAGCCTGCAAACGAACCGGACGCACCCTAGTCATCGACCTCTATGCCGCCGCCGTTCTAGAAGCAACCGGCAACAAGAATCTGCCGCAGTCTGACTGGGAAGGCGTGGCGCTGTTCCTGCCGCAATCACAGCGCGTGAAAGTTAAAAAGAACGGATGGTTTGATTTGCTCGAAGAACATTCGTCCCATCGAATTTATATGGATGCGATTCAGCAACATCCCGAAAAGCACACCTTGTTGTTCCGCTCATTGCACTCCGGCGATTTGGAGAGGGACGGCAACCTTGAAGAAGCCTCATACATCTATTCACAATGGGAAGGCTATTGGGGGCGAGACTCCTTCGAAAAAACACAAAGCTGGCTGAAAAAACAAGGCATCCCAAAACACAGCATCCATACCTCTGGACATGCTGGCCCCGCCGACCTTCAAAAACTGGCGAAAGCCTTGGCCCCGCGAAAACTCATCCCGATCCACAGCTTCGAACCCGGCAGATACAGTGAGCTATTTGAAAACGTCGAAGCCCATCCAGACGGCGAAACGTGGGAAGTATAAACTCATGGCCAAAATAGGAATATTCTGGGTGCACGAAGGCACGGTAATCGGTAAAGCCCGCGCTCTCAGCGAGGGCACCGAGTGTGACGGATGGATCGATAGCCCGGATCAACACGTAACGTTTTGGGATCTTGAACCAGCTTTCAGGGAACTGCGCCAATCTGGAATAGAGTATCAGGATGTACCTCGCGGACGGACTGTCTGGAATCAAAAGGCCAATTCTCCTGTCATCTACATGGACAAAAAACTACTTCGTTCCGAGACAACGAAAAAGAAGGTCGCCGCCTTTTTCGGGCTAGATGCGTCCCTTGTCCAATGGAAATCCGACCCGCACTACACCACGGATCCAAATGAAATTTCCGCGCTTCTGGACGAATAGCCGAGGTGTTGATGCTGATTCCACAGGGCAAGGAGGAGAGATGAGAATTTCAAAGGAAATTGGAGATGCGGTGATCGGGCTGCTGCAGCCGTATACAGAACGGAAACTGACCGTTGAGATCATTGAAAAGATGCTGGATGAAGAGTTTCTGCCGGAGCCGAAGAGCGAAAGTCTGCTGAGTCGCAAAGAGGCCGCCGCCGCACTTCATATATCCGTAGTAACGCTGGACCGCATGCTCCGAGATGGAGAGATTGTGCCCTGCCAAATCCGCGGACGGGGTATGGTGCGGAGGTCTAAGGTGGATGGGTTTTAAAAGGCGTGACGTTTCGCGTCACTCTGAGCGGGCGGAGCCAGCGATAGAGTGCAAGCGTTTGTTAGCAATCTATTTTATTTCGATCTATTCGCCTCGACTGCGTTCACGAGTGCTTCGGAGAACAGACCGTCTGAGCCTGGGTTTTGACCGGTGATGAGCTCTCGATCCTTCACAACGTGCGGGGACCAAGGTTTGGCCAGCTCCACTTTCCCACCTGCGGCTATGAGAGCAGCATCTGGATAGAAGCGAACTTTTCCGCCAAGCCCTGTTGCCTCGGCGACTTGCTCCTCCGCAGTTGAAAAGATCGTCATTTTATATCCTGCATAGGGCCAGCCCGAAGCCAGTTGCGACGCTTCTTTCATGTCGCCCTTCTCGAGAGCGAGCACAAAGGCCTTCGGATCTTTGACCGTAGAAACGAGCGCGATCGGTCCATGGCAGATGAACGCCGTGGGCTTCCCCGCTCGATGGAAATGGTTCAGCACGATTGCGACGTCCGCGTCTTGGATCAAATCCACCATCGGAGCGTGGCCACCGGGGAAGAAGACGGCCGCATAGCGGTCGAGGCCCGTTTCTATCACTGCGGAAAGCTTCTCAGGCTTCTTGAGCCCCGTAAGGCCATCATGGAACTTGCGATAGGACTCATAGACCACACGATCGTTCCCGAAATGGTCTGCGGAATCGCTACGCTTGTCCATCGCCGCAGCGTTGCCAGCCGGGTTGGCGAAGACAACATCATATCCCCGATTGATCAGCTTTCGAACAGGAACCGTAAGCTCGTTCAAATAGTAGCCGGTCGGGTAGGTCTTGCCATCCTGCAGCTGAAGTGTGTTCTCGCTCGAGACAATGACCAAGATTTTGGGATGCTGCGTCTCGGGCGCACACGAGATAATCGTAAATGCCACCGTGCAAAGGACCGTGGCGGTAAGAAGATGTTTTGTAAGGCGTGATAAGGTTGTGATCATGTGAGCTATCTCCATTCGACGCATTGGTTATTAGTTATCGTGTAGCAGCTAACAGTTGATGAGGTCGCATTTTTGCGACCTAGCTCCTTAATTCTTGTGATAGGTCGCGGTTATTCACTCAAGGTTAGTTTTTTGCCGGAGTCGAGCCACTGCTGCAGGATGATTTTGCAGTATTTGCTTTTTGAAATGCTCATTGAGCTTGAGCGTTTTTCCAGATCTGCCGCCATCTTCTTGCTCATGTTGATGCCGATGGTCTGGGTGTCTTTTCCGATGGGATTTGTTGCCATGATAATCTCCTTTGTTTGTAACTCCTAAAATGGAAACAAGAAGTACAGAAATCATGAACAGCCGACAAGATTATTCGGGTCAGCCAAATATGGAGTGCGAGCGCGAGGGCCATGACGCAATCGTCGTGGATGCCGGACTGCGCGTTGTAGCTGATGTGGCTGCGCGCGGAGATGGCGTATTCATAGCGCTGCATTTCGTTGATGAGCACCTACCCGGCAGCAAATCAGATCCCGTACGGACTAATCCGGCATCAGCACATCCCAATCACAACCCAAAGCCTTTTGGATTCGGGCAGAAGTCGTGATTAGAATATTGGTTTGCCCGGCCTCAATTTTCTGAATTGTTCGAATATTGAGTGCGGCAGCTTCAGCCAGACCCTCTTGGGTCATATTCTGTTCATTCCGGATCCGGCGGACATTATTCCCAAACCTTTTTAACTGCGTTTTTATCGATCCACTCATTACGGCACAGTGTGTCGTAATAAACCTTTTGACAGTACGGCACAGCAGGGCGTAAAAACATTCTCATGAATCACGAACCCGCACCCGATCCAACAGACACATTCGGCCTGCTAGAAATTGCAAATGAAGCGTACAAGTTTCTCTCTGTCTTCTTGAAAATATACGATAAAATCAAACAAGGCTTTTTTGCAGGGAAGGAACAAATAATACCGGAAACAGAACAAGCACTCATAGATATAAATACATGCACACAGCAACTTAGCTACTATCTCAACCTACTTGAATCCAAAATTCCTTTATTGGTCGAACGACCAACGAAAATTGCCGATGTTGAAATGGAATACTGCTGGGCGCTACAAAGCTATCTCTGTGATCTTTTGAACATGATGAACAGCTATAGACATGTGCTGCAAACACGAATTGCCTCATATAAAAAATTCTCCTATACAAGAGCATGGAAAAGCTGGTGGGATTATAGACGCTGCGAACGCCACCGAATGAGATCAGGCAAAGATCTTATGCATGCATACAGCCAATATAATATCGGCCTTCACGCTGTTGAATTCACCAGCAGACCCTAGCCCCCGTCACAGACCCACATCAGCTCTTCACTGCAGAAACACACTCAGAACCCAACTGCAACCTAGGTTAACCCAGCGGGAACCCAATGCAAACTCAACATAGCATTCGGTCAGGGAGGACCCATGTGTGACATGCGTGTGACATGCGTGTGACAGATGCGTGACATGCGTGTGACATTGGCGGGACAATTCTCGGACATGAGCCGGACACACGCCGGACATGAGCGGGACACACGCCGGACATCTATGCCTATCCGCACTCATGAAAAAGATAAATATTCAAAGTGTGGTGGCGGATTGCAGCTCAACTGCTACCCACTTCTGCTTTTTTATAGAGAGAGAGTTTGAGAGAGTTTGAGAGAGATTGAGAGAGATTGAATAAATTGAACAGGTTAAAGGGTCTCAACCTCCGAAACAGTGAGTGTTATCAGGCATATTCCATTCGTAATGAATCCCTGACTCTAGGTTGCAACAGGTCTTACTTTGATTTTAGTCGATCGATCTGATAATCAGCATCTTTCCCCCACTGCTTTTTGACATCCTGTATCCCTTGCCATCCACGTAATGACTCCTCAAATGCTGAACTCGTATTTCTGAACCGCAATCGAAAGACCCCAACAGCCTGAACGTCTTCGGAATCTGAAATAAATGCAAAGCTACCATAAAACCGGCCATTTTTATCGGTCTGGGATAATCCGCAGGCTTCTGCCACATGGTTCATCTTCCCCGATAGCGATTCTTCCCCTTTTGGGGCATGCCCATGCTTATTGAAAGTATGGAGGGGGTAAAGGAGACACATATCATCGTTAACTTCACTACCCGAAAATATAGTTAAACACTCATATATGAATCCTCTTCTCTGAAGCTTTTCCAATGCGATCCAAAAGCTGGAAATCTCATCATTTTCATCCTTTTTGAATCTGAGAAGGTTGGGTCCATGGAAGGCATGCCATGCAAATAGGCATTCGGAGCTGCAGCGAAACAAATGGACCCCGTCATATATATGTTTGAGCAAATTTGTATCGTAACTCTTGTAAATAGCACCACGTGGATTCACTCCACCCCATGCAACCCCGTCCTCGTACAAATAGAGAGCCAACAGTATCCTGGCGGCATTCGCCCCACATTGCCGCAACGCCAGAAGAGGACTTTTCCAGGAACCAAATCCCCGAACAATAGCAGAAGAAATCCAGACCCTACGTGATTTATCGGGCAACAGCACCCAACGTACCGCAGCACGGCCCTCACGCTGGGGCATATTCTCCTTAAGCTTCCCGGCTGACAGCTTATTTGCACCCCGAATCGACTTTAACTCCGAAAGCCGCTCTAAAAGACTATCAGCCTTTTCTTTCCCAAAATGCAAAGCAATGCGAACAGCCTTAGCTCCGGCAGTCGAATATACTCCGGTCTTATCGGTATGGCAGGCCAGCACCATAAATGCGCTGATCAAATTTGCCGCATCGTCATCAGGCTCTATAAGCCGTTTGATTTGGTTTTCAGTCATGCTGAAAACAGCCTTGTTCTTCTTCACTACTTTGCCCATATCACTCCCCTATCGGCGCAGCAGGCAGCCTGGGCCCTGCGCAACAGCTCAAACGGTCCAACATTGGCCTCTTTGATTTGATATAATTTTAAAGGTTTCATTTTTCACCTCCAAATCCAGGGATCCGACCTTTTCGGCGGGGAGATGGGGCATCGAGTTTCCACATCACAGTTTTGGTCTGTATGACCGGAATCCGCTGCCCCTCCACTCCAGGCGCGCGCGCCACAAAAAGCAACGAATCCCGAACCTTCACCCGGATCGACTCCCCAGTGCCTTCGAGCTCGGCGAAAAGGATCCGGGTATTGATCGGCTTTCCCGTCACCACGGCCACCGTTCTTTCATCGGACCCAGTAGAAGCCGCGCGTTTTCTTTCTGAGGCCCTGAGAGCCTCCAGGATGCCTTCGAGCAGGTTGGCAGGTGACGATACATCTAAGGAGGTGAAGACGAGCATGGCTGCCTGTTCCGTCAGGCAGATCGCGTTTTTTACAATGCCGAAGTCCTCACCCTGATTTAGCAATTTGTCGCGCTGTTTTTTTAAATCGGTCTGGCTCACGCCTGACGCTTCCGCCATCGCGGACTCCGGAATCGGGTATTTTCTCATTGGTTCCTCCGTGCTTGGTTGTGAGACCCGTCAGAGGCCCCTTTATCAAAATATTCTGTGGGGTCGGATCCATATATACATCCAGGGGCTCCCCAGCAATCGAAGACCCCCTCCCCCCCGGTCGCGCTCGATCCACCCAGCACGCGGCCCGGTCCTTTTTGGTCCAGGAATTCGAGTGGAATGTGTATCAAAAAGCGTGCATAAGATTCCAAGCCCCTACAAACATTACCTTTGATGAATGTAAACAGCTGATTCGCAATCAACTGTCCACCCCCAGTCGGCTGCCGGCCGACGGCTCGTCGTCGTCCGGATCCTCGCCGGCATCGTTCCCTTTTAGTCGAAGTTCCCCCGGCTCGGTACCGGTCTCCCGAGAGTAGGGAGCCGGCTGCACGTCGGCCGGCACATCGATCACCCGACCAGCGGCCTGAGCTTTGCGCAGCGCTTCCTCGAACACGTCGTCGCCCGGGTCATGCGGCTTGAACTCGGTAATAGTTGTGGCCTGCCCGGCCAGCAGCTGCGACTTGTCGACCGCCACACCGGCGGCAATCATCAAATCACGCAGCGACACCTTGGCCTCGTCATCAAGCACCATCTCCGTAGCACGCTCGATGCAGAGCTGTGCAAGGTTGCGGGATTGCCCCGCAATCCTCTGTTTTAGTGGCTCAATATCTGAGGTCTGCGACATGACGATCCCGGAGACAAGATTACGACTGACTCCGGCGATCCGACTGATCTGGCGCTGACTGAGATCACCCGCTCCGAGCAGATTACAAATCAACGCATACCGCTCTGGGTCATAATGCTTGAGTTTGGACCCAGAACAGGATCCGGCCTTGGTCTCAATCTTTGAAGGCAATGTATCCAGCACCTCCTCATCCAGCAGCCGGAGCTGGCCGCCTGGCTCCATCGGTTTTAGGTCTGTGTCATTCATAGTAATTCCAAAAAAAAATCAAAAAAGGGTGCGCTGGTTCAGGTCCGCAGAAAGTCATCACCGCTAGCATATCGATTGGCGGCACGGGCTGGAACGCGGGTGCGGCGGCCGGCACCAATAGAAAGCAGACCCAGCTTCCCGCCCGACTCCCGATACCGCTTAATCACCAGCAGCACCGTATTTCGATGGCAATGCCAACGCTCGGCCAGCGCACCGACCGACAGCAGCTCCTCGGCCAGCTCAACCTGCTGCCGCTTCACAACACGCATCTCTAATGTTTCGGGCACGGTGGAACCTCCGAAACTTTTAAAAACTCGCACGCCGGTTTCCAAGGTTTGGAAACTTCCTTTTCAAGATCTGGCTTGCCCGCCGAAGCCTTGGCGAAGGCAGGAAATATTTCTTCGACCGGAACGGACAAAACCGCATCGAGCGTGGCAGCTTGTTCCGGGATGGGAGTCTTTCGCCCAGTTTCCAGATGAGGAAAAATGTCCGCCACTGAGCACTGTAAAATTGTGGCCAGAGCACATGCCTGATCAGGATCCACCTCCTGCTGGACAGAAATAATCAGACCCAAACTAGCGTCCGTCAGCCAAAGATCTAGGGGCAGTAATGCATTAACTGCAGGTATTATATCGCAATAAAAAAACCCGCGCTGGGACAGCTCCATCTCCAGCTTGGTTGCTTCAGTAGATTCTGGGCTTCCTGTTTTCATAGCTCCGTTTTTAAACGGGAGCTATATTTTTGTCTTGGGTGCGGACGGGGAGAATCAGGGGGAATTATCCCCCGTCTAAATCAATCCACCAAAGACCGGATTCATTTTTGATTAACGCCGGGAATATTTCTTCCATAAAATCAGGTGCAGCTTTGCCGGGTTTAATGCCGCACTCAAACCACCTCTTCGGCTTGTTTTCCAGCCCTGAACTGTTTGGCATTAGTTCCCGAATTCTAGCGGCGGGAAGTCGGTTGCTTGCGTCAGTTTTCTCTACGAATGCCTTCAACGCTCTATGGGCCGCAGTTCCATCAGTTACATGATATTCGCATTTCCCAACCTTATCCCTGATACAATGGTATTCACTCAGCAGATCAAACCGTTTGCCTGCCTGCATAATTTCGGGATGGTTTTCCGGCTTCTCGGCTCTCACGGATTCCGGTAGTGGATCAGGCCCGGAAACAAGTTTCACAGAGCGCAGCAACCGAAAGGTTCCGTTGCCGAAGTCCGCGACATAAGGACAGGAATTCAGAATGAAGTTCAGCGCGTCAATATCAGAAATGCCCCTCACCTCAGAAACCGCTTGCCCGAACTTTAGCAAGTAATTCGGCATTCCCTCCGAGAAATCTAGAAACAGCCGTTCTTTTACGTCCTGTGCTTGTATCTCCCCCTTGGTGATCAATTCTAATTCGTCTAAAATTTCAGAATAATGTTCGGAAAATACAGACTGCCCTCGCAACTGCACCAGTGCATCATAAAAGGGCTTAACGATTTCATTCTCTTCCGGCTCCGGCATTCCGAACTTTTCGATAAACTGCCTAACATGCTCCAACGCTTCGGGTTTTATTTCATCGCCCAAAACGATTTCATCAAACAGAAATCTCAAAGGATTAAAAATGCCGCGACGACCGGCCAAGGTTGGCAGGATTAATTCCGGTGCTGTTGTTGCTTCTCCCACAGTGAATGGCTCGCTCTCAAATGGAACAACAATGAGGGATCGGTTTCGGGTCGTTTCGTATTTCCAGACCGTTCCTTGATCCCCATTCAGAACAGAACTTACGCGAGATATTTCATAAGTCGTGTTATTCCATTTCAATTCCTGCGTCATCTCTTCGCCTCTAGTTTCTTCTTGGGCCGCTCCGGGCAGGGGCGAGTTTCTGACCGGGCGTCATCACGTGAATAGCCCAAAACCAGTTCTTTATTTTTCATTTGCCACCTCCACTTACAACACCTTTTCACCCGCCTGATCGCCATTAAGAAGTTGGCTCATAAACCCCCGCACCTTCGCCATAATAACTTTCGTAGACGTGTTCGAAAAGGGCTGAGCATTTGGAGCTGAAGAGGTCGCGGGTGTAGTTTGCAGGCAGGCCGCTGTCGAGGGTGTCTTCGATGGCAAGCCGGACTTTGGCCCGTGCCTGGGTCTGTCTGCGCCAATCCACGCCGAGTAATTCTTTGAGTCGGACAAGAACCTGATGAGCGACCTTCTTCACTTCATCCCGCTCTTCCGGCGACAGTTCCGGGCCTGGGCGTGTGAGGATGTCGAAAACAGTCAGCTCTTCTTCGCTCAGATGCTCTCGCACATGGCGGTGCTGCTCTTCAGATAATCCTTCGGCAAAATTGAGAAGCTCTTCGAGAATCTGTTCGATGTTCCGGCTTCCGTTATTGTAGCTCTCGACCAGCTCCTCGAACTTTTCGAGATAGTCGGTGCGCGTCCGGTTCAAAAGAATCAGCTTTTCGAGCTGGGCGCGGATCGCGGCCTTGAGCCGTTCCAGATCGGTGTTCCGATGCTTAGATTTTTTGAGCTGCCCGCGCAGCTTTTCAAAATCAACCTTGGAAAGGTCGATCAACGGCACCGGCTTGCCCGGCATGTCCACACCGGTGATTGAATTATCCAGCACCTCC
>Ga0307990_1004623_pt1 | contig 10093 bp, 3 predicted proteins | sample EllFjometagen129_FD_203168 | JGI IMG/M metagenome (GOLD analysis project Ga0307990, IMG submission 203168) | Marine microbial communities from Ellis Fjord, Antarctic Ocean - #129 | ecosystem: Environmental > Aquatic > Marine > Unclassified | place: Southern Ocean | collected 2014-10-08
GCGATGCCGCCAGAGCGATACGATATTCGGGCGACCGGCTGTCGAGTTTCACAGCCTTGCGGAAGTGCTCACGTGCCTGGAGGTCTCGGCGGGTGGCTTCATAGACCAAGGCCATGACGAAATGGGATTTTGGGCTGTTGGGGTCTTCGCGGATTGCCTCATTGGCCAGTCGCATGGCATCCGAGGTCCGGTGTGTAAGCAGCTTCGCACGCGCGACGTTGTACCTCTCGTCGGCGTCTTTCGGTTTGACGTTTGCGGCCCTGTTGAGAGCATCGATGGCGTGGTCACGGTCTCCCAGCATACCGTATCCCTTGAAGACCGCCATGAGCATCCTGGCTGAGATGTCAGGGCTTGTGGTGGCGTCGGCGAGTGTTTGTCGAGCCAGTTGCAGGCGATCGGTTTTACGGGCCGCCCTGACTAGCAGCAAAAGGGCCTGCGGATCGTCAGGGTCGTTCTCGTGACATTTCCGGGCGTCTTCGTAGGCGTTTTCCGGAAAATCGGCAAGGAGCCTTCTCGCGAGGTACTTATGAGCTTTGGCCACGAGTATGCGGTCATGTGTATTGAGGGGTTCAAGGCGGGTTACTGTTCGCATGGCGTTCTTGGCGAGTTGTTCCTTGTCGGTAGCATCTGCCGCCACGGCGTGCCAGTAGTGTGCCGCGATCTTGTGGGGGAATTCCGCTTTCAGGGCGAACAGGCGTTTTTCGGCCTCGGCGAATCTGCCCTCTGCCATTTGCACGCGAGCCAGAAGCAGTTGGGCGGTGGAGTTCCTGGGCTCGACTTTGAGCAGTTCGATTGCAAGCTTGTTGGCGGTGGTTGTATCCGATTTTTCCATGGCCAATGCCGCTCGCCTAAGTTTCAGCCTGGTGTTGCCAGGATGGGAGGCCAGCAGGCTGTCTATTTGCTTGATGACCTCATCGAGTTTTCTGTCGAATTCGGTGCCGGTGCGGTCGGGAATGCTCATCAATTCATTGGTTACGATCGCCATGGTCGCCATGGGTGGAGGGCTGTCGGCCTTTGCCAGGATCTGCTTTACTTCCGCCAGTGACTTGTGATCTTTTTGCCTGAGGCACAAGGCGACCAGCGGTTCTGCGGACTGCTCGCGGGAAGGGTCTTTCCTGATCACGGCCAACAGCATTTGTATCGCCTGGCGGCTCTGGCTGTCGGCATCTTCCATGGCTTGCTTGCTTGCCCTGGTTTTGGCTTTGGCCAGGTCTGTGTTGCGGGAGGCCTCGGCGAGTTTGGCTTCGGCGGTGAGTTTTCTGGCCATCGCGTTGTGTGCCTCGGCCAGGATTCGGCAGTCCAGTCCGATTGCTTCGTTGATTTGCACGGCGGAGTTTTCGTTGGTGGGCTCAAACGCGCTGAGAACCTTAACGGCCTCGGTCAGGCTCGCAATTGCGCCGGTGATAGCTTTGATGGCCGGGGGGCCGTTATCGGGCAACAGAGCTCGTGTAGCGGGCAGGGAGTAGGTTGCCGCATGGGCCAGGACGATGGATGGATCATTCGGTTCCAATGGGCCTGCCTTGATGAGAGCCTGGCGGGCTTGGGCGTATTTGCCCTGTCGGCTGTAGGCTTGACCCTGGATGAAATAGCCTTGCCAGTCGTTCGGGCACGCTGCAATATAGGAGTCCGCCAAGGCCTTGGCCTTGTCAAGGTTATCGGCTCTCAAGGCCAACTTCGCCCTGCGCAGGAGTTTCGGGGCGCTGTTCCATCGCAAGTAGAAGAAAATGCTTCCGCCGACTATCGCCGACGTGATCAGGCCCACTAAAATCAGTGTGATAAGCCGTTTGGTTGTCATCTGCTGCCTCATTTGGGGTTCTTGGCGGTTGCGAGAGCTTTTGCCGCGAGTTTGATGGCCTCGGCCGTCGCTGGGGGCACCGGCTTGCCAATGGTTTTGAGGTCATTGCCGAGATTCACTGCCGCCTCCAGGTGCAACCGGCCCATGTTCGCATCTCCAGCGGCATGCTCGAGCAGGCCGAGGTGGTAGTGAACATCAGGTGAATCCGGCAGCCCTCTGATTGCACGGCGAAGCAGCCTCAGGGCTTCGGTGTCGCGCCCCTGGAGGTGGGCAAGCCAGCCGGCGGTGTCGGCAACGGCAGGTGTCGGCAAGGCGACCAATGCCGCATCCATCCATTGTTTGGCTTCTGCCAGCTTGGCCTTGTCGTTGGGTGACAATTGCATGACAAGGCATGCGGCATTGTTGGCGGCCTGGGGCTCGATGCCTTTTTGCAGTATCTTGCGGTACAGATTCAGGGCCTCGGCGAGTTGTCCCGCATTTTCCAGGGCCATCGCCTGGTCTGGGAGGTAGCTGGGGCCGATGTCGCCGGTCTTGTCGGCCAGGGCGGCGTATATCTCGGCTGCCTGTTTGTACTTGCCGTCTTGCTGGAGAACCATGGCGCCGAGGATCTTGGCCAGGTCGCAATCCACCGGCCTGAGAATGCCAACAGCCTGCTTGACATTTTCCGGGCTCGCCCCGGCGAGTGATAGCTCCATTGCTGCCCATTGGCAGGTCGCGCGGGCCTTGAGGGCTTCCATGGCCCAGGCGAGGGCTAGTTGCGGGATGTGAAGTTCACGGGCGATGCCGGCCTTGAGAAGCTTTATGGTTTCGGCGTCCGATTCAGCCTGGCCGGGCCTGTCAGACATCAGTTCTCGGGCTGCCTGGGCCGCGATTCCCGAGCCGAGTTTGGCAAGGGAGGCCTTGGTCAGGGAGTTATCTTTGGCCAGCAGGCCGCAAAGTAACATCAGGTTGGTTGGGATTGAAACGGGCTGAGGCCGCTTGGCCAGGTCCGCGTTGGTCTTGCCAAGCCAGGCGGCACACTCTCGTGCCTCGTTGGCATCTCCGGATCGGTTGGCCAGGCACAGCCTTAGCATTGTGGGGTAAATGGACGATTCGGCCAGGGCCTTGCCGGCCTTTTTCGGCTCGTCGTCCATGGCCAGCATCGCCGCGGCGAGACGCCATTGAGGGGTTTTTGTTCTGGTGGCGATAGCCTGGCTGATTTGTTTCATGCTGGCGGAATTCCCAGCCAGGATGGCTGCTCTCAAGGCCAGCGGAGCAACCTTCATGGACAGTGGCGAGTGAGGCCTGGCAGACGCTTGGCGGGCATCGAAGGCTTTCAGGGCTTCGGCGGGATTTTTCTCGCGCAGAAGCAAGCTCATCTCGTAGATCAGCGTGGACTCATTGCCGGGCTTTTTGCTTGCCAGGTCGCGAACGATCGCCAGCTTGGCATTGGCGCCGTCTGTAAGGTCAGTCAGGAGCAGTTGGGCGGCCACGTACTGATGGGAATATTCGCTTATCTTGGCTATTGCAGCCTTGGCTTGGTCCTTCTGTCCCAGCCTGCCAAAGGAGGTTGCCAGGGCCAACTGGACAGCGGGATTGGGCCTGGCCTGCATGGCTGAGAGCTTTTCGAGTTTCTTGATCGCCTCGGCCCGAAGGCCCCATCTCGACAAGAGTTTGCCCTGATGGAGCAATCCGAAAGGCATGCCCACCTGGCCGAGATGCTCGACCCGCTCGAGTGCGGCCAGTGCGGCTTTGCTCTGGCCCTGGGCGTCCAGGATATCCGCCAGCCTGAGATACAGATCGAAGTTTGCCGGTTGGTGCGATATCGCCTCCTCGTAAAGCTTGACAGCTTGCCCGAACTGACCCTTAGTGAGAAAGATTTCCGCCCGCATCACGCAACTCCGCGGGCTGCCGGGAAACAGTTGTTTCATTACATCGCAAGTTGCCTCTGCTTGCTCGATCAGGCCGAGTTTCAGTTGCAGGGCAGCCGTCTTGTGGAGGATGTCGTGGTGTTTGTTTTCCTTCTTGCCTGCCTCTTGGCAAAGATCGTTCAGTGCCTCTTTAGCGGCGTCGGCTCGCCGCATTATTGCGAGCATTTTGGCTTTGGCGTACATGGCGCTGGTTTTGGCGATACCCTTGTTGGCTGCTATGAGTTCATCAAGGGATTTGATGGCGTCGTCGGGCTTGTTGGTAAGAGCGAGAACTTGGGCCTTTTGCAATTGTGCCCTGTACCTTATTCCCGGGGAAGCGGTCCGGTTGGTGGCTACATTGGCCAGCATTTCGCCCGCGCGGTCGTAGAGCCTTACCCGCTCGAACTGATTGGCGATGGCGAAGTCCACAAATTCCTGTCTGGCTCCGGGGATGCGCATCATCTCGGCGCCGGCCTGGCCGGTCTTCTCTTCAAACTCTTTCAGCGTAATGCTGATGGGTCCGGCGGGTCGGGAGGCAGTCGCATTCGGGTCGCCCCTGGACACGATTTGCAGGACAGTCTGCTGGTAGAAAGGCAACTGACGGGGTTGGGCCTGGATCGCCTTCTTCCAGGTTTTGATGCCGTCGTCCTTCTCTCCCAGGGCGAGATACGCCCTGGCCAGCGGGACGAGATATGCGGCGTCTCCTGGGTTGGCCTTGAGGCCTGCCTTGCAGATATCCCGGCACTGCTCAGGTTTGTTTGCGGCCAGGCAGATTTGCGCAATTTGGGCGCCGTATTTTTTTTCTGCGTTAGGTCTGCGTAGAAGGTCCTGGACGTCGGTGTCAATGAGTTCGCCACGAAGGCTTTGGATCCAAAGCTGGAGCAACTCGACCTTATTAAACTTCAATTTTGCGATAGGTTCCAATACGCTCTTGGCGTCATCGAGGTCGCCCAGTGACACAAGCATCTTGGCCAACGCCAGGCGGTACGCCGGGTCGTGTTTGTCGTCCAGGCTCACTGCCTTTCGGTATAGTTCCTCGGCCTGGAGGTCGCGATTGGTGGCTTTGTAGAGGTTAGCCAGGACCAGGTATGTCTTGGGTCTTTTGGGAGATGTGGTGATCTCATTGAGCAGGAGTGTCTCTGCCTCGGATGATCGTTGTTTATAGATCAGCGCGTTTGCGACAGCGAGGGTTTCGTCGGGTGTTCTCTTCTTGTCGGGGTTGTCGGCGCGGGCCTTGGCGTCATTGGACAGCAGGTCGTCCAGCACCTTGGCGGCCTCATTGGTGTCACCCAGGGAGCGGAAGCCTTCCGCTACGGCCATCAAGGTGACAGGCAACGGGGTTGGCGTTTCTCCCGGCCTGTTCGGATCGGCCTGGTTGGCCTTTGTCAAGGCGGCCTGCCAGGCCTCATTCAATGTTTGGCGGGCAAGGTTCGTCTGTTCGGTGTCGCGAGCGGCCTGGACAAACAGTGTGATGGCTTCGGGGTCTTGGGGATGGTTCCGGTAAAGCGGTTCGGCGTCGGCGAAGGCTTGTGCGTAGAAGCCCTGCTGGAGAAGCTGTTTGACAAACTGTTTTCGGGCTTGGGCAAAGTGTTTCCCTTGTCCATGCCGATAGCGTTTCCCCCGTGCCAGCGTCCTTTCCTCCAGTTGGATCAGGGCTCGCCTCGCATCGTGAGCCAGTTCTGTCTTGCCGGCTTTTTGGGCGGCATAGGCGTAATAGTAAAGGGCCTGGGAATTGTTCGGGTAGTCCGACTTCAGTGTGAAGAGGTCTTTTTCGACTGGTGCGTACAACGCCTTCGCCTCCTCCTGAGCTTTCTCGGTCTTGGCGGCCTGGTAGGCCCTGTCGGTCTGCGACAGCATCACCTTGGCGCGAAGGAGTCTGGCGCCGAAGTTGCGCCGGTCGTTCTGGATTACTTCATCGGCGAGGCGTTTTGCATCTTGAAGGAGTCTGGCTGACTGATTTGCATCATTGAATCCAGCCTGCACCATGCTTACTTGCCCCAGGGCGATCTTGATGGATGGGTCTTTTGGATTTGCCTTGAGAACCTTTTCGAGTCGCTTGCCAACTTCGGCGATCTTGCTTTTGCCGGCCTTGGTATCGGCGGTAGGGGCGTATGATTGCAGGTCATAAACAGCCAGCAGGGCCTCTGCTGTCGGCGGGGCGGTATTGGGGTCCTTCATCGCCTCGCGGGCTGAGGCCAGGTCGGCGGTGGCTTTCTTGGCCAGGACGAGGGCGCCTGGGTTGGCGGCGTCTTCCTGGCGCAGGTTCTCGCTCAGGTGGTCCAGGCAGAGATTCACGAGTGCTTCTGCGGCTTGAGGCCGCGCGGGGTCTTTTTGAATAACCTCCAGGAGTTTCTGGATAGCCTGGGCGAACACCTTCCTTGCCCTGCCTTGTTCGTAACGGCTTCTATCGCGTTTTTTCACTGCGGCATCCATATCTCGGGATGCCTCGGCGATTCTCGCGTCATCTTCCAGGATGTCGGCCATTGTCTGAAGCGCAAAGCCCGTTCGTTGGTAATTCATCGCGATATTCTCGGCGATGTCCAACATGGCTTTTTCGTCTGGCGACTTGAAGGTCCGAAGGACTTCATTAGCCTTCTCCAGTGCGTTGGCCGCCTCGCGGAGGGCCTCGATTTTCCGCGTGTTGTCGGCGCTGCCAAGTGAGCCCAAGGCTCGCAGGGCCGGACTCGAGTACGTCTGGGCCATGGCTATGGCAAGGGAAGCGTTCCCCGAGTTCAGGCTGTTCGCGTCGGTCAGTGGGGCTCTCGCATCGACGAATTTCCCCTGCTTCATGTATATTCGCGCTCGAAGGAAATAGCCTCGCCAGTCTTTGGGATACTTCGATAGGTGGTCGCCGACAAGAGAGTCGGCCTTGTCGAAGTTCTTGGCTCGCAAGGCCAGCTCCGCCCTTCTCAGCAGCTTGTCGCCCCTGTTCTGGTAGATGTGCCAGGAGATTCCCCCGCCTATCAGTCCAACTATGAACAGAACCACGACTATCCAAGCTATGCGACGTGCTTTAGTCATTTCTGGCATCTCCTAAGCCCGGCGGCAACTCGGAAGGTTGGCCGGCCTGGTGCTGGTCGTTAGTCGCTGCGCAATTCTACTTAAGGTTTTCGTCAAGATAAGGAATGGATTTTCTTAGCAACTGCATCGAGCGTTTCCGGGCGTCCTCGACGGTGGTGGTGACTCTCGTCGAAACACGGATAAGCGCGCCGCTGGAATCCCGATTCAGCAAGCCGTTGGTGAAGATACTAAACTGCTGGTTCCAGAAGCTGTTGGTGTAGCTTCCTCCGCACTTGTAGGTGTAGATGAAGTACTGTCTCTGCTGGGGGGCCATCTGGACTATCAGTTCTCGGCAGGGTACGGGGCGGTCCCCGTCGTTGCCATCCAGCAGCAGATCCTTCATGGTCAGGATGCCATCGCCGGCACCCGAAATGCAGAGGTCCGGCGGGTGCGTGCCCTTGCGGTTGTCCTTGCTGAAAATGATGCAATAAGTCAGGTGGGGCATGCCTGGGGCCACGTACACGCGGTTCAGGTAGTCGGACGTCTCGAGCGTAATAAGGGTGTTCTTGTCCAGATCGATGGGGTAACTGTTCATGACCGTGCCGGCCACCTCCAGACGCTCGGGAATGGCCCCCTCGGCGACACTCTGGTTCCAGCGAGGCGGGATGGAACGTTGCAGCCAGAACGCCCCGCCCACGGAGACCAGCATCAACACGACGGCAACCCAACCCCGAGTGCTCCTGGTCGCATGGAAGAGGTTCGCGCTTTGTTCATTGTCCTTGGGGTCTCGGCGAACGCCTGCGAAAAGAGGTATTATCTTCGCGGGCCAGCCCACGGTCCTTCGTGCCCAGAGAATCAAACGTTCCAGGCCGAACATCAGCAACAAGGCAATAACGAACACCATAATGCCGGATGCGTCGTGATACCAGCCCGTGGCCACCTCCGGGTTCCATACGTCGGCCACGAGGATAAGGCTGACAATCCGGACCGAGTTACTGACCAGCGCAACGGCCAAAGATGCCGCGAAAAGAAACAATCGCCACAGCCCGCGGAGTTGGCACGCGTAAGCGTATATCGCGCCGAACGCCAGCAGGCTGATGATCGTACGCAGGCCGTTGCAGACATTGGCGATCACGAGGCTCTTGTCGCCATCCAGCAGGACCTGGTTGCCGACTCGCTCGGCCGCTATCCCGATAATATTGGCCAACGAAACCCCCCACGAAGCGGCGAGCATCTTCAGCTTGAAGTTGACATTGGAGACTGTCACCTCCGGCAAGGGCACCATGAATATCAGGAACGCAACGGGGAACCAGAGCCGACGCAGCGCCTCGGCCCCCCATATCAGCAGGATCAGTCCCATCACCACGCCGATGAATGCGAAACCGCTGACGAAGTTCACCCGCGCCAGGCAGGCCATCAAGTGCAGAAGCAGGGAAAGGATCAGGATCATCATTCCCACTACCCGTTGGGGCCTGACTTTTATGCGGGTGTGACGAATGAGCAGGATGCCTATAAGCAGGCTGACCAGAGGCACCAGCGGGCCATGGGTGTAGTAGCTCTGGCCGAGCGTTATTCGCGAGTACAGGTCCATCTCGCCGTGCTTCCAGGCAGGGAACCAGCGTATCCACATCTCACCGAAGTTGTGTGCGAAGGCTGCAATCAGGCATGCAGCAAGCAGAAGCCATACCAGTAGGGGCAGCCCAATGCTTCGGCCAGGTTGCTCGGTAGTGCCCAGTCCCTCAGTCATTCGTGACCCCTTCGTTGTCAGTGGAAAGTTGAATCCACCCAAGTCCCGGTCTCTGGAATATGTCTTCCGATGCCAGTGCCTATTGGCACCTATGCCTCAAGTCTATACATCTCGGTCAGTAATGCCCAGTGCTAATTAGAGCTGACATAATCTCATACGCTGCTTGTCAGCAGGAAGTTGTGATGTTTTTTCTTCTGGTTGCCGCACCGAACTCACCAGCCAGGCCAGCCTGGCGGTTGCGGGTGCCTCGTTCATACCGAATGTATCGGCATCTTCAGCGATAATGTTCCCTATATTGCCCATTTTATCAAATCGGGTGGCACCGGTCCAGACCGAATCCTATGTTCCCAACGGTGAATGCCACCTAGTGCTGACAGGTGCTCGTCGGAGGATTGACGATGGACAAAATGCCGAACAGAACAAGACCCAGATGGCGGTCAAAAGAGGGTGGACAGGCGGATCGCAGGATGCTTCTTCTCAAACGGGCCGGGCTTTTCAGCAATGATACCCAAGGGGCAGAAATCACCAGGGCGACCAGTCTGGAAGACCTTGCGGCCGCATATCGGCTTGTGCATGACGTATTCGTTCAGCGCGGCTACATTGCACCTTGTGAGAATGGGCTTAGGATTCGCGTGTTCGAGGCCCTTCCGGAAACCGCTACTTTTGTGGCAAAGGCGGAAGATCAAGTCGTTGGGGTCACAAGTGTTCTGATCGACAGCCCTGACCTGGGCCTGCCATCAGACCAGTCCTTCAAGGTCGAGATCGACGAGTTGCGCGCCCAGGGCAGGAAGGTGTGCGAGGGCACTAACTGGCTGGTGGCTGAGTCCCACCGCCGCAGCGCCGTGATGACGGAGTTGATGCGATGCTCTTTCGCCCATGCGTTGGCGCAGGGTTGCACGGATTTCATCGGAGCTGTCAGCCCAGGCCATGCCGGGTTTTACGGCCTGTTGGGTTTCGAGACGATCGGTAGTGAAAGGAGTTATTGCGAGGAGATTCACGATCCCGTTGTCATGGTTCGGTTGGACCTGACGGGACTGGCTGACCGCTTCAAGGATATCGAGCAAAGCACCAATGAGGTGGAGGCGTTCCTCAAGAGCTACTACATCGACAAGAATCCGTATCACCGATTTGTGGGCACTTGGCAAGTCTTATCGCAGCGGCTCTTTCAGGACGCGGAACTGCTTGGCGAGTTGTTCATTCACCGGAGTTCGCTGCCAAGCCGCTGCGGGCCTACCCAGCAGCGGGCGGTGAAAAGTCGGTGGGGAAAGGATGTCTTCGACCGCGCCTGGCCAGGCCGCGCAGTTGCCTCCTTGAGCGCAGGTTGAACGCGAGTTGACTGGTATTGGCGCATGAGCGCCGGTGGCAGGAAAGCCTCGCAAGATTGGCAAGATGACTCGCTTTGTATTCCTTGCCACAAAGGAGTTTGCCGCGCGAAAACACGACGCTCTTCTTGTAAAACGCTCCAGGCAGGGCAGGCCATCATTTCTGATTACGGGGAAGTTTTGCGTATTCGATGGGCTGGTGGCGCGTCATTTCTCATCTTTTCATCGGCAGGCAATCTCGGCAATTCCGTCGATATTGTGTCCATGTAGGTGACTTAAGTTACTGTAGGTCAATATCTAACGACGGGCAAGGTTAATCTCCGGTCGACGGTTATGTTAT
>Ga0307990_1004624_pt1 | contig 10092 bp, 5 predicted proteins | sample EllFjometagen129_FD_203168 | JGI IMG/M metagenome (GOLD analysis project Ga0307990, IMG submission 203168) | Marine microbial communities from Ellis Fjord, Antarctic Ocean - #129 | ecosystem: Environmental > Aquatic > Marine > Unclassified | place: Southern Ocean | collected 2014-10-08
AGCTCCACGGGGATAAACCCCGTGGGGGCTGGTAGTCGAGCTGGACAGGGGCGGGGCTGGTTTTCAGCCTGACCAGAGCTCCACGGGGATAAACCCCGTGGGGGCTGGTAGAGTTTTCACTGTTTAATGTATTGCTGCGCATGATTAAGTACTGACTGGAGATCCACCTTGCCTGTAGCCAATACCGGAATTTGCGGAATCATGACAAAATTTTTCAATCCGGGAATCCAGAGATTAGGAAGACCATGTTCTATCATAAGCTTTCGCAGTATACAGGGTTCACCGGCCTGCTCGGTATAACAGACCATCAGACGCTCGCCGTTTTTCCCATCCTGTGCACTGACCACAGCTACGCATGGGTCCTGATCTTCACGACCGTAATGCAAGGCATCTTCCAGGGCACCATGGGGCACCATTTCACCACCTATTTTGCTAAAGCGGCTCAAACGACCGGTTATATAGAGGAATCCATCTTTATCCATGCGGGCAATGTCACCGGTGTTGTACCAGCCTTCGATAAAAACTTCAGCGCTCCGACAGGGGTCATGCAAATAGCCCTGCATCACATTCGGGCCTTTAATCAACAGCAGACCGGGTTTCCCGGTTGATACTCTTATGCCAGTTTCCGGGTCAATAATTTTTGTTGCGATGTTAGGCAGTGCACGACCGACACTCCCGGCCCGGTTGCCACAGCAGATCAAGCTCCCGAATTTGCGGTTGGGCAGGCTTAGTGCTACAACTGGCGAGAGCTCAGTGGAGCCATAGCCCTCCATCGGTTGCAAACCGAATTTTTTCTGAAAGGCACAGGCCAGCGAGGCATTCAGTTTCTCGCCGCCGGTAATGACATAGCGAAGAGACTTGATATCGTCCGGCTGTGCGCGGCGCATAATTCCCTGAAGCAGGGTTGGCGTGGCCAGCAGGGTGGTCAGTCTCTGTTTTCGAATCATGCGGACCACCTTTTCGGATTGCAGGGGATTGGCATGATAAGTTACAGGACAACGCTCCAGCAGCGGAAGCCACAGAGTTGCCAGAAAGCCCAGTGAGTGAAAGAATGGCAGTATCCCGGCTAGCGAATCGGAGGATTTCAGCCCTAGAACTGAGCGCATCCCTTCGAGGTTGGAAAGCAGATTGGCATGGCTGAGCATAACGCCTTTTGGAGTACCGGTGGAACCTGATGAAAAGATGATGCAGGCGGTGTCGGATGGTTGAGCAATGCGACCAGGAGTAATGCGGGAGAGCCGCGCAAAGCGTGCCCGCAGAATTGCAGAAAATTTCTCACGCCGGGTCAGCTTTCCAAGCAGATCCTCCAGATATAGAAATTTTGCGGAAGTTTGCGGAATATCAAGTGCATCGACAAACCTGCGGGAAGTCAGAATGCTACGGATGCCGCTTTGTTTTACAGCTGAGCGGAATGCACTCTCCGAGACGGTCCAATTCAGATTGACAACGATTTTACCATGCAGAGTCAGAGCGAGATTGGCAAGCACTGCGGCAACCGAAGAAGGCATTATTACGCCGACACTCTGCTGCTCGGCTAGCGGCAGTTCCAGACGACGTATCAGAGCACATGCGCCAGAGAACAGACGGCCGTATGTTGCCTTCTTTCCGAGGGTATCCTGTACGACAGTTCGGAACCAGTTCAGTCGGGCCCGTCTGATAAAACGAAGCGGCAGGGTGTTTTCTGCTATCAAAGAGTGCTCTACGGCTGTTTCAACACCAAGTTCGGCCACTGCCTGACGGGCCTCATCGGAGGTAACCGCACTTGAAAGAGGAGCACCGAAGCGGACTGTGACCGGATATGGAAATCTGCGGGGAATGTGCCAACCAGGGCTCCCGTGACGAAAGCTGAAAATACTGCCCCAGAGGTTATCAAGATGAATAGGTATCACAGGACATCCGGTACCCGCGACTATTTTTTCAAAGCCTTTACGAAAGTCCCCTATAGCTCCGGTACGACTCAGTTTGCCCTCTGGAAATATGCAGACCACGCCCCCCTGCTCTATGATATTCCGGGCATTAGCCAGCGCTTGCTTCAGCCGGCGGGGTCCGTCACAGGCATGCACAGGTATTGCACCGGTGAGCTTAAAGATCGGCCGGCACCAACCCCAGGAGCGGAAGACATCGCGTGACAGAAGATAGCGGAGCGGTCGCGAAGTGACGGATTGAATGATATTTGCATCGGCATAGGCGGTATGATTGGCAATAAGCAGAGCACCTCCTTCAATCGGCAAGTTTTCCAGGCCATGCACTTTAACGCTATACAGAAAACGGGTAAGACGGGAGAGCAGAAAGCGCACCATATGATCCGGCAGCCGGATGAGCGCCCAAAGAGCGGCGACAAAGCTCAAGGCACCGGTTGCAACCATACAGACCCTGGCGTTCAACCCCAGCGTATTGGTGATAAAATAGAATATAGCAAAGGCGACGACCATGGCGGAAAAGCTCAGGAACCCCTCAGCACCAAAGAGTTCCCCGCGTCTCTCTACCGGAGCCTCAGCCTGGATATAAGCACTGAGAGGAACCACGCACATACCGGCACCAATCCCGGAGCTTATCAAAAACAGACCCATCCAGAACGGAGAGCCGGCCAACCCCAATCCGATCACAGAGAGCGAGAGTCCAACCGCCCCGGCGGGAATCAGGCCAATCTCAATTGAGTGACGGGAGAGGCGCCCCGCAATAAATGCCCCCAATGCAATGCCAACGGCAACCAGCAGAAAAAGAAAGCCGCTGGATTCAACATTCATAGCGGCAATATCCTGAGCGTACAGCACAAGTGTCTGCTGAAACAGGGCTGTCAGACCGGAAAAGGCGATCAGACCATATACAGCACGCAGAAGCCAGACATTAGTACGCAAAGAGCGCAAAGTATGCACAGCCGCCCCGGCAAAGCGAATAGATATATTTGCATGACGATTGGCCGCCGGTGTAGGCGGCAGACGCATGGCAGCTGCCAGACCGGCAACAGAGAGTGCTATGCAAGCACAAAGCACCGAAAAACTGCTCAGATGAAAGATGCTGATAGCCAGTGAGGGCAGAAACAGCCCCGTAATAATTGCCAGATAGGTTACTCCGGTTAAACTGCCGTTGGCCCGGGCCAGATCTTGTTCCTCAACCAGTTCAGGCACAACACCTCGTTTCACCGGACTAAAAAAGGCGCTCTGTGAGGACAGCAGAAAAAGAACTGTCAGAACCGGCCATGCCAGTCCGGAGAGCAAAGCCGGAATGCCAAGAATCAGACAGCCGAGTTCCGCCCACTTAAGCGCAAGAATAATTGTACGTTTGCTGAAGCGGTCCGCCAGGGCACCGGCCCAGTTTGAAAACAGCAGAAACGGAATAACCAGCAAAAACGATGCGAGCGAGAGAGTTGCCGCAAGATTGCGGTTTAGATGGGATACCAGAACAATGACGGTCAACATCTTAAATGCATTATCATTCAGGGCACCTATTGCTTGAGTGATATTCAACCATTTAAACTCTCTATTCATTAATTTCTCCTATAAAAAGCGGGTAGCCTTTCCGAGGTCCAGCCTACGCCCCGCAAGGCGGGGCTACGGCTTGGCATGCAAGGACCACGGCTACAGTAAATGCATTAATGAGCATTAAATCTCTTTTCCCTCTATCCCCACTCTAGGTTTTGGAGATTCGCGTGTACGAGTACGTGTAAAAGTATGTGTTCCTTCGACTATTTCCGCCTACTGTATTACGGACCGGCAACTACATTCCACATTCCACAACTAACAGAGCGCAGCGACTCCACTTGCGCGTAGAGCAGGGGCGCGAGCTGCTCCGCCGAAAGTAATTTTGCTTAAGTTCTACCCCATTAGGCGGGGACCGTGACCCCGCCATTCTGGGTGCATTTACCTCGCAGTGACTCTTTTAAAGCAGAGAGCGGGCCAAAAAAAGCAGGCATAATATAAAACCCTTATCTACAACAACATATAAAGATACGCATGATTATGCATGTTTATTCGTAGACATTTGAAGTATAACTATCATACAATTATTGCATGTCAAAACCAATTAAACTATCTATATCAAATTTAGATTTCTTCAACCGGGTTACGCTATCGGCGTTCACCAACCCCTTTAGCGATGAGCGCATAGCGGCTGATCGCAAAGTTATGGGTATTATCGCTTCAACTGGATTTGAAGAGGTATTGCAAAGCCTGCTGGAGGAACTGGCACAGCGATTGCGAAAACTTAACTGCGGGGCTGGTTTAAATCGCAAGCTCTATTCAGGCGAAGAGCGGGAGTCGCTTTCAATAGGTATTCTTTTTCTGGTATACCATCAGAACGCCGATCGCTTTGACACCTTCATTAAGCAGCAGAACAAGGAGGGAGAGAAGAGATGTGCGGCACCATTTACCGCGGAGGTCTTTAATACACTGCTCAGATATGGATTCACGAAACAGGAGGCGGCATTGCATATAGCCATGTTCTATCAGCTCCGACGGGCATTTCACTTTATCTCAGAGAGTTTAACTGGTCGCAGTCGCTGTATGAAGCAGCTGCGAAAGCGCTTATGGGACAACCTTTTCACGCATGATATCCGCTGGTATGCAAGCTGTCTGTGGAACAAGATGGAGGATTTCTCGACATTGCTACTGGGTGAGACCGGAACCGGCAAGGGTGCGGCTGCCTTTGCGCTGGGGCGTTCCGGTTTTATTCCGTTTGATCCTGAGAGGCGTTGTTTCACAGAGAGCTTCACGCGGGCTTTTGTCCCGATAAATCTCTCACAGTATCCGGAGACGCTGATTGAATCCGAGTTGTTTGGTCACCGTAAAGGAGCTTTCACCGGTGCGGTTGAACAGCATAACGGGGTCTTTTCACGTTGCAGTGCGCATGGCGCGATATTTCTGGATGAGATCGGTGATGTATCTGAACCGGTACAGATCAAGCTGTTGCAGGTATTGCAACAGCGTGTTTTCTCACCGGTTGGCGGACATGATAAACTGCGTTTTTCAGGTCGGGTAATTGCCGCCACCAACAAATCACTTGATTCGCTACGTCGTGAAGGGCGTTTTCGTGATGATTTTTACTACAGACTATGCTCGGATGAAATTGTTCTTCCGCCTCTAAGTATGCGGTTGCAGGAGATGCCATCCGAGCTTGAAACTCTGGCGCGTCTCATCCTGAGGCGCATCAGCGGTGGTGTGGTTGACGAGGTATTTGAGCATGTACTGGAGGTGCTGAAACAGAAGCAGGCAAGCGGTTACATGTGGCCTGGTAACGTCCGGGAGCTAGAGCAGGCCGTGCGACGTATCTTGTTGACGGGCACATACGAAGACGAAAGGAGTGTTACGGCATCCGCTAGCGGCTATTGTATTGCAGCCATAGAGCAGGGTGAACTCTCCATGCAGGCACTGACAACCCTCTATTGCCAGCATTTGTTTAAGCAGTTCGGCAGTTATGGGGAGGTGGCCCGCCGTACCGGCCTGGATTGGCGCACAGTCAAGAAGTACGTAGGGTCCGACTGATGCAGCTGAGCCGGAACCAGCAAATCAGAAGAAACACCAAAGCTGAAATTAATTAAGCGAATTGTTCGTGCCCATGAGGTTCAGGTGGCGAATTACTTGACGGCAACCCATAAACAAACTGGGCTGATATTGAATATTGGGTTGCTGGCAAAGCCCAGGTGTGGACTTCAACAACAACTCAATCCTGAGTTGTCAGACTCCCCCACCAATCCTTATTCGGCTGCCAGCTCTCCCCCAACATAGCCGCATGCTGCTTTTCCAGAGATGCTTTACGTTTTAGAGCCTCCTGTTTACTCTGCTCCGCCCACTCCGGCTTGTACCCGGCATAGAGCTTGGGGCGTTTTGCTCCGCTGGATGTCAGAAATGCATCCAGCTCCTTCCCCAGGGCATCGGTGCGCTCCGGCTCACCCTTAGCCAGATCTTTCTCTTCGCCAATGTCATCTGCCGGGCGATAAAGCTCGTTGCGTCCATCCGCCCAGTAATGGATCAACTTCCACCCACCCTTAATAATGATAGAGGAGGGCTCTCCGCCCTGATTACCATAGTGCGGGTAGTGCCAGAATAGCGGACGTGCTGCAATCTTATCCCTTTTCAAAAGAGGCTTAAGGCTGACACCGTCCACATGTTGCTTTGGCAGCAGATCAAGTCCGGCCAGATCAAGCATGGTGGGATAAAAATCAGCACCTGTAACCGGTGTTGCGCAAAGCGAACCGGATTTGGTCACACCGGGTGCCTTAATGTAGAAGGGTACGCGAATACCGCCCTCCCACTGACGCCCCTTGCCACCGCGATAGGGCAGCATGCTGGTGGAAAAGCTATCGCCGGAAGAGACACCCCCATTATCGCCAGTAAAAATCACAATGGTATTATCATCCAGCCCAAGCTCTTTTAGACAATCCAGGACAGATCCAACCGCGCTGTCCATGCTCTCAATCAGACCGGCGTAGACCGGATTATCCTGCACCTGACGTACAGGCAGAGTGCGATCAATCTTGAAGCGATCTCCCTGATTCGGACTCTTTGCGGCAATATCACGATATTTCTGCCAATGCGCTTTGGTTGACTGCACCTGCCCATGAACCGCATAGAAAGAGAGGTAGGCAAGGAAAGGTTTATCCTTATCCTGACTCTTGATAAATTTCACGGTCTCATCGGCCAGACGCTGCGAGAGTGATTCGCCATCCGGACCTGACTCAAGGTTCGGGTTTTTCCAGGGAGCGAAGTAACCTCCACTAGGCGACCCGGCATCCCAGCCACCCTTGTTAATGTCAAATCCATGATCGGTAGGCCAGGAACCTTTTCCCCCAAGATGCCACTTTCCAGCGAAGAAAGTGGTGTAACCACCCGCTTTGAGCGCCTCCGCCATAGTGGTATCCTCAGCAGGCAGGGCGTGCAAATATTTAGGTGGCATAACATGACCGCGTTTAGACTTGGCCATCTTCTCGCCCACTGCGGCACCAATCCAGTCGGTGATACCGTGTCGGGCGGGAAATTTGCCGGTCATAATACTGGCACGCGAAGGGGAGCAGACCTGACAGGTTGCGTAGCCGCGTGTAAAGCGCATCCCGGTGTTGGCAATTTTGTCGATATTGGGTGTCTGATAGAACTTACTACCCTCAACCCCCACATCCATGATGCCGTAGTCATCCACAAGCACAAAGAGAAAGTTCGGCTTCTTTGCCGCAAAAAGGGTACATTGCGCCCCAACAAGAATGGCAACTGCGAGTAGTTTTACAAATGTTTTCATATATAACATTGTATCATATTCTTTGAGAAGTTGTGTGATAATCATTACGGTGTTAGTCAAAAAATATTTTGCAAGTTAAGCTCTCCATACGGAACTCTGAACCTTGAACCTGGAACCTGGGTGCGATTTTTTTTAGTTGAACCGATGCTTAATAGTCTCATATGGCAGTCTAAAGCCTGTACTACGTACGAAGACCTGTAACTGTTAAGCTTAGACTTATTGAAAAAATCGTTGTGACGAGCCCCATGTAGCCCGCTCGCGCCGCGAGCGAGGCTCTGGCAGGCCTCAGTCGCGGCGCGACTGGGCTACAGGAAAGCACAGTCTTTGCGCAAACCGTCTAAGTTTAACGGTTACGACAACCTGTATGTAGTTCACATTTGCTTCAGCGTGCTGTAACCCACTGATATGGGAAAGTTCAACTAGAAAAAATCGCACCCCCGAAACCTTGAACTGCTCTTTTTAGATTTACATTCCGTCTCTGTTTTTGCAAACTAAGCGACATGAAACCAATTGTCATTGTTGCCGCTATGCCGCAGGAACGCGATGCCCTGCTCAAAGTTTTTCCTGAACACAAAGAGTATGTTCACTACAACACCTGCATGTTTGAAACCAAAGTGGGTAACCAGAAAATCATCATTGCAGAGTCAGGAGTGGGCAAGGTTAACGCCGCCTGCACACTGACACTTCTGCTATCCGACTTCAACCCCCGCTGTGTAATCAACACCGGTTCCGCCGGAGGTCTGCAAACGGGGCAGCAGATTCTGGATATTGTGATCCCCGATGAAGTAGCCTATACCGACGTGGATATCACCCCGCTCGGCTTTGAATATGGTCAAATGATGGGTAGCCCGCCGCGTTTCAGCACCTCTCCGGAGTTACATACACAACTCAATGCGGTACTTGCTGAGATGGAACATCCACCCCGCTGCCATCGTGGGCTGCTGGGGTCAGCCGACTCCTTTATCTACAAGGAGAGTCAGATTGAGAACATCAAAGCGAACTTTGATAACCAGGTGCAGTGTGTTGAGATGGAAGGAGGAGCAATTGCGCATACCTGCTCACGCTTCGGTGTGCCATTTCTGATACTGAGGGCATTGAGTGATGTCCCCGACAAGGGTGATAACGCAATGGACTTCAACACATTTCTGCCAAAAGCGTCGGTTATGTCGGCCGAAATCTGTCTGAAGCTGGTTAAGCGAATTGCTTGAGTCTGTTCGGAAAATTCAATTTCCTTGTTGAATATTGGATATTGGATTGCGGGCTCTGTGGGCTCTGTGAGCAATACTATTTGCGCGGCAAGCGCACTACTCCTCGATACCAACAACTTTGACACCTTTGAGAATATCCTGCGCCATCCCCAGCGATGGGTCATCATGCAACGACTGTGCCGCCTGCCGAATCTCCTCGGCACTCTTCTTAATCTTGACTGGTTTAGGTGGTTCGCTTTCCGCTTTAAGCTCCGGAGCGGCAGGCGGTTCCTCTCTGACCTCCATCGCAGGGGCCGATGCCTGCGGCGGATCGGGCTTTGCAGCCGTTTCAGGCAAGGTTGCTTTTGCAACCGGCTTGGCCGGGGCCGCATCATTCACTGCACCCGGCTGAGCGTCACGCAGTTGATTGAGGCGTCGCAGTATAGCCTCCAGCGGCACCTGCGTCGCAATGCGGGCGCAGCGGATCAGAGAGAGCTCAATCAGGGTTCTGACCGAGAGGGCGTAGCGCAGACGCCCCTCCATCCCGCCCAGCTGATCGGTTATCTGCAGGACACGGGTGGCATCGGTCAGCTTAGCCTGCTCCGCATAAACACCGACCTGTTCAAGGGTGGCATCCAGAGCCGACATCTTATCACCGACATGTTGATAGATAAGCAGGTTACGAAAGTGTTCCATCAGCTCAACCACCAGGCGGGTCATATCCTTGCCGAGGTTGTCAAAATCATTGATCATCTTCAGGATATGCGGCATATCACCTTTGAGAATTGCGCTGGACAGACTTTCCAGTGCTGCGCGCGAGACCAGACCGAAGACCGCCAGGACATCCTCCTCAGTGAGCTGATTACCTTTAAAGGAAATAAGCTGATCAAGAGCGGAAAGCGCATCGCGCATGCCGCCCTCGGCACCGCGTGCGATGGCCAGCAGCGCATCCTCGGTGATTGTAATCCCCTCCTGGGTGCAGATGTAGCTCAGGCGCGTGACAATTGCGGGAGTTTGAATACGACGCAGATCAAAGCGTTGACAACGCGATATAATAGTCGGCAGCAGCTTATGCCCCTCGGTGGTGGCAAAGATAAATTTCACATGGGGCGGCGGTTCTTCCAGCGTTTTCAACAGCGCATTAAAGGCCTGTGTTGATAGCATATGAACCTCATCAATAATGATGATCTTATAAATGGCGTTGGTGGGGGCAAACTGCACCTGATCTCTAAGATCGCGCACCTGGTCAACACCATTATTTGAGGCACCGTCAATCTCGAGAACATCGAGAGAGTTACCAGCAGCCACCTCTTTACATACATCACACTCGCCACACGGGGTTACAGTCGGCCCCTTCTTGCAGTTCAACGCACTGGCAAAAATCCTTGCCAGTGACGTTTTCCCGATTCCACGCGGTCCTACAAATATATAAGCATGCGCCACGCGATCATTTGTAATCGCGTTCTTCAGAGTTTGGGTAACATGCTCCTGCCCGACAACATCTTCGAAGAGTCTCGGGCGCCATTTTCTTGCTAAAACTTCATATGCCATAACAACTCTGTATATTACAGAGCCACGCTCCGATAAGCAAAAGAAAAAGTCTTTTTAATTTCCCGCAAAGGCGCAAAGGCGCAGAGAGTGACCGATAAATTCCAAGAGAGAGAGATTGACCAATTCT
>Ga0307990_1004625_pt1 | contig 10090 bp, 13 predicted proteins | sample EllFjometagen129_FD_203168 | JGI IMG/M metagenome (GOLD analysis project Ga0307990, IMG submission 203168) | Marine microbial communities from Ellis Fjord, Antarctic Ocean - #129 | ecosystem: Environmental > Aquatic > Marine > Unclassified | place: Southern Ocean | collected 2014-10-08
GTCTGGAATAACATCCTTGTCGCTGCACTCAAGAGTCCCGAAAATATAAGGGATCCCGCAGGGAATCAACGCTTGATTCTCCTGTCTGACTAACACGACCTCTTTTTCCGGGTAGGTGGACTTTGTAGTTATTGCAGCTTGTAAGCCGGAGGCTCCGCCTCCGATGACTAACACATCAATATTTCGCATAGGATACTCCTTCGTTGCTTGTATAAATTTTTATAGTACCAAAAAAAGGGGCAGCCAATAAATCCTGAATCCGTTCTTTTTCCTTGCCCCATTTTACTTCACACAGCTTACACCTCTCTCCAATTAAGCGCAGGCGGCTGTCCTGTTATTTGCCATTCCCCTTCGGTGAACTCAGGACAGGTCACCCAACCTCCTTGTTCGTCCTGCCTGCCGTGAAGCGAGTTTGACTCTGCTTCTGAGGTGTTATCCTGTCAAAATTCTTCCAATGCATGGGACGACCCTTAAACTGCAACCTTCGATTGGAAGTGAGGACGACCTCACCGCTCCAATATCCAGTGGGGACGGCCCCAAGATCAGAAAGGGAAACACATGACTTGGGCACTTCTTATTCTCGCAGGATTTTGTGAAATTGGATGGGCGATCGGATTGAAATATACGGAAGGTTTCACCCGCTTGTGGCCGACGGTATGGACGGCCCTGTCGATGGGAATCAGTGTCTGGCTGCTGGGCATTGCCATGAAAACACTTCCCGTCGGTACAGCTTACGGCATTTGGGTTGGAATCGGCACCAGCGGCACCGTACTGCTCGGAATCCTGCTGTTTCATGAACCGGCGAATGCGGCCCGCCTGATCAGCACCGCTCTCATCATTGCCGGCATCGTCGGCCTCAAGCTTGCAACACCGGCCTAACCGCACCATTTATCGCTGCATAAAAGTAGAACTTTCCCCGCAAATTGCGCAGATAAACACAGATGGTTTCCGAGGTTCGGGATTTGGTATTTCTGCGGGCATGGGCGGTGACCAGAAAAGGGGACCACCAAAAAATGTTTAAATCCTCAGCGTCCCAAATCATTTTTCCTGAAAATTATTCTGCCTGCACAACAGGGGTGGCGGCGCGGTCAAACGGATTCATGCGCTGCGAGAGCGAAAACAGATAGGGATAGCTACGCTCAAGATGTTTCATGTAATTTATCCACTGGAGTGTCAGCTGTCCGTACACCCGTTTGACGTCGCCAGCGAGGTGGTCACGATCCGCGTCCGACAGGTTGTGAAGCGACTCACGTGCGCCCAGTTCTTCAGCTAGATGGAAAACCGCACGCAAAACGTCTGTAAAGGATTCGTGCTCATGCAGACTGCTGTTTTCCAGCAGCCGCACCAGAAAATCTCTTTTGCCGGACAGCAATTCTTTCGCGGCCTCCCAGTCCATTCCTTCAGGATCAAAATCATAACTGTGCTTTTTCAACAGACCGCACATTTGGCTGAATCCTTTATCCCCGTTCAAACTGTTTTGAATCGTCTGAACCTGCGGATCGCGGATGGATAGAAACTCCAGAAGCTTTACCCCGACCTCACTGAAAAAGACCCCGATGATCATGTTGAGCTTTTCGAGCCGAGCCTGTTTTTCGTGTTCACCGAGCAAGCGATGGATGATCACACTCACCAGTAGCACTTCGATAAATACAAAAGCGATATCCCCAATCAGATAGATCAAAATGTGATGGAGATCTCTAAAAATAAAATAATGAAGCCCGTAGAAGGCCAGAGAACATCCGACCAGCACAACCCCTAGTAAAATTTGCCGAAACCATTTTGTCATTGATCTGCCCTCTTCCCGATCCGACGTCGACCCAGCACTCCGCCCGATCCATCGCATCTGTTTTAAATCAATTTATGACAATCCGAATTCAGAAACCAATTAATAACGATTCCTGATTCGCAAAGACCGCAAAAACATAAAGAGGCCAAGGTGCGAGAAGTTTCCAGTACTTCAAAAATTATTTACCACCCGACCCGACGCAAGGCCCTGTCGATTTGATCGCGGATTTTGTGCGCGGCCTGCTGCGGGTCCGGTGCCTGACAGATCGCAGAAACGGATTGTCATTCCTCGGCATTGAGCCCCTCGAACGAATCGAAAGATGCAACACATTGAAGGACGCACTTCCCGTATCCGGAAACGTGAGTGCTCCTGCTTGCGTGTTCTGAACACAAACTCTTTGAATATAAAGAACCTCATCAACCATCAATAGGCCGGCAACCCGATTTCCCAATCAACGGGACCTTTTGAATGCCACTTTTTAAATGGTTGAGAAATTTCCAACAATAAATAGCAGCCGAGCTGCGTTTGTTTGGGAAGAAAGGCACCCATCATGAGAACTAAAACCAATATTTCAACAAACGACAACGGACCGAGCAACACCCGCTCATTTATCTTTGCGACAATCGCGGCTACCTTGCTAACCATCCTGCTAATCGGACTGGCAGATAAGATTGATACCGGCATCGACATCGCCCTACTCACCCAGCAGACCTATAAAATCCAATTCTTTGGATAAAACACCCACTGGATGCACTTTTTTCAAGCCAGGAACAGGGTCAGTGGACAGAGTCCGAGAATTCAGAAATTCCGAGCCCTGCCCTTTGTGATCTTCACGTCTTCGCGGTCATCCCTTTTCCAAACCTTTGACCTTTTGAATCCAATTTTTCCAATGGTTAGAATGCGGTCTTTCTGTGGGTGCGGGCGATGACCGCACTTGAGCCCGAATAGATGAACTGGATCAACCGCGCTCAACGCGCGCAGCTACAAAATTTCCAAGGTTTGGATTTCAGCATTCCGGACGCACAGCCCGGTCGATTTGATCGCGAATTTCGCGCGCGGCCTGCTGCGGATCAGGGGCCTGACAGATCGCGGAAACGACCGCCAGACAATCTGCGCCCGCCCGAATGACGTCGCCGGCGTTGGCTGCGTTAATGTGGCCGATGGCAACCAGCGGTTTGTCGGTACGCTGGCGGATGGTTTGGATTCCATCCAGCCCCCATTCGGTGACGGTATCGGTTTTGGTTTTTGTCTTGAACACCGGACTGATACCGAGACAGTCGGAGAGCTGCGCGTCCGGCGTTTGAAGCTGGTCAAGGTGCTCGATGGAGTAACCGAGCGAACGGCAGTTTTTCCAAACAGAACGAATGTGGGTCGGGGAACAGTCACCGCGGCCGACGTGAATCCCGAAGGCGCACGATTGAATGGCCACGTCTAGATTGTCATTGATGATCAACGGGACGTGAACGGTCTGGAGCATCGCCTGCAAGCGTTCGGCTTTGCGGAGAAATTCATCGGGCGCGGCCTGTTTTTCGCGCAGTTGAACCAGATCGACACCGCCCAAAACGGCTTGCTCGGCGACGCGGACAAAATCGCGCCCCGCGCAGTCCACCTCCGAAATCACCAGATACAAACGATAAGGGAACGGGTTGGACATGGTTAGAACTCGATCCGCAGGGAGTTTTCAAATTCGGAAGCGGTCAGGTTGTAAAGCTTATCGAGCAGGTTCATCTGTAGACTACCGGGACCGCTGCTTATTTTTTCGGCGATCTCACCGGCAACGCTCAGCAGGGCCGTGGCCGCGACCATCGCTTCAGTTTTGTTTTCAACCACAGCCAAAAATGCGCCGATCAGAGCGGTCGCGGTACACCCGAGTCCAGTGACGCGCGTCATCAGGGGCGTCCCGTTATGCACTTGCACGACAGGCTGATCCGATACAATAAAATCCGTTGCACCGGAAATGCCAACCACCGCTCCGGTCTGTTCGTGCAGTGTTTGTGCGGCGGCTAAAGCTTCCTGGCTTTGCGCAGTACTGTCGACCCCCTTTATCTGGCTCCGATTGGCATGGGCCAGCGCCAGAATCTCAGAGGCGTTGCCGCGAATAGCCGTCGGGCGCAACGCGATAAGCTGCATCAAGACCTGATCCCGATAGGAGGTGGCTCCTGCGCCGACGGGATCCAATATCCAGGGCTTGTTGAGAATCTGCGCCTGGCGGGCCGCCTGCAACATGGAGTCGACCCACACCTCGTCCAGCGTACCGATGTTCACCACCAAGACATGACTAAGCGCGACCATCTCGTCCATTTCCTGCCGGGCATGGGCCATAATCGGCGAAGCGCCAATCGCCAGCAAGGCATTGGCGGTATTGTTCATAACCACGTGATTGGTAATGTTGTGCACCAGCGGAGCGTGGGCACGAACGGCGAGGATGTGTTTCCAAAGAATGTTTTGCATAACCATTTTAGTTGATCCGGCGGATTTTAAGAAAACGGGACCGGATTAATAAATAGCTACCGTTTTTTACCCGGCGGTTCAACTCCATTTCGGCCGGACTGCTCGTTCTGTCACGAGCGGCGCGAATAAAGCCTGTTTCACTGCCTTTGTTTAAGCACTGGCGAAATCAACCGCAGTCATCCAACATTTCCAATGTTTGTGCCATTCGGGACAGGACTACAAATTAATGTTGTCCAACTCTTGGAAAAATTTCCCGGCGTTTTCACAACGGCTTGGATCTGACGTATTCTAACAAGAAACAAGCCAGAAGACTCCTTGCGAAGAGTCGCGAGACCTGTTAAAAATACCTTATGGAAAACTTCAACCATCAAAACACATCCTCTTCGATCAGCATGAAATCATTCCTGCAAGGGTTGCGAGCCACAGGAGCCATCGTTGGACTGATCACCATGTTAACCGGGCTGATCTACGCATCAAAAATATTCATGCTCGCGTTCAATACCCTGAAAAGTCCGGCAGCGGCTCACAAACTGCTAACACAATGGACCGAAGCGCTGGGCGGTGAGCAGCTTAGCATTGCCATTCAGGGAGCCACCTGCCCCGGAGCAACGTTTGCGGCCCTTGCAACCTTGGGCGGCCTCACGGTTCTTCTAATATGGCTCTCGACAGCCCTCATCACCATCGGCGGGAAAATTATTTCCGCAACGCTCGGCGACCGGGAAGCCATCAAAAAAATTCTGACTGATTCCTTCGGCTCCCGCCAAAAACCCATACCGGCCAATCCAACCGAGCCCCTCTCTCCTCAACCTGAAAACAACCAGCCATAACTCTCCCTTGCAATCACCCCTCTGGATAAATCCTCCCTTTTCATTGACGTGCATTCGCGGTTAAATTCCCCCATGACCCCGGCAGAAAACATTGAAATATGACTAAAGGCGATGGGGAACAAAACCAATACCGAACAGGCGCAGCGGTTTTTCGAAACGGGACAGGGGCAATACGGCGAAGAAGCCTTTCTGCACGGCTAGAGGTCGTTTCCCAACTCTTTAAAGGACAAATGGTGCGGATTCTGACGGACGCCGAAACCGACGTCGCCGTACTGGCGCAATCCTGCGAAATCCATGGAACGATTCAGGGAAAACTCTACTTCCGCGGACAAATCCTGACGATTAAACCGGGGGCAAAAGTGCTCGGCGGAATCGATGTCCAAACACAGGTTCTTCAAAATCAGAGAGACGTAACCGGCGAAATCACAGGAAAATACCAGTCAACCACCATCCCAACCCGTACGACAAAAACGTCTAAATAAAAGCCTGAACCGAATGGCGTTAAGTTAAGCAGGTTTTGTATCTTGCAGGGCGGGAATGGTCGAAAACCTTCCCGCCGCAGCCCAACGGGCTGAAACCGTGACAAAGTCATTTCAATTAAGGAATGCAAGGTGACTTTCGCGTCAGAGAAGTCGGAATCCGCGCGACATGATTCAACGGATCCTGCGGTCCATCTTTCAAACACGACACATTATGCGACATTCAACCCTCAGATTACGGCGAAATTAAAAAACCGAAATCATCGCTTTTCCCATTTTAAAATGGTATATAAAAAAGCGGAACGAGAGGAGGTGAAGAATAATGAAATCACATCCGTCAGAAACGAACTGGATGCATCGCACGCACCACCCACGCGGGCATGCAATCCATCTACATCCGATTCACTGGTTCGCGAAACACCCGATGGCGCTGGCCTTGCTGATTACCGGCCTGCTGGCCTTGGCCATCATCCTGCTGGCGAACAGGACCAACACCGGAATCCGCATGGACACGCTGACGTCGTTTGACTATTCGAAAGCACAGTCTAACCACGCCCTCCGTGCGATCGTTATACACGACGCAAAAACTACAGTTGCCGGATGAGGTAACGGCACGGCGGGAATTCAAAAGAAACTGCGGGTCCGGTCTTTCTCTCAGAAAGCCGGATCTGCGGGGTTTGCGTCCCAGCCAGCTCAGACCAGCTTGGCCAACTCGGCAAGCACTTTTTCGTTCTGCTCCGGCGTGCCGAGGGTGATGCGGATCCAGTCGGGCAGCCCGTAACCAATCATGGGGCGGACGATCACTTTACGCTTCTGCAATTCCTGAAAGACCTCCATGCCGTTGCCGGTTTTCACGAGGATAAAATTGGCGTGCGAAGGCACAAACTCCAGCCCGTTTTTCCCAAGCATTGGAAGTTTTTCAGCAAAAAGTTCCAACCCTTGGAAAACCATCTCGCGGGTTTTAGCGATGTGTTCGTCATCATCGAGCGCGGCCAACGCAGCGGCCAGCGCCATGGCGTTGGTGTTAAACGGCTGGCGGACATGATTGATCGTTTCAATCAGACTTTCGTGGGCGACGGCATAGCCGATGCGCAACCCGGCCAATCCGTAGGCTTTGGAGAACGTGCGCAACACAATCACATTTTTGCGGCCAGCGATGATCTGCTGAACCAGGTCGGTCTGGAGCGCATCGGAAACAAACTCAAAATACGCTTCATCAAAAACAGCCAACACATCGGAAGGCAGTTTATCGAGGAACGCAAGAAGCTGCTCCTCGGTGAGAATCGTTCCGGTGGGGTTGTTGGGATTGCAAAGCGCCACGATGCGCGTTTCGGGAGTGATAGCCGCCAACATCGCGTCGAGATCGTGCCCAAACTCCTTGGCCGGAACTACAATCGCCGTGGAATTAAACAGCGCGGCAACGAGGCGATAGACCACAAAGACCAGATCGCTCACCACCAGATTGGAATCCGGCCCGAGGAAGACATGACCGAGCAGTTCGATAATTTCATTGCTGCCGTTGCCGAGAAGTAGATTTTCCGGTTGCACCCCGAGTTTTTCGGACAGCTTCTGTTTGAGATAAAATCCGCCCCCGTCGGGATAGCGATGCATTTCGCCCGCTTCGGCAATCATCGCCGCCATTGCTTTAGGTGACGGGCCAAGTTCGTTTTCATTTGAGGCCACTTTGATGATCTCATCGACATCATCGAAACCCAGTTCGCGCGCAACTTCGGTGATCGGCTTACCCGGCTTATAAACCGGCACATTGGGAATCCATTCGTTCATTTTTATAAAACTCCTTAATTAAAACAACTCCGCCCCTCGACACGCATCGACCCACCATCTCTTCCAGAAATCGATCTGTCATCTATCAAAGACATGATTACCCCACTTTGGGATAAGAGCCGAGCACGGTCAGCACGGCACAGTGTTCTTCCATCTCCTTGAGTGCCTTTTTTACATTCGGGCTATCGGCATGGCCTTCGAAATCAACAAAGAACACATATTCCCACACCTTATCGCCACTGGGGCGGGATTCGATCTTGCTCATGTTAATGCCGTTGTTCTTGAGCGTATCGAGCGTGTCGTGCAGGGCCCCGACTTTATCTTTGATGCCAAAATAAATGGAGGTTTTATCTTCACCAGTCGAGTCGGAACAGCTGCGTCCGATCACGAGGAAACGGGTGGTGTTCCCACTAACATCTTGAATGTTCTCGGCGAGAATATCGAGGTTGTAGAGCTCGGCGGCAAAGCGGCTGGCAACAGCGGCACAGTCGCTTTTTGACGCCATTTCGGCGGCGAGCGTCGTACTGTTCACGGCTTCGAACTCAATGCCGGACATGTTGGCATTGAGCCAACGGCGGCACTGCCCAAGTGCCTCCTGCTTGGTGCAGATACGGCTGACTTTCTCGCGTGGAACGGCCGCCATCAGGCAAAGTGAAATCGGCAGGTAAATTTCCGCGCAAATTTTAAGCGTGGTTCCGGTGAACTGATCGAAGGTATGCGTCACCGCGCCTTCAGTCGAGTTTTCGATTGGCACCACGCCGTAGTCGGCGTTGCCGTTTTCGACAGAAGCAAACACATCGGCAATGGAACCGGCGGGATGATATTCCACGCTGGCACCAAATTTGGAACGCGCGGCCTGATGGGTGAAGGTCGCGGGCGGCCCGAGATAGCAGATCCGCAGATTGCTTTCCAGTGCCAGTGCGGCAGACATAATTTCACGGTAGATGGCGCGAGCCGATTTGTCGGGCAGCGGACCCTCTTGATTTAACTTGCTAATTTTCTCAAAAACCGCTTTTTCGCGGGAGGGAACATAGATTTCGCCCCCCTGCTCTTTTTTGGTTTTCCCGATTTCAAGCGCAACACTAACCCGCTCGTTAAGCAGCTCAACCAGTTTTACATCGAGTTGATCAATCTGTTTTCTCAGTTTATCCAGGCTCATCGAGTGCCTCCTTTATCGGAAAGTTTTAAATCCGAAATATCCAAAACCGACTGAAACCCGAAGTTGAAAATCAAAAATGAAATCAACGATTCGTTATTCGTCATTTGAATCTCCTTCTGGATTGAGTGCTTCGTCATTCGGGCTTTCGTTGAGCTCTTTTTCCATCTCAGGAAAAGATTCTGTATGCTCAACCTTGCGGGTTTCCTCTTCGTCGCGGCGCTTCAGCTCGTCCATGCCTGGCATGTCCTCAAGACTGTTGAGACCGAAATGCTCCAGAAAGCGCTGCGTGGTGCCGAACATCCAGGGACGGCCGGGAAGCTCGCTGCGTCCGACCACTTTGACCAGTTGCAGCTCCACCAGATTGCGGAGAATGTGATCGACGGAAACGCCGCGCACCGACTCAATCTCCGAGCGGAGAACCGGCTGGCGATAGGCAATAATCGCCAACGTTTCGAGCGCAGGTTTAGAAAGTTTGGTGGCGCGGTCTTTGTCGAGCATCGTTCGCACCCATGGACCACAAGTCATGTTGTTCTGCAAGCGGAAGCCGTGCGCCACTTCGGCCACATGCAAACCGGTCGCACCTTTAGAATGTTCTTCTTCCAATTCGACGACCGCCTCAAGGATTTCTTTTTCTTTCAGGGAGGCAAACTGCTCGTAAGGCCCGCCATATGTCTCGCCGGCACCCATCAGCACTTTGCGGATTTCTTTAGCGGTCACCGGCTTTTTGGCTGCGAACAACAGCGCGCCGATGATTTCCTTCAATTCAGGAAGTACTCCGAAATCACTCATAATAATTCACCATCCCCTTCGAAAACAGCTTCGAGAGCTCCTCCGCTCTCCTCAATCTGTTCGATGACAATTTCCTCGAAATGACCGTCCTGACGGGCGGCCAGACGATTGAGTTTAATCAGCTCCAGCACCGCCAGGAAGACGCACACGATTTCCTGACGGGATCGCATATCAACAAACAGACGACTGAGCGAAATGGTTTTGCCTCCATGGGTGCGCGCCAGCAAATCATCGACCTTTTCACCCACCGTGTACTGCTCAGCAAAAATCTCCTGCAGTTCCTCTTCCGGCGCACGGTCGAGAGCTTCATTCAACGCGGTAATCAGGTCAAAAATTCCGACATCCTGCATGCCGACATCCGGGCGGTCGCCCAGCTCAACATGTTCGCCCTCGCGGCCGAACACATTCTCCTGCTCCGCTTCGAGATATTCCAGAAACCCAGCGGCGTCTTTAAATTTTTTGTACTCCACAAGCTGGCGAACCAGATCCCAGCGCGGATCCTCTTCGTCCTCGTCGTCCACCGGACCGCGTTCCTCATCAGGAAGCAGCATGCGGCTTTTGATGAGCATCAGCGTGGAGGCCATCACGATAAAGTCGCCGGCGATCTCGAGGTTGAGGATTTTCATCAAATCGAGATATTCCATGTACTGAGTGGTGATGCGCCCGATGGGAATATCACAAATCTCCACCTCATCTTTTTTGATGAGATAGAGCAGCAGATCGAGAGGGCCTTCAAACACTTCGAGGTTCACTTTATACTCTTCGTTGGGGAGCAAATCAGCCATATAGGTTTTTCTTTTCATTAAATCCAAAA
>Ga0307990_1004627_pt1 | contig 10086 bp, 6 predicted proteins | sample EllFjometagen129_FD_203168 | JGI IMG/M metagenome (GOLD analysis project Ga0307990, IMG submission 203168) | Marine microbial communities from Ellis Fjord, Antarctic Ocean - #129 | ecosystem: Environmental > Aquatic > Marine > Unclassified | place: Southern Ocean | collected 2014-10-08
CGCAGCAGCGCGCGCTGCGCTGTGATGAAATCCTCTTGGCTGTCCTGCTCTTTTATGCGTAATCCTTCCAGCACGATACCGGAAAACAGGCTGATATCGATGGAATCAAGGGTAACGCTCCGCCCTAATTGTTGCTCTGCCACAGGGATGACGGTAGCCCGTACTCGCTCTGGGGTGATGAGTACTTTAACCAGTATTGCCCCACCTACTATTCCAACAATCAATATAACGCCGATAATGGCGCTGACTTTTTTCATTTTGCCCATGCTGACCTCCCGGTGGCGTTGTATATGTCACCAGCCGATTATACCGTGATAAAGGCGTTTGTTATAGGGGATACTTTGGGGGGAAACATAAAAGGAACAGAACCAGAGCTGAGGGTTAGAGCTACTCAGGTTATCTTTTGTGGCTATCTTTGTCAGCACTGTAAAAGTGCAGAGAGATAGCCCTATATCACATTGAGACTTAACATTTTAACATTATAATGATTGCATTATTGTCTTGTTGCATGTATTTTTCACCGCGCTGAGCAATACAACTAATTATTGGACTATTATTATGGTTAAAAGCATAGCCGACTTGAATAATCGAGCAGCCAATTTCGCCCACCACTGCATTGGTTCAATGTCACTTTCTGAGGTAGCGCACTTAGCTATAAGCGGCATAGACCATAATGCCTGTGTGCAATGGGAAATCTCTCCTGAAGAGTGGCAGGATGGTATCCTTGCCGCCTTGGGTGAACTGCATAAATTGAATAATTAGTCTCGACTTCCTTACTATTCATGTTACAGCAAGATTCAATGGTGTTTTTTTAGCACCAGCCTCCTATGTTGCCCCCAAGGAAAAATAGGGATATTTACCCAGTTTAAAAGTCAATAATCAAACTTAAATATTGTGAATAAAGGTATTGCTGACAATGCCTTTATTTTAAACACCAACTCCATCATTATTTGGCGGACAGTGCCCGCCCTACCTTCGATTAAAAAATCAAAAAATCTGCAACTCAAGTAAGTTACAGAACCTTTATTTGGTGGCAACGGGAATCTCCTACTACGTCATTCGCATCACGCTCTTTCCTGCGTAGGCTCCCCTCCACTCGCTGACGCGACCATCCATGGTCGCTTTTCTGACATTTAGTCAGCGCTCGCTACGCTTCGATTCCCACCTCAACAATTAAAAAAGGATGCAACCCTATTGGGCTGCATCCTTTTTTGTTTGGTGGAGGCGGCGGGAATCGAACCCGCGTCCGAAAATCTTTCACACAAGGCGTCTACATATATAGTCTGTGATTTAAGTTTAACTCAATGTGGCCCCCACAGACAGGCTCACACACCAAGCGATTCTATTTAAGTCTCATTGTTGAACCATAGACATGAACAACAACCAGCCTACTAAATTGACGTCACTAGAAACCCGTAGGCACTGTTACCAGCGACGTAGCAGACTATGCTGCTAATGCGTACGAAACGTCAGTATCGGCGTTTTTATATAATGGGCTTTTTTACGGAGCCTGCCCACTCCGACATGCAACCTTAGCTTCCAATCCCCGTCGAAACCTTAGCGCCCCCGTTATCTAAATTCAGGCTTAAGTTTAACGGTTTTTCCCATTGTAACATAAGACAACGATCAATGATAATTCTGTTATTCTAACGATTATCTTTAAGTATTTTAGCCATTTCACGTGTGGCTTGTTTCTGTTTGAGGCTCTCACGTTTATCGTGCATTTTTTTACCGCGCCCTACCCCTATTTCAATTTTGACTAGACTGTTTTTGAAATAGATTTTCGTTGGTACAAGGGATAACCCTCTTTCGTCAACTTTACGTGCCAGTTTTTCGATCTCTAGTTTGTGTAATAACAACTTACGCATCCGAGTAGGTTCATGATTTCCGCTATTCCCCTGCTCGTATGGACTGATATTCATATTATTGAGGAACAACTCACCTTTTATAATACGGCAAAACGATTCCTTAATAGTGACGTTACCCAAACGTAATGATTTCACCTCGGTACCTTGCAGCATAATACCGGCTTCATAAACATCATCTATGAAATATTCGTGGTACGCTTTTTTGTTGGTGGCGATAATTTTAATGCCCATAGTTTTTCATACCATCGTATTGATTAATTATTTCAGCTCGTTGGTGCTGATAATTTCTATTATTTTAGCAAAAGAAGATTGCACCACCGCTGGTCTGGCAAAACGCAACACCCCGAGAGCACCAACCATAAACACACAGCCAATTAACAGTGATAATAACGCTGCTGGCACACCCACTGGCAAGAAACTGGCAACAAAATACCCAACTCCTAAACCAATGGCAAGCATGATAAAAGCAATGATATATAAAAATGCTTGCGAATCAGCAACACCTGCTGTTGATTCTACTTGCACTCGCACCTTATCGCCCACCCGTGCATGCGGGATATTATCGGCAAACAGACGTTTTTTACCTGATCCACCACTACAACAACCACCGGAAGCACCACAACCTGTGCACGAAGAGCTGCTCTCGCAGTTCACAATCGCCACCCTTTTTGCTCGTACTTCTACCACTTCACCTACTTCGGTAAACATATTATTATTCTTGAACAGTTGCCTGATATGTGTCTGTAATTGTTCAATAATCATATATTACCCATCAGCGGGTTCATTGTTCTTGTTATCGGCGGCAGTATAGCAAATCTTGCCATCTACAACCAGTTGTTTAACCTCTGCTCCACGCTGCCCTTGGCACAAAAAGGAGTACATAGTCTCTTTAGAAGGTAGAGCATCTGGTTGCACCACCTGAAAACTTGCCGGAGCACCGATTGCCAACTGACCTATTTTACTGGTTAATGCTGAATCACCGAAAAGGGCTTTCGCTGCGCCCATAGTGCACATAGATAGCAATTGTTCCGGGCTAAGATCGCCATTAAACCAGCTTAAGGCAAACTCCATCTCATCCCAGAGTGATAATGAATCATTACTCGCCAAACTGTCAGTGCCGAGTGCCAATGACACACCTGCACTCAAGTAATCTGATACTGGGGCGACTCCAACGTTGAGTATCGAATTAGAACGGGGACAAAGTACCATACTACAACCAGCATGCGCTACCTGGGCTATCTCTTCACTATTAAGATGCACACCATGCACCAGCAGACTGTTACTATTTAAACCACCTGCTTGCGCTACAAACTGTAGTGGTCGCACCTTGTTTCGTAAAGGTAGGTGGTTCTGCCAGCCAACAAATGGATACAGCTCAGACGCTATAGCACCGGCACTAGAAGATAAGAACTCCACCTCATCTCCAGATTCAGCCAGATGAATGGTAGTACGCAAATGCTTACAGGAAGTATAACGATAGCACTGTTTCAACAGCTCTGCACTTATAGTATATGGAGAATGGGGAGCGGCACCCCAGTTGCGCTCTGGCCAGGCAGTTAAACAATGATCCAGAGCAGATAGCTGTTTACTGACCCTTATTGCATCCCGCCCCAAAATTTCTATAAAGCTATACCCGGATAACTTTTTCGCCACCTCGGACGCCAAATCAGTGACAGATAAAATATCCCCAAAATAACCGGTACCGCTGGACATAGCTAGATCATGTCCGGCATTCCATGATTTGAGATATTGCTGCAAATCTAGCTTGAGAGCAATCTTTATCCGGATCAAACGTAGAATCCAATCGACAAAGTTATCATGTCGATGAGGAGTCATCTCATCGGCATCCTCAGCCCACTGTTGATAGTGGCTCAACTCAAGATGGGTATGCGCATTAACAAAAGCTGGCAAAATAATAGCATCACCAAAATCATGTTGTCTCGCCTGAGGATAACGGGCTGCAAGATCTACAGCTGCACCTATATTAACAATTTTGTCTTCAGCTACAGCAATGGCAGCGCATTCTTGCACTGGGCTGGAAACCGGAACCAGATAGCGGCTGCGGTATATTATGGTCATTATTTATAACGCTTTTAACAGGTAGTGGTTATCAATAAGGCGAGTCGCCCCAAAGCGCACCGCCAACAACAGCACGGCATGCTCATCAATGGTAGTCATATCTTGTAATGTCTGATCATGACATATCTGAATATAGTCAATTTTCGCGTCGACCTCTTGAGTTATACGCTGGCGTACAATTTCAATAAGTTCCGCTGCAGTGCGCTCTCCATTCTTAGCTTGGGCAATCACGCTGCGAATAGAGTCGACCAGAGCCAATCCTTGCTGGCGCAGCTCAGGGGTGAGGTAATTGTTGCGCGAACTCATTGCCAAGCCATCGGCTTCACGGACGATAGGCATCCCTACTATATCTATAGGCATGTTCAGATCACGCACCATCTGCTGAATCACTGCTAATTGCTGAAAATCTTTCATCCCAAAATAGGCCAGCTGCGGTTGCACAATATTAAACAGCTTGGTCACCACGGTAGTCACCCCATCAAAATGACTAGGACGAGTGGCACCACACAGATTTTCGGTCAGCTTATCAATATGGATTGTTGTGGCATACCCCTGCGGGTACATCTGCTCCGCAGTGGGAGCAAAAATGATATCGACACCGGTTGTTTCCGCCAATTTTGCATCACGGCTGAGATCGCGCGGGTAACTATCAAAATCTTCCCCTTGACCAAATTGAATGGGATTAACAAAGATTGACAACACCAGCAAATCGCAGTTCTGGCGTCCTGCATTTAACAGCGACATATGCCCTTGATGCAAAAAACCCATCGTAGGCACAAAAGCGATACTTCGCCCGTGCTCGCGTGCAGCTAGCACATACTCCTGCATCTCTACAACTGAAGAGATAATTCTCATAACTATTTATCCATTGTATTAGTTAAAACTGTGATCATCGGTGGGGAAAGTGCCCCCACGCACTTCGTCAATATAGCTTTTGACCGCTCCACGGATTAACGGGGCTAAGTCTGCATAAACCTTGACGAATTTCGGGGAATATTTTTCACATAAACCGAGAATATCGTGAATAACCAGCACCTGCCCAGAACAGTTCACTCCGGCACCGATACCAATAGTCGGGATAGAGATAGCCTCAGTAATTTGTTTAGCCAACTCGGCAGGGATACCTTCCAAAACCAGAGCAAATACTCCGGCCTTTTCCAAGGCTTGAGCATCAGCCATTAATTGCAACGCCTGTTCATCACGTCGGCCTTGTACGCGGTAGCCCCCCATACGATGAATTGATTGAGGTGTCAGCCCGATATGACCAACCACGGGAATATCCATATTAACGATAGCCCTTACGGTTTCAACCATATTGACCCCACCCTCAAGCTTTACCGCATGAGCACCAGCGTCTTTGATCAAACGCCCGGCATTCAAACACGCATCACGTATGTCTATTTGATAAGATAAAAACGGCATGTCCGCCACTACTAGCGCCGCTTGAGTGCCCCTGATAACCGCGCGAGTATGATAGACGATATCTTCCATGGTGACCGGCAGGGTATTATCATATCCGGAGACTACACAGCCAACGGAATCACCAACCAAGATAATGTCGATATCCTCTTGATCCATTAAACGGGCGAAGGGATAATCGTAAGCAGTCAACATGGTAATTTTGTTCCCGTTGGCATACATATTCTGAATATCCAGTAATGTTTTTTGTTTTTTCATAGTGCAACCTTATTGTTTTACCTGATTAATACTAACCATCCGCTATCGCCAAAAAGCTTATTACTCGCGCGCGGGATACTCCGATAGCCAGATCGTAACTAGGAGTGTTCGCACATGCTATTAAGTTGTTCAAATACCACCATGTAGGGATGGAAATTGACGGTTGATTGTCCGTGAATCTGTTCCGACAACGTTTTAAAACGATTAAAATTTGTTCGTTGCGCCGCCAGCAACGCGTCCAAGTTACCATTATGCTGATGCAACACTATATGCGCCAACTTATACAAAACGTAATTAAATCTGGTAATAAGCAAGTGTTGGGTCATACGATCCCAACTATCCCTGATAGCAACATGGTTGACAAGGTTTAATAAGCTGTCGATAGCAAACTTCTCTTTAACTTCATTGAAAGTTACCGCTATAGTGTGTAGATCGTAATCAAGTTCTTCCACCAATGCTACCAGTGGCAACAAGTTATCTAAAGCTGGCAACGAGGCTAGGCGAAAAGCCACTTCTTCATTCAGACCATAATCTATCAACTCCTGCTGGCGCTCTTGGCAGCGCTGCCAACTATCAGCATCAAGCACACTGCTCAATATTTTGGCAAATTCAGCCAGATACTGGCGCAACGGCTCCGCTTGATTCAACTCCAACATGGACAACCTGTGACTAAATGCCCAATCGCACATCGACTTAATGGCATTTTCAAGTTCCAGCAACAATTGATATTGGATTGCACAGGCAACTTGATTATCCAAAGCATGAATCTGCTGGCGTAACTCATCAGCGCCGATAATAAACGAGAAATGGCTATGCGCCGCAGCCGCACGTGGCCAAGACACATCATATAAGCGTGCTAGACGGAAACAGAATGATGATCCGGCACAATCAACAACATTATTGGTCACCACCGTGGCAATAATTTCACGGCGCAATGGATGTTCGTTCAGTTGCTGGGCAAATTGTTGATGAATGGGCTGGGGGAAATAACTGGTCAGAATACTGCCATCTTGATCTACCGCAATATTATCCGCCTCATCCAAAATACTGCGATACAGGAACATTTTACTGTAAGCCAGCAATATTGATAACTCGGGGCGGGTGTAACCTTGCTTACGCGCTGTTATCTCCTTAGTCGAAGGCAACACCTCGCTATGGCGATCCAACAATCCAACCGCGACCAAGCGCGCCGAAAGATCAATAAACAATTCGCGTTCAGCTTGATTGCGTATGGTATCTAGGCTCAGACATAAACTCTGCCCATAATTATTACTTAATACTGCCTCACTTACATCATCAGTTACCCCGGCAAGCAATTCATCACGCATCTCAATATTGCTGACAACACCTTTTTCCAGCAGATACTGCATAAATATTTTCAGATTAACTTCATGATCCGAGCAATCTACCCCGGCTGAGTTATCAATAGCATCGGTGTTTATACGCCCACCATTGAGAGCGTATTCAATGCGTGACAGTTGGGTCATACCAAGATTACCACCCTCACCTATTACCTTGGCGCGCAGCTGGTTGGCATTAATACGCAGCACATCATTGGCACGATCTCCGGCATCTTCATTTTTCTGGCTTGAGGCCTTAACATAGGTGCCAATCCCGCCGTTCCACAGCAGATCCACTTCCGCTTTGAGTATAAGTTGGATTAGGCTATCTGGCTCAAGATTCTCATGACGCACCCCCAGCCACTGTTGCACTTCAGTAGACAGTGGAACCTCCTTTGCCGCGCGGGAAAAAACACCGCCACCCGCAGAAATTAACGTAGCATCGAAATCAATCCACGATGAGCGCGGCAGATTAAATAACCGTTGACGTTCCACAAAGGTTGTAGCTGGATCAGGATTGGGGTCGATAAAAATATGCAGGTGATTAAACGCCGCCTTCAAACAAATTTGCGGCGAAAGCAACATGCCATTACCGAACACATCCCCACTCATGTCACCAATGCCGACCACAGAGAACGGCTGTTGTTGAATATCTATCCCCATTTCACGGAAATGACGCTGCACGCATACCCACGCGCCACGAGCCGTTATGCCCAATACTTTATGATCGTAACCGCGCGAGCCACCGCTGGCAAAACCGTCGCCCAGCCAAAAATCATACGCGGCACTGACCGCATTGGCAGTATCCGACAGATGTGCCGTACCCTTATCTGCCGCAACCACCAAATATGGATCATTCTCATCGTAGCGTACTATATCCGCAGCCGGAACAATCTTGCCCGCCGATCGATTATCAGTAAGATCCAGCAGACCACGCATCAAAGTTTGGTAGGCACATTTGGAAAGATCCATCCCCTGCTGGCGATCAGTGTATGGTGTTTTAATTACAAAACCACCCTTGGAACCAACGGGAACGATCAAAGCATTTTTAGTCATCTGGGTTTTCATCAACCCCAGAATCTCGGTGCGGAAATCGTCTGGTCGATCTGACCAACGAATACCACCGCGAGCAACCATGCCACCACGCAGATGCATCCCTTCCATCTTGGAATTATGCACATATATTTCATACAAAGGACGTGGTACCGGCATCTCATTTATGCCTATAGCGCTAACCTTAAAGGAGAAAAAGTAGTCACTATCATCCTTACGTTTAAAGAAGTTAGTACGTACCGTGGAATCGATAAGGTTAAAGAAGGTGCGCAAGATTCTATCTTCGTTGACATTGTCAACATCCTGTAGTGCACCTATAAGCTCCATGCGTGCCGGGAACAACGCCTGTTCCTCACGTATCATCATATCGTGCAAGCGCTTATCTGGTTTAAAACGTGCCTCAAAATAACGATACAAGGCTGCCGCTGAGCGTGGATTGTTAATCAATGCAAAAGCTACAGTCTTTTTGGTAAATGAAGATCCAAGTTGAAAATAATAATTACGGTAGCCCCTAAATACATCAATTTGCTGCCAATCAAGTTGAGTAGCAACCAGTAGCTGATTGAGATAATCGTTTTCCGCCACACCAGTGCGCAGCGCTGCGAAGGCTTCAAGCAAACGCGGTCTTACCTGCAATAAACTTTCATTGCCTGCCAATTGATTCAGCACCCCGAAACTCTTGATAAACAGTTCTACACCTTCAATAGTTAAGCTAAAGTCCATTTCATCGGTTATGGTCAAATCCAAATTAACCAATATCGGCATCAACTCATTGAGATAGCCCTGTTTTGTACTGTAAAACTGCAAACGGCAAGCGGTATTGGTGGCAGTCACCGGCCCCCACAGTTCGACCTGCTCCTGTCTGGTAGCCAATAAAACTTCCATTTTTTCTATGTCACGGGCACAAAAGCGCGGATTTATTGTAGAACGGTAGTTATCGCAAAAAGCATCAGCATAACGATGCCACAGCTGCTGCCCCAAATCTGAGCCGTGCTCACGCCCTAAAATATGGCGCAGCTTCTGTTTCCAGCTCTGCATCAAACTGGTCAACGTGCTACTCAATACATCAATGTCGGTTATTCTTATCTCATTACTGCGACTAATATTGATGTGCAAAACATAATAATCAGTCCCAAACTGCAAAACTCTGACTATCAGATTATTGGCTTTGAAATAACGCACTAAGTATGCTTCTATCTTGGTGAAATCGGCATTTGGACTTAGCCCACGAGGGATAATCAGCATTAAGGACAAGCTATTAAGCTCAGTATCTAACGGCACTACCCTGACACTGGCATGATTGAAAAAAAGTAGTGAATTGATGATGTCATCTAGCTGATCTGTAGTCAGGAAAAACAGTTCTGTCTTGGGAAACGTAGCCAGCATCTCCTCAACTTTGCGAAAATTATACGTACATGGCGCAATATTCAACCGCGCTAGCGCCTGGGTAATTTTCTCTTTCAGCACTTTTATCTTCAGTGCAGATTCCTGATGGGACGCAGTTTGATACAGTCCAACAATAACATGCTCGATAAAATATGGTGCTCCATCATGGCTGCTAACTTCTTGGCGCAAGCAGATCGCAGTGAAGGTTTCGTCCCGCCAAATAGGACAATATCGGTTGGTTTTTTCCACCACTATCCTGCTGGTGCACGACACACATGACAGCCCGGCAGGATCGCATTGACCGATATCAGCATGGACAACGTCCAGATCAATATCTAAACCAAATGACTCTTCATCCCGTACCTGTATCTTTGCTTTTTCATCGACTCCATCGATACGCAACTGGCGATAACTTAGAGGAACAAAATTATCATCCAACATCCATTGCCAAAAATGGCTATGTCCAGACGCTTCAGCTAACGGTTGCAATTGCTGCATGCGCTGGTGTAATTTCTCTTTCACTTTATTTAGGTTAACCACGACTTGCAAAAGATCATTAATTTTGCCAACGCGCTTTGCGCTGCAAGAATTTTTCTCAATCTGAACAATCATCACCGATTCTTCAGCGCAATTTTGCTCTGCATCATTGATGCTAATAACAGTATTCCCGTCACGTTCTACCA
>Ga0307990_1004628_pt1 | contig 10086 bp, 9 predicted proteins | sample EllFjometagen129_FD_203168 | JGI IMG/M metagenome (GOLD analysis project Ga0307990, IMG submission 203168) | Marine microbial communities from Ellis Fjord, Antarctic Ocean - #129 | ecosystem: Environmental > Aquatic > Marine > Unclassified | place: Southern Ocean | collected 2014-10-08
GGTATTGCAATGGTATTTACCGGCAAACGTCATTTTAAACACTAGAGCAGTTTAATTTTTCATGTTCGCTTTATGCCTGTTGCGGCTTCGGCTGTCGGCGTCAGAAATACTCACCCTACAACAGTAGAGTTGCGTTTTCTTCCTAATAAAAAGAATTGTATAAATGATAAGCTGTCATAGTAGGTTTACGTTTGTTATGGTAGCTTTTGTTTTTATATTTAAATTGTGAACCTGGAAAATGAATAAAGCTATTATTGCGATTTGTGTTGTATTTGCCTTAAGCATCAATCTTTACGCTGATAATTCTGCATGGCCTGAGCAGGTTCGAGAAATTAGTTATCTTAGCAGTGCAGATGACAGCTATCAACGGGCGATGTTTTATTCGTCAGCTAAAAAAGAAAAGATGCCTTTGCTTGTGGCTTTGCATAGCTGGTCGGCTGATTATAAACAGGATATTTCAATACCTTATGCCAAGTGGTGTGTTGAAAAGAAGTGGGTTTTTATAGCTCCGGATTTTCGCGGGCCTAATAATAAACCAGATGCTACAGGATCTGAGCTTGTTGTGGCGGACATATTAAGTGCTGTGGAATTTGCTAAAACTCATGCAAATATCGATTCCAGCAGGGTTTATCTTGTCGGGGTTTCAGGAGGGGGATATGCGGCGCTTTTGATGGCTGGTCGCAGCCAACAAACGTGGACAGCGGTGTCAGCGTGGGTTCCTATTGTTGATCTTGAACAATGGTATGTCCAATGCAGCGAGGCAGGTCGTCATTATGCTGATGAGATAGCAGCATCTTGCGGCGGCAAACCAGGTGAAAATAAAAAAGTTGACCAGCAGTATGTAAAGAGGTCGGCGATAACTTATCTTAAAAACGCAACTTCGGTTAGGCTCGATATTAATGCCGGCATCCACGATGGTCATACGGGAAGTGTTCCTATAAGCCATTCACTTTGGGCGTTTAATGCGGTTTGTAAGCCTGGTGATAGGATCAGCTCAGAGGATATTGATTTTTTTGTTGAGAACCAAAAGGTTCCCGCAAATCTGACAGACGAATATAATGATCCAACTTATGGCGACAAAAAAGTTCTCTTCAGGAGGAACTCTGGAAATGTCAGGGTAACCGTTTTTGAAGGTTCACACGAAATAATTTACGAAGCAGCGTTGAACTGGTTAGACAGTCAGCAGCCAAAATAATTCGTTTGGTTTTAGATAACTGCCGATTCACTCCTTTTTTCAATTTCCATATCTGTGGAGTTTTGTGGAGATGGGCTAAATGGTAAGGGGATAGCGAATTGGGCGGCGACTTTCTTTATAAAACGGTCAACCTGGTCTACTCTTTTAACATATCCCGGTCTTGAAAAACTGGCCATGTAATATTCATTATTAGATTCATATCGAGGTAAACTGAATTTTAATAATATTTTTTGTCCCGTGTAAGGGCAGTTTTCGTCAGCATGACAGGTAAAAGCCGCTCCGCCGCTGGAAACGTCAACCAATTGTCCTTGAGTGATATTTTTGCCAAGTTCCTGCGTAAACCAGATAGGCCAAAGGTAATTCAGCCTTTTTTCTCTTCTTCTCTCTTCGCTGAAATCAGATTTTGCTTCAGTCATAATAATTCTTTCCAACTGCTTAAGATATCGGCTTTTCAGGTGATTTTCTTTAAAATTATGCTGATTAGCGGGGCTGGTTCGGATACGGCTTGGCGCAGAACCTTCAAAATGCTACACTGAAGTTTTCATATTGTTTCTATAGGTCGTAATTTTTTTACAGGATATAGGTATCTCGATGAAACCTCAACTTCTCGCACCTGCGGGAAACCTCGAAAAACTTAAGTGGGCAGTTAAATATGGTGCTGACGCAGTTTACTTTGGTATGGAATTCGGATCTTTGCGCAGTTTTGCGGGCAATTTTTCTTTGCAGGATGCGCAAGTCGGTCTTGATTTCTTGCATCAAAATGACAGAAAAGGCTATGTGACTTTTAATATCTACCCTTTTTCAGATGAGTACGAAAAGCTTATCGAGACTGCAAAAAAACTTGATGATATTGGTGTTGACGCTTTTATTGTAGCGGATATGGGAGTTTTGTCTGAGTTAAATAAACTTGGACTCAGCGCAGATCTTCATATCAGCACACAGGCAAATACCGTTAGTTTTCAGACAGCGATGGCATATAAGCAGCTTGGAGCTAAAAGAGTAAATCTTGCCAGAGAACTTTCTCTTGAGAAGATCATAGATATTCAAAAGAATCTTGCCAGTCAGATAGAGACAGAAGTTTTTATTCATGGCTCTGTTTGTTTTTCATACTCTGGAAGGTGTGCTATAAGTGATTACCTTACTACGTTTCGTGCAAATCATGGCGAATGTAAACATCCATGCAGATGGAAGTATTTTCTCGTAGAAGAAAAACGACCTGGTGTTTATTTGCCCGTAACAGAAGATGACAGAGGGACATATATTTTCAACTCAAAAGAGCTTGCTCTTTTTGATTATGTGCCCAGGCTCATAGAAGCAGGAGTTATGGCCTTTAAAATTGAAGGCAGAATGAAATCGATCCATTATATTGCTTCTGTTGTTTCTTTTTACAGGCGTTTGCTTGATGGCGAAACCTTTACTGAAAAGCAGGCCTACGAATTGTTAAACAGAGTACCAAATAGGGGGTACTGCCAGGGATTTATGAAAGGCAATGTTGGGCCTGAAGATTATGAATATGCAAAAAACGAATCTAAAATAAATACGGTTTTCGTAGGAAATGTAACTGAAGAAAAAATTAATGACCGAAGTGTTCTTGAAGTGAGGAATAAAATTTTTGCAGGAGAAATTTTGGAAGTGCTTACCCCTGATGGAAATATATCTCAAGCTACTATGAGTGAGCCTCTTGTAAATACTAAAAACCAGCAGTTGGAAGAGGTAAATAATAATGAGCAGTTTTTATTGCTTCAAGGCAATTGGCCGGAATATAGCATTTTCAGAAGGCCTGGCTAATTTTATTTTTTCTTTTCGACAGCACACGTTTTAAGTAAGGGGAAACCAAAAAACGGCTAAGAAACAGGAGTTTGACAACAGCCCCCTCCGCATGAGCTATTGCCTCAATCTCGGGAGCCTACTGGCTATAATTTTGTGTTAACCATCTATTTCAAAACAAATGATCTGACATATTACAACGAAAAATATTCATTATATCAAGTTAATTCATTACTTTTAGAGCTTAATCCAGTAATAATACGGGGTTTAGAGGCAGATTTTGAAAAATTAATTCAGTAATTAATAATCATTCTCAGGTTTGATCAGGAAAAGCCTCCAGCCCTGACGTAGGTGATGATGAAGTTTAAGTAGGGTGACACTTATTCCGTCGGGCTGGAGACCGAGCTCTGGCAATATATGCTGGTGAAGCTATATTGTGAGCCCTTGTCAGGAGGAGTTAAGGTGTATGGTGTTTAAGATCATAGCAATTCCTTTCAATTTGGTTATTAGCTACTGTGGAATTATTTAAGGATTCTGTTAGATCCAAAGACAATTTCCAGCCTATTCCGCGAACAGATTTTATAATTTGAGGCTTGGTTGGATATGGTTCAATAATTTTTCTTAATTTGCCTATAGTTACGTCGAAAGTTTTGCCCCCTTCTTCTGCGGATGAACATATCGAATCGTTCCAAATCGGGCTGGTAAGAAGTTCATCTCTGGATATTGCTCTGCCTGGATTATCAATAAAATATTTTAGTAAATCTGCTAAGATTCCGGGCAATCTTCGAGTGGTTCCATTGCACCAGACTTCTCGTCTGTCAAAGTCTACAACGGTGTTTTTGAGTCTTATTGTGTTACTCTGAAGCAAAGGTTCTTTGCAATGTTGGAGATGGCAGCTGATTCTTTTAAACAGCAGCCTGGCAGTTGCATGGACTCCGGTCACTACGTCATTGACACCTATGTCGAAAAGTTTTTCTTCGAGTTTTATTTTAGCTTTGTTCATTAAAGCAATGATGATTTGATGGTTACTGCCTTTGCGGACAAAATCACAGAATTCGACTATGTCATTATTTTTATCGGTGCAATCGAAATCGACAAGGACAAGTCTGCAAAATGATTTCTCAAGAGTTTCTTTAGCCTGGAACAGATTTGATACCTTGTGCATTTCAAATCCAAGTGGGATGAGGCTGCGGCAAATATGATTTTGCCGTTGCCTGTTACAGTCAAGATGTAATGCAATCTGCTTTCCCATTTGATACGAAAATACTCTGTAACAATATTAGTCTTTACACTGCATTGCTTTGCCAAAAGTTTATAGCGAACTATTGGCGCAATTTTATTTGACTTCCTTGTCTGGTTCATTTCAGGTTTTCCTTTTATGTCTTAGTCTGTCCCTGAACTACTTAATAGATATAACTTTGGGAACATCAACTTAACAGTAAATGAAAAGTAAATGTTTTCTTAATGCTCTTAGATATTATTCCTCCACATCTTGTTTTCTAAAATCCTCTTAAATGATATTTCTCCACATTTTGCTTTTTGATAATGCCATATAATTCCTGTTGCCAATCTTTTTAATAAAAATTAATAATAGTTTTAATTGCTGCTTTGACGATACTTATTTACGAGGCAGTGACAACTTATTGTCACTATGGAATAAAAAGTTAAAAAGGGCAGGTAGATACATTTGTTTATTGGTATTTTGGGAGCATCAAGTGAGAATAAAATATATAACTCTTTAATGCCATAATTGCTGTTTATAGGGGTGTAGGGTACAAAACAACTGGTTTTTGGGTTTGGGTGAATTTTTGGTTCTCAGCTGGGATTTGAAGAGTATTGATGCAGGTTTTGTTGGATTAGCAGGGGATTTCAGATAATTTGGGAAAGTTGTTGTTTTTTATAATGTTTTTTGGGAGCTTGTTTTGGTTTGGGAGTTGTATTTACTGGTGTATGTCCATTGAATAAGCAGGTAGTTTTGAGGTAAGAGGTTTAGTCGGGAAATTTTGTTATGAGTTTGGCCGTAGTAATTCCGACTCCGACGAGCTTGTGCGATAGCCCATTCTCATCGGAATTACTATTCGACTTATTATTTTTGAGGGTTTTAAAACAGCATGTAATATGAGACTAATTGAGAAAAAGGTAAAATGATGAGCGAGGAAAGGCTTGAAAAAGAATATAATTAAAACTGAAAATTAATATTATGAGAACTACAAATTGTGCAGTTGCAATTCTTTTTTTCCAAATATTGTTTTGGATTAGCTGTGAATCGGTTGCGAGAAAAGTCCCGACAAAATTTACACCAATTAAAGTTGAGGATGGTTATCAATACTTTAGATTTCAGAAGCAAGTAACCAATTTCCAGAATGAGCATTTGGAAAGCAACGAATATGAAAAAAAACGTATAAAAATATTAGAGATGTGGCTTGAAAGAAGCGAATACAAAAATTCAGAATGCGAAATTATATCTCGAGATTGTATTTTTGCGGGTAAACCTTTGTTGGGGGGTGTAGGGTCTGACAAACTCTACAATATCTATTATGAGGTTAAGGTAAAATATAAAGATAAAAAGAAGGCGGGCTAATGATAGATAGTGGGGGTCAGTTTAGTTCGTTTTCTACGAAGGTTGTGAATTCCTGGAATAGTTCCCAAGTTTCTATGTAGCTGAAGAAGCTCATGTCCGGGCTTTTGTTGTCGAGGTCTATTGTGATGGCTTTTTTCCCCCATGTAATCGGCAGGCGGTCTTTGTCGTATTTGTTGAATTCGAATTTGCAGTTGTGGGAGAGGAAGTTTCTTATCATTCTTGCAAATTCGTACCAGCTTTGGGCTTTGAAAGGGATGTACTGGTCTGTTTTTTCGCAGTAGTCTTTTATGTGCTCGAACGCTTCTTTTATCAGTGTTCTCATAAGCATTTTGCCGAACTCTCTGAGGGCAATTTCTCGATCCTTGGAGTTTTGCAGTAAAGTTACTACCTGAGCGAAAGTGATAGTGTATTCACCAAAAGCAGCAGCGTGGTGGGCTAATTGCTGGTTGGTAAGTCCTGAATCGAACATGCTGAAAGCAGCTAAGCCCAAGATGTAGTTATTTTTTGTATGTTCAAGTTGATTTATCAGTTGCTGCTTTGTTATTTTTTTTGCCATTTTGCTGCCTGTAAAAGTACCAATCTGAGATTATTTTCCACTAAAAATACATATCTCCCAGAAATCTGGTATTAAACCCGCAAGATAATAGTAACGGCTTAAAATGTCAACATAATATATTATATACCCTTAAGGGTAGTATTCCGATAAATCGGGACCGCGAATAAATCCGTAACTTGTTATTTTTAAGTTATTTACCCGCGGATAAACGGGACACGTAGAGCCGCGACAGCGAAAACTTAGTTGTGAGTAGTATGTATAGGTTGTTGTTATGTGAAAATAATAATTGAGCTTGTTTTGTGTAATTTTCTTGCAATTTGTTTGAGGTTTTTGTAGGTTATCCGCTTGTCTGGAGTGATTAGACTAATGGCGGCGTAGCTCAGCTGGTTAGAGCGTGGGATTCATAAGCCTGAGGTCGATGGTTCGAATCCATCCGCCGCTATTTTTTTTGTCTTTGGCCTGTGAAAGGGCCTGGGCTGGTGCAGTAATGCCCCCATCGTCTAGTGGCCTAGGATACATGGTTCTCATCCATGTGACAGGGGTTCGAGTCCCCTTGGGGGTATTGGATTGAAATTGTCCCGAATTGTGTCCTCTTGCATATTGACGCAAGCTGCTGCAAAACAAGGAGTAATGTCAACCCCACTGTCTTCGGCTTGCGGCTCCGTGCGAGGGTGTACGGCAGTGTTCAGGCCACCATCTGTCCCCGAATCTGGCCACCTTTTTTCAACTGCCCGTTGAAAGTGTTCTTCGTGAGTTTGTAGATAATGCTTTCGGGCAATATCGGGTGTACTTGTCAAGCGGAAATGGGACCACCTCGAATACACACTTATCTTCTTTCAAAATAATCACTTATGACTCAACTGTCAATTGGCATTTTCTGCCTCAAAATGTTATAATACTGCTGTTGACTGATAATTTCCATCATTCTATTAAACACCAAGATTTTTTGTAGGATAGAAGCTAAAGCATCCTATATGACCAATACCACCCACTTGTTTGTTTTTGTAGATAGCTCCATGAGCCTGACAAGCATCCTCTATAACAAAAAGATTATGTTTTAGGGACATCGCCATTATCGGATCCATATCTGCAGGATGGCCATATAAATGAACAGGCAGGACAGCCTTTGTCCTCTTAGTGATTTTTTCTTCTATCTTTGTGATATCAAGGCAATATGTATCTAAATCGATATTCACAAAAACGGGGGTTGCACCGTTTCTCACTATACTATCTACCGTTGATATGAACGTGTGTGAAGTGGTTATTACCTCATCCCCTTCTCCAATCCCCAGAGCTTTGACCGCAAGAAAAAGAGCATCAGATCCAGAGTTAACCCCTACCGCATATTTGGTTTCGGTATAACTGGAAAATTCCTTTTCGAAGTTTGTTAACTCTTCCCCCATAATAAAAAACCCACTTGTTAATACCCTATCAACTGTGGCTGTTATCTCACTCGATATCTCATCATACTCTTTTGATATTGAAGGGAATATGCTTGTTTTCCTTAATGAACGTAAGATTCCCCCTATAATCTGTTATTTTAGGAAGATCTATTATTTTGCAATTTGATAAGCTCATAGTATTATGCTTGTCCTGGGGATATCAAAATTAACTTTAGCTATTAGAGTTGTTCTTTTAGGTTTTGTGCTTCTTTTATTAGCTCGTCTTTATCTACGGGTTTTTTCTCTTCAAGCGGGAATGTCCATTCATACGAATTTACGATTCTTTTGGGATTTACGCATTGGGCGAGGAAATCGAGTGGGAATTTGTCGTGCAAGGGGGCTTTTAGCTCGCGGTGGGTTTTGAGGGTTTCGTATCCTGGTTTGGTAACCCTGACGTTATAGTCGCCATACCATTGAAAGCCTACAGTAACGGGGGATGTTCCTATTTCTTCGTCATTTAATGTTACAACGGCTCCCTGAGGCTCGGTGTTTATTATGAGCTTTCGCTCAACACAGCCTGTTAAGAAAAGACCAGAAACTATTACTGTTAATACCAACAATCCTTTGTATCTACGCATAATCATTTCCTTATAATTATTTAATTATTGCTGTTATTATAGAAGAAAAAAGCGAATCGAAAAGGTAAAAATTGCATAATACCCTTCAGGATAGTAAATTTCTGCGAATAAATCCATAACTTCTTATCTTTGAGTTATTTACCCGCGGATAAACCGGAAAACTCGCCTTTGAGTGGTGCCCTTAAGTTTTGTTGTGAGGCAGAAGCTATGAAAAGCGTTGACATTTTGGTTTTTTGATAGTAAGTTATTGCCACTTATAGAGTTTTGTCATTTTTTTAACGGTGCTAAGTATGAAAATCTCAATTAACTGGTTAAATGATTACGTTCAAACAGGTCTGGATTTCGAGCAGATAGGGCAGATTTTAAGCGATAGCGGTTTTTGCCTTGAGGGTGTGGAACAATTTGAGGACGATACAGTTCTTGATCTTGAGATTACCAGTAACCGCGGGGATTGTTTGGGTCATATCGGCGTAGCTCGTGAATTGGCAGCGGCTACGGGCTGTGAGTTGAAGTTGCCGAGCGTTGAAGTCGCTCAGTCCGATAAAAGTGCTGAATCTTTTGTTTCTGTCGAGATAACAGAGCCTGAGCTTTGCAATAGATATACCGGGCGGATTGTTGATGGTGTTAAGGTTGGCCCTACCCCCGGCTGGATAAAAAAGAGACTTGAGGCGATTGGTGTCCGCAGTGTTAATAATGTGGTTGACGCCACGAATTATGCGATGATGGAAACCGGACAGCCTCCACATGCCTTTGATTATGAAAAAATAACAGATGGTAAGATCATCGTGAGAAAAGCCAAGGCTGGTGAAAAAATCGTAAGCATTGACGGTTCAAAATGCGATTTGACTGAAAATATGCTGATAATTGCTGATTCGCGCGGACCTGTCGCGATAGCAGGGGTTATGGGTGGTCTTGAAACTGAGGTGTCAGATTCGACGACAACAATTTTGCTGGAGGACGCACATTTTGACCCGGTAACGGTAAGGACAGCTTCGCGAGGGCTTTCGTTGCCTTCAGAGGCGTCTTTTCGTTTTGAGAGGACAGTTGATACTGAAATGATCGAATGGGCATCGAAGAGAACTGCTCAGCTGATAGTCGAAGTTGCCGGCGGTAAAGTTGCTAAGGGGATGGTGGATGCGTATCCGACGAAGCAGAAGAGGCCGCAAGTTACTATGCGGATTTCGAGAATGAATAAGCTTTTAGGGGTTGAAATAACTCCGGATAAGGCGGTTGATATTCTTGCGAAGTTGAGCTTTGCACCTAAGCTTGAAGGCGATGTTGTGACGTGTAAGGTTCCGAGTTGGCGAAGTGACATATATCGTGAGGTTGATCTTATCGAAGAAGTTGCTCGCCTTTATGGGTTTAATAATATACCGACTGAAGATAAGATCGAGATCAAGGTGACAGCAGCAGATGCAAGGCAAAAAGCGGTTTTGACAGCTGGTGCTGCTTTGAACAGTTGCGGATACTATGAAACGATTAATATTACTTTTACGGACAGCAGTATTGCGGAACTTTTTGTTGAAGACAAAACCAAGCTGGGCTTAGGGGTTAAAGATGTTTCGAGGAAGAATGCCAATCTGCTCAGGCAGACTCTGTTAGGCTCTTTGTTTACTGTTTTGAAGACGAATCATAATGCAAAGAATACTGATTGCAGGATGTATGAAATCGCTGACACGTTTGTTCCTTCAGGTGAGAAGCTGCCTATGGAGAGGGCTAAGCTGGCGGTTGTTTGCGATAGTGATCTTCGTGACATTCGCGGCGTTGTCGAGGCGGTTGTGAAGGGGTTTAATCATCATGCGAAGATCGAGTTTGTTCCCGCGGAATTTGTGTGGGCCAAGGCAGGGGCTAATGTTGTTGTTGACGGCAAGTTAATTGGCGTTGCGGGAGTGGTTAATGATGCGGTTAAGGATAAATTTGACTTTAAAGAAATTACCCCGGCAGGTGCTGAGCTTGACTTTGAAAGC
>Ga0307990_1004629_pt1 | contig 10086 bp, 8 predicted proteins | sample EllFjometagen129_FD_203168 | JGI IMG/M metagenome (GOLD analysis project Ga0307990, IMG submission 203168) | Marine microbial communities from Ellis Fjord, Antarctic Ocean - #129 | ecosystem: Environmental > Aquatic > Marine > Unclassified | place: Southern Ocean | collected 2014-10-08
GTCCTTCAAGATATTCTCTACGAATCCGTTCTGCCCTTTTCACGGGCAGAGGACTCCTCTTTCCCACGCTTCGTGACCGGGTGCGTCTGCCGGGAAAAGGTCAATGAAAAGGTCGTCCCTTTCCCCTCTTCTGAAGCAACTTCTATCCTTCCATCGTGGGCCTTCATTATCTTCTTGCAGAAGGAAAGCCCCAGACCGGAACCCCTGTATTGATCTCCCTTTCCTTTTATTCTGTAAAAGGGTTCGAAGATGAGAAGAAACTTGTCCGAGGGAATGCCTATACCCGTATCGGCTATTGTGATAACGATGTAATGGTCATCATATTCTGCCCGGATCGACAGGGTACCGCCTTTGGGGGTGTACTTTGTGGCGTTGCCTATGATGTTGATAAAGACGCGGGAGAGACTCTCTTTGTCTCCCACCATGGTGGGAAGATCTGCGGGGACATTGACCTCAAGCGTTAGGTCCCTCCTCGTGCAGAGGGGTTCCATCTCATCGATGCATTTCATAATGGTCCCGGACAGGTTCATGGGTTTTTTCTTCCGTACTAAGGTTCCCTCATCTATGCGCCTCAAGTCGAGCCAATGCTCGACAAGCTCCTCGAGATTTCGTATACGCTTGCTGCATCGTTTAATAATATCCACGGCGTCGCCACCCAGGTTGTCGCCTGCCACAACCTTCAGTGATTCCATGTATTGCCGGATAGTAACCAGGGGAGAACGCATTTCGTGACTTACGAAGGTAATGAAGTTATTCTCCATTTCCTTTTTCTCCTTACGTAATATTTGTGTTTCCAACTTCAGGTTGCGGTGATCGATTCCCCGTTGTGCTATGGCCCTCAGTTGATCCGGTGTGAAGGGTTTGGGCAGGTAGTCATAGACACCCTTCTTCATGGCCTCGACGGCAGATACAATGGAGGCATATCCCGTAATGACGATCAGAACGGTATCGGGTATATCCTTCGAGAGGATATCAACGACTTCCATACCGGACAGGCCGGGCATCTTGAGATCAATAAAGGCAATGGCAGGAGATATTTCGCGGGCTAGCTGGAGCCCCTCATCACCATTGGCGCTTGTTATTACTGAATAGTTAGATTTTTCCAACACCTGTCTGCAGCCATCGCGGATGGATTCCTCATCATCGATAACGAGAATCAAGGAATAGTCGGTTTTTTCTGCCATAACTGTATCTTTCCTATTGAGTCAATTGGTCTACATATCTGAGAAGATCGTCGGCCTTGAGCGGTTTGTGCAACACCATATTCACCGTGGGAGATTCGTCGGACGGCTCGAATGACTGATAGGGGCCTTGCAGGTCAACGGCACTCAATATAATGAGGGGCAGGTCTTTTCCCCCCTCCAGAGAACGAATCCGCGAGACCACATTAAATCCCTCTCCCCATGTCTCCATCATCATGTCGATTATTGCAAGATCGGGAGATATGGATTTGATCATTTCGATGCCGCTCTTGCCGTCTTCAGCCATGAAGATTTCATACCCTCCTTTTTCAAGTATGACTTTGGTTGCCATCAGGAAATCCCTGTCATCATCAATCAAGAGTATTTTCTTCTTCTTCTTCTTCTTCTTCTTCTTCTTCTTCTTCTTCGTCTTCGTCGTCATCATGAGCACCCCTTCTAGTCCTTTCGTTTCTCTATTCCATAGTTTCTTATCTTTGTCCGCAATGTCTTTCTGTCTATCCCCAGAAACTGTGCCGTTTTGTTGATCTGAAAATTAAAATAGCGAAGCGCCTTTTCGATATGTTCGCGTTCCACGTCCACCAGCGTTATTTTCCCCGAGTGTGCGTCGACGACGGGAGTTTTGGTTTCTTCATGCTGACCATAGTAGAGAATATCTGCCGGCATGACCGTTTCATTGTCTGAGAGAACACAGAGACGTTCAATGGTGTTCTTCAATTCTCTCACATTCCCCGGCCATGAGTAGGCAATGAGCGACTTGACGGCTTCATCGGAAAAAGACCGCACCCGGCTCTGATATTTTTTGCGGATTTTATCGAGGTAGTATCGGGCAATGGGCATTATATCGCTTTTATGCTCCCTGAGCGGCTTGATATCTATGGGAACCACGGAAATCCGGTAGAAAAGATCCTCCCTGAATCTTCCCTCTTCCACTTCCCTTCGAATATCTCTGTTCGTGGCCGCTATCAGCCTCACGTCTACACTTTCCATTTTCGAGCTGCCCACGCAGGGGATTTCCTGTTCCTGAATTACGCGGAGCAACGTCGCCTGCACCTTGAGGCTTATGTTGGATATTTCATCGAGAAAGAGTGTTCCCGTGTCTGCCATCTGAAATCGTCCTGTTCGAGATTCCGTTGCACCACTGAAGGCGCCTTTGACATGACCGAAGAGTGCGCTCTCCATCAGTGTTTCAACGAGAGACGAACAGTCGAGAGGGACAAAGGGCCTTTCGAATCTTATGCTGAGGTTGTGAATCGTCTGAGCGACGAGTTCCTTCCCCGTTCCGCTTTCACCCGTAATCAGAACAGTACTGTCCGTCCTGGCGATGCGTCGTATCGTTTCCTCCAGTTCGCTCATGTAATCGCTTGTGCCTATCAGTTCGGCAATCTGTCCATCGGAATGATCGATATCTTTTCTGTCCAGGACTTTGGTGACGGCCCTGATCAGTTCAGTGGATGTAAAGGGTTTTGTCAGAAAATCATCGGCGCCGTTTTTGATTGCCTCAACCGTCAGGGGTATGGTGCCGTAGCCGGTGATGATTATAATCTTTGCGGCAATCTTATCGTCATTCTTCAGCCTTTTGAGGATATCAATCCCCTGCATCCTGGGCATCTTCAGATCGAGGAGGATGAGATCGTATTTGTTTAGGCGCGCAGATTGAAAGCCATCCACGGCGTTGCCCGTACAATCCACCTCATATCCTTTACGTGACAGGATTTGACTACAGCCATCCCTTATCGATGCTTCGTCATCTATGATGAGTATCTGTATGCTCTTCTTCCTATCCGACATCTGAATCATATCCCCTTTTGGTACCGGTACCTACGTCAATGATATTTCCGGCAGGTAAGAGTATGAAAAAGGTTGTACCCCTTCCCGGCTCACTCTCTATGTCAATGAAGCCGTCGTGTTGCTGTATGATGCCGTAGGCGATAGACAGCCCCAGCCCCGTTCCCTGTCCCGGATCCTTGGTGGTAAAGAATGGTTCAAAGATGTGTGATTGATAGCTCTTGTCTATTCCCTTGCCCGTATCGGCAATGGTAATCTTCAGCATATCCGTACCCGTAAGGAGGCATATCTTTTCTGTTTCAAAGACCACCCGTGCGAAATCATCCGATTTTCTCGTGAGTAGTTGTGTTGTGATTGTCAGCATTCCTGCGTTATCCATGGAATCGGCGGCATTGATGAAGAGGTTCAGAAAGACTTGCTCCAGTCGCGATCTATCTCCCCGTACTTCGGGAAGGTTCTTAGAAAGCCTGGTTTTTATCTCTATGCCGAAAAAAATGGATTGATCCCTTACGAGCTTGAGCGTCTTCATTATAATGTCGTTGATAGGGAGAGGAAGTATATCGTCCGAAGGGGCCCGCGCAAAATCGAGAAGGTTCTGAACGATTTTCTTACATCTGTCGGATTGGTAGATGATCTTCTGCATGTTTTTTCGTGCCGGACTATGGGTGGGCAGTTCTTCGAGGACAAGGTTGCTGTAAAGAAGAATCCCTCCGAGGGGATTATTTATCTCATGGGCCACCCCTGCCGCTATCTGTCCCAGAGAGACAAGCCTCTCTGTTCGTGTCAATTGTTTGAACACCTTTTTCAGTCTGTCGTCTCGTTCCTTGAGGGATTGAGACAGTGTATTGAATGCCTCATCAATGATGCCGAATCCGGAAAACTTGTTGTGGGGCAGCTTATAGTCGAGATGTCCCGATGCGATAGCCTCGGTAGCCTGCTTCAATATGCGAATCCTTTTGATGATGATACTTCCCAGATAGAAAAATATGAAAATGGAAATTATCATTCCCGTCATTGTGATGCCAAGAAATATCAGTATCGTCTGCCTGGCTCTATCGCGGTACTTGGCATCGAGAATACCCGTGTAAAGCATTCCGATGCTCTTTTTCTCTATGTCAAAAATGGGGGTGTAGTGACTTGTATACCAGTTGCCGGCTATTAATGTCCGACCTGTCCAGTCTCTCCCCTCGCCGATGACCCGGGCAGAGATCTCTTTTGCGACGGTGTCACTCCACATGCCTTCCTCTTTACTTGACATTATGCTTGTTGCTATGCACAGGTCTTTTTGAAAAATAGCAGTAAAACCTGTGTCGCTTCCCCTGTGTTTTTCATCACCGTAGACAGTCTCTTTTATCTTCTCTGCCAGAGTGCGATCGTTGTTTAAAAGGATGCCGCCCACCAGTGCTCCAACGAGGGATTCGTCTTTGTCAAGTATGGGGTATGCAGACCTGAGTACCATGCCCTTCGCCTCCTTCGTTCCCTGAAGATTTTCGATGAGCAGGGGATTTTCCCTTTCTATAAACTCCCGGGGCAAGAGTTCGCCCGATGCTACGGCGATCTTCTTTCGCAGGCATTTTTTCAAAACATTATCGTAGGACATGCTGTCTCCCCGGATTTCAGGGTTTGACGGATTGTAGACAACATTGCCCCCTGCATCGACGAGGGTAAGCATATCCAGCCCATCCATCGGGAAGGGATCACGCGGAACGTTCCCCATTACTCTATTAAGGTGTTGCAGTCTATCTATATCGTTGTCTTCTATGGCACGGATCAGCGGTGTTGTGAGGGCTATAGATCTAACGTGAAAGGCCAGACCGTCCACGGTGTCGTTGTATATCACCCGGGCGGTATTAACATCCTGCTGAATCCTCCGTTCTATCTCCTCTTCCGTATTGTTGTGTATGACCCGTATTCCCACGGCTATTGCCACAATTCCTGTCAGGCATATGGCTATGAAAAAACCCATGATGAGGCAGTTCTGGAGGTTCAATGAGTATAGTTTTTTGATAAGGTTCATGTAGGCCTTGAAAGTACTGCTTAGTCCGGTTGTGGTTCTCTTCTACGGCCGTGCCGATTCGAGAAACCGGTTGTTATCTTTGGTTGTGATATCCCCCCTGCTTATGGTTTTATTAATATGGTTCAGTCGAAATTGCAAGATTAACGTTGTATTATCGTAGGTCGGTTAATAATTAGTTTAAGTTATGTTTTCGTGAGGCGACAGTTAGGAGATCATATGTTAGGGAGGTAAAAAATGCTCTGAACACCTTTTCTCTACGGCACTGTGTCTGTCGGTCCCGGGCGCAGGTCGAGACATCGGTACTCGTTACTGCCAGCCTTCATCAATCGGCCCGTAAAATCGGAAAAAGTGGTCAGAGCGAAAAATTTTCATATTGATTACATCGTCTGTTGGTGGTATAAGGCGCAGTGCGCAAGCAGATCTTGGAAAAACTGCTGGGAGGTCGTTCAATGGCAGGACAACGGACTCTGACTCCGTGAATCAAGGTTCGAATCCTTGTCTCCCAGCCATATAATATTAAAGGTGATTTTCAATTATGGAAGTTCCCTTTTTCTGACATCCTTTAAGAGCAGGGGTTTTTAAGCGAGTCCCCTAAAGATCGTGTGCTGTCAAATCCGATGGGGGGTATAAAACCGACAGGAAACCCTTTGAGCCTTTCCCTGGGATCAAGCGTGTTTTGTGGGGTGGTGCCTTATGGGAGCGAGGTTACTTCGTGATGAGTTCGGTCACAGGCACCACAGACGAAATAATGCGTAGATATATCAAGGAGCACAGAGACTACGCAGACGATTAGTCGAACTTGTTCGACTAAAGAAGCCACTGAGCTTGCTCGGTGGTAGTTCACAAGTGTTGATTATTTGAACAAACTCGTCATATTATAAAGGTAAGATAGTATATGAATGTGAAAATTACCACGATTAAATAACTTTTAAAAACATGTTTTTTCAAGGAATCGCTAATTGAGTAAATCACAACACAAATTAATAATATTTATATGAAAATCCTATTTGTATGCACCGCCAATATCTGCCGGAGTTTCATGGCAGAGCGAATATTCATAAAAAAATTAAGGGAAAACAACCGTAAAGATGTAGAGGTAGCATCGGCCTCTCTTTCTAACATTGAAAAATTGTCTGCCGACTCAAAGGTTGTCGATCTCCTGGAGAAAAAGGGATTCAATGGCCTTGGCCATAAACCAAGGCCGTTGACGGCGGATATGATTGCAGAAGCTGACAAGATACTCGTGATGGAACAACAGCAGAGAGAGACGATCATTGAAAGATATGAAGACGCTACAGGGAAAACATTTCTCTTAAAGCCCTTTTCTGTGGGGTGCACTCAATTGGACAGCGATGATATGAACGACATCAAGGATCCATATCATCTGTCGAATTATCATTATCGGCTTTGCTTTGCCGAGATATACCTGGCCGTTCAGGGATTGATAAAATGTATGTAGGGTACTGGGGACTTAAAAAAAGGCCCTTTGAAAATGTTCCAGATACCGATTTCATGTACTATTCATCGGGGCACAATGAGGCACTGGCCCGGCTTCTCTATGCAGCAAAAGAAAACAAAGGCATAGCCTTGATTACCGGGGAGATTGGCTGCGGGAAAACGATTTTGAGCAGGGTACTGATGCAACAGCTTTCCGATTCAAAGTTTGACATCGGTTTGATGACAAATCCAATCCTTGAGCCGTTGGATTTTCTTATTGATATTCTTCGAAACTTCGGATTGAATCCATCCAGCGAATTGTCGAAATCTCAACTGTTAAATTTATTAAATGAAAAGATGCTGGAGAACCTCAGGAATGATGTGTCAACTATTCTGATAATAGATGAAGCACATTTGATTTCCAAAGCAACCTTTGAGGAGATACGGCTGCTATTGAATTTCCAGTTGAACGACAGGTTTATGATGACAATTATGCTGCTGGGTCAGCCGGAATTAAAAAACATAATTAAGGATATGAGGCAGTTGGACCAGAGGATTGCCATAAGGTATCACTTGAACCCCTTAAATCTTAATGAGACATCGGAGTATATAGCTTTCCGTCTGAAAAAAGCGGGCGCAGCCACAGGTGCAATTAACCGGGAAGCGTTAAATGAGATTTATGCGTATTCCAAGGGAATACCACGGTTGATCAACAACATTTGCGATGCGAGCCTTATGGCGGGCTCTATTTCAAAAGCAAAGAGCTTTGATTCCGGGGTTGTTAAAAAGGCCATACGGTATTCGAGTGGGTAATTTGCACATTACAGTTCAAATATTTGCGTCACTACTTCTCTGATTCTGTCAAGATAATGACTGTAATTTGTGTCGGACTTGGAGATATAGCTTCTCTGGGCCAGGATATCTTTCGGCGGGAATAGCGTTCTTCCCACAAACTTCAGTTTTTTTACCAGTCCATTATTCATGGATAGATGTATCAGGTAGCTTAATCCGGGAGTACGTTTGTTTTCTGTGGTTTTGCGGATGAATATCTTTTCGAGAATGCCGAATCTTTTGGGTCTCAGCTTCAGTAAAACATCTTCCGGGACCTTAGCCTCAATAAAATATGTCGAAAAGTAGAGCGTTAAATAGACCATTTTATTTAATCTGTATGTAAAGGAATCCCGAACCAGAAGGTTCCAATCCAGACCTTTCCCATAATAATTAATTGCCCGATCAATATCACAGAAATAGCTGAGTTTGTTCAGCGAGTGGGTCACACGGAGGGCGTGTTCCGATAGATGAATTAAGAGATGATGGGGAGACATAACCCATGTTGCTGTATCGGCGATATGTGCCCGTATGGCATCACGCCGGATATCATCCATTTTAATGTATTTGGTATATGCTTCGTTATCTATTGTTGAGTTGACGAAGTGCCAATGAATATGAAAGGAGGTGAAATTTTTAACGTCGTTTCTGTAGTCGAGTGTTGTCAGATAGGTTGAGTTAAAATCGACGTCGTCAACGGATCGATCCGACGCTGAATACCCCATTTTTTTAAATAATCCATCTACTTCATGGAGATCTTCCTTTTTTATAAGAAGGTCAATATCCGACATGGGACGAAGTGCCGGATTGCCATATGCCGTTTCGGCCAACGCCGCACCCTTCATGACAATTACCTGAATCTCCTTCTGATTTATAAGAATGAGAAACTTTTTAAGCTCGTCAAAGGCAAGGGCATTTTTTGTCGCACTCAGGTAATAATCTTTTTTCAGCTCTTCCATTACATATCCTGAGATATCGTAATGTTTCGCAAGATCGGCAAGGCGGCTGAAAACCAGGGGTGAAATGCCTTCATTCCGCGCCTTTTCCAGAAAAACATTCCAATCAAAATCCCCAATTCCTGAAGGAACACCACTATTTGTGCTACAGCAGTAAAGCAGTAATCGATCTTCCCCAGACCAGGACAATTTGTTTTTCCTCAGAGCTTTTGTTTTTGACTTTAGATTCCCATCGTGAAAAGGATAAAGTTTTCTGACGATATCCCTTATTTTACTCGATGCAGGATAAATCAAGTAGCTGAAAGGAGATAGCAAAGCAAAAAAGACATTTATCAGCCGCGAAAGTGTTGTGTTAGATTTTCTTTGCTGCCCCTTCCCTTCAATAACTGCGACTTTCCCTAAAATCATTTTTGCATCCACCATTTCCGGTTGATTAAAGTAAGCGGCGTCACCTTTTATATAAAACACCTTTCTGCCATCTACCGTTGTTTTTCGGATGACGCGATGCACAATCACGCGATCATCTGCAGTTTTACATAAAACCACATCTCCAACTTTCACAGTGGAACTTCGCAGTGGGCTTACAGTAATCAGATCTCCATCCTCAATAAAAGGCCTCATACTGTCACCCTTTGCCCGAAATCGGATGGACATGTCTCTTTTAATGAGACTGTCACTGAGTTCTAATAGATCCGAATTATTTAAAAGGATTAGGCTTTTCACTGGTTAAATGCTTCTTACGAAGTCAATGATGTTATTGTCCGGCAGAAACTGGAGCTCATGACAGGACAGTCTGCTTGCAATACGATCAAGGAGAAACAGCGTATAATCCATCCCATCCTGGTCCCACATTGGGGGGAAAGAGCGGGTGAGCAGCATAGAAACCGCCTCGGCGTCCTTCCTGGGAGCAACCAGGTTTTTTTTGCCATGACGCAAAAAGAATATCTTGTCTATGGGAAGTCCATGCGGTGACACCTCGTTAAAGGTACCATGCCAAGGTGTTCCGTACATCCAGAACTGCCCCTTTTTTTCCCTTATAATAATTCTGTCATCGTTCAGTACGGTTGCGCCGCTTTCAGACCATAGTTGCGCAATTGTCGATTTTCCGTGAGTCGAATTGCCGGAAAAAAGATAGCCACGGCCATTATCATTAATGCCGCATGCATGCAAAAGCACCCCTCTGCCGAGAGATAAGAGTATAATCATCAAGACCGGAGTCAATGGATAACCTCCCAAGGGATCGGGAACAGGAGCTTGATATTCATTTTGAATATAGACGTCGCCCGATTTAAAATCCGGCTCCAGAATGACTTGTGTTTCAGGAGAGGCGCCTGATTCGGAAGAGTCGTCCTGCAATATATATTTTCCACCGCTACGGTAAAAAGACCATCCTGCTCCCGAATCGAATATCTTCATTCCCACTCTTTTTTCAGGAATTCGTCCTTCATGTACTCGAAATCTTATCTGAACATTATCTTCAGATATTGAACTTTCATTGGTCAAATTTAACTTCAGGTTGTTATCAAAGACAAATGACATGCCGATCTCGGCCGCCTCTAATATAAATCTTGCGCCTTCTTCATTTATCACAGGATGCCAGACCTTTTCAGTTATGACAGCTTGTCCCTTTCGATTCATAACCCCTCATCTCATAATAAGAAACTCTTTGGAGTTATACCTTTTTCGCAAAGCAGAAACCTGAACTAAGATCCCAGGAATTTCTTGTGCTTGCATGCACTGGTCTTGGCGCAACTAAATTTTTTGTGTCTGGTGGTGTAAATGGTAGCGGATTTACAGAAGGCCATAACTGCCTCTGTGGTTTCCAACTTTACCCTTCTTAATTCAGGTTTCTCATAATATT
>Ga0307990_1004630_pt1 | contig 10084 bp, 12 predicted proteins | sample EllFjometagen129_FD_203168 | JGI IMG/M metagenome (GOLD analysis project Ga0307990, IMG submission 203168) | Marine microbial communities from Ellis Fjord, Antarctic Ocean - #129 | ecosystem: Environmental > Aquatic > Marine > Unclassified | place: Southern Ocean | collected 2014-10-08
ACCCCCCCGGCCCTGTGATAACAGTTGTTGATTTTATTGGTAATCCTTCAGGAATTAATTCATCAACCCAATTTATATCTGTTTTTATCGTTTTCATTTCATTTTAGTAGTTTATTTTGTCGAATATTTTTTTTGTTTTATAAGAATGTCTTCAATTTTTTATATTTCTTTATCGTTTCAGTCTCAAAAGAGGGATTATAAAGAAGTGCTGATGGATGTGTCAGTGGAAATATTTTCATTCCATCTAAAAATAATAATTGCCCGTTTATATTTTTAAAACTCATTTCTTGTTTTGAAGGGTTTGCGTGGTATTTTAACAAAATTGAGCGAGTGGCATAATAACCTAATGGGACGATAATTGGGGGGCAGATAATTTCAATTTCCTTATCTACAAAGGAGCTGCAAGATTCAATTTCGTTTGATTTTGGTTTGCGGTTTTTGGGTAATGTACATTTCACCAAATTAGTCATATATACCGATTCCCTTTCAATTCCGGCATTTTGTAGCAGTTTATTAAAGACCTGACCAGAAGGTCCAATAAACATTCTATTTTCTGCATCTTCTTTAGTTCCCGGAGATAAGGCAACAAATAGGATACTGGCATCGATATTCCCTTCGCCAGTAAGTGTATGTTTTCGGCTAACAGACAACCTACATCTTTCACAAGCCCTAATTTTATAATTAAGCACCTTTAATAACTCATGTTTTTCAATCAGGCTATATTGTTTCATTTTAGTATTAAATAACATAAATACTATGGTAATAATCTTCAATTATTGAACCGTAATTCTCCCGATAACTTTTTAAAGCGGCAGGTAAATAATTTAAAATATCACTTGCAACAAGTCCATCTTCGCCTTTATCTTTTGCTGCCAAATCACCGGCATATCCATGTATAAAAACGCCTATGCGTACAGTATCATCAAGTGAAAGCCCAAGCCCGAACATAGCTGCAATAGTACCCGCTAATACATCACCGCTACCGGCTGTTGCCATTCCGTTATTACCACTAAGGTTAACAATTACATTTTTATCAGGAAATCCGATTAATGAATGTGCTTCTTTCAGGACGATTGTAGCATTTAATTTATTTGATGTTTCCTGTAGAATATTAATTTTATCATTTGCAATTTGTTTAATATTATAATTTGTAATTCTCGTCATCTCACCAAGGTGCGGTGTTAAAATTGTCGGAGCTTGCCGTTTTTTTATACAATTTAAATCTTCGGAAATTGCTGTTATTCCATCGCCATCAATTAATAAAGGTTTATTAATTTCAGTACATAGCCTTCTTACCAAAGTTTGAGTTTCATCGTTTAATGATAAACCAGGACCAATGACAATCATATCTGTTCTTTCAGAAAATTTTAATAATTGTTTTTCATTTTCAAGACTAATACTACCCGATAAAGTATTTTTTTGTGGAACAAATACAATCTCGCTTCCCTTATTTCCAACAACAGAAGCTACATCCAAAGGTGTTGCCAGGAAAGAAAGTCCACCGCCTGCCTTTAAAAATGACATGGCTGAAAAATATGGAGCGCCAGTATAATTAGATGATCCTACTATAAATAATACTTTTCCAAAACTCCCTTTATGCGTATCCTTTTCCCTTAAGGGAATGGGTATATAATCATTGGTGGCCATTTTCAGATTATTGGAACAATACATAACCTGGGGAAAAGAAATATGCGAAACATATAACTTGCCAATATATTTATATCCGGGAAAAAGTAAACTTCCGATTTTGGGCAACCCGAAAGTAATAGTAAAATTTGCTTTTACAGCCGACCCCATTATTTTTCCGATATCACCATTAATCCCTGAAGGTATATCAATGCTAAAAACAGTTTTGTTACTTTTGTTTATTAAGTTAATTGCTTCTTTATATATACCTGTAACTTCTCTATTGAGTCCTGTGCCGAAAACAGCATCAATAATGGCATCTGCTTGTTCTATTTTTTTAATTACTGATGAAGTATCATTCAAATAGGTTATTTCAATTTGTAATTTTTTGACAATCTCAAAATTTTGTCTAGCAGCGCCATCATATTTTGTACTGTCACCCAAAATGAAAACAGTAACATTGCCACCACTTGAAAATATTTTTCTTGCAACAACCATCCCATCACCGGCATTATGACCTACACCGCAAAAAATTACAAAATTTTTATTTTTAATTCCTAACTCTTTTAAAATGGTAAAATAAACTGCCTGACCTGCATTTTCCATAAGAATTTCTTCAGGAATACCATATTCATTAATGGCTCGATTATCCATTTCCCTCATTTCATTTACATAGCTTATTTTCATTGTATTTTATTTTTAATATTACGCTGAAATAATATTATTTAAAACCTTTATAGCCTCATACATTAAATACATTTTCAATTTTATTTACAATTTGAAATATTGTGACAGAAATATCGGCTTTTTCATTTTCAATAATGATAGGTTTCCCTTCATCTGCCATTTTTCGCGCATCAAGGTTAATAGGGATAGTTCCAAGAAAAGGGATATTCATTTCTTCGGCTTGTTTTTTCCCGCCTCCTGAACCAAATAAGTCAATTTGCTGTCCACAATTAGGACATATTAAGCCGGACATATTTTCGATAAGCGAAATTTTAGGTATATTCAATTCTTTTGCCATACTTATGGCCCTGGCAGAATCAATTAACGATACTTCCTGGGGAGTAGTAACAATAATTGCCATATCAGGCTTCATGTTTTGAGCTATGGTAAGGCTTTCGTCTCCGGTACCCGGAGGTAAATCAGCCACAAGAAAATCTAAATCACCCCAGTTAACATTACCTAAAAATTCATTTATCATTTTAGAACGCATTGGTCCACGCCAAATAACTGCCTGATCCAAAGGCAGTAGATTAGCCATAGAAATATCTTTAACTCCATGACTTTCTTTTGGGATAATTTTATTTTTTAAGGTATGTACTTCTCCTTTAATACCAGTCATTTTAGGCACGTTAGGCCCTGTAATGTCGGCATCAAGAATTCCTATTTTATAACCATGAACATGCAATCCATAAGAAAGATTTACACTCACCATTGTTTTGCCGACTCCTCCTTTGCCACTAAAAACTACAATACGGTGTTTAATATGGCTAATATTATCAGAGATTTTTTTTCTCTCCTGTGCTAATTTTTCTTTTTGTTCTTTTGTAATCATAATAAACCTCCATTTTTTTAATAATACAGAACCGTTTTAATAAACAGCGGATAATCTATTGCGAATTCTTATAATCTATATATTTAATTCCATTTTCATCTATCTGAATATAATCTGCTATCTTATAAAGGAAATTATCAGCTTTAGAAATATTCTTTATTTTTTTCAACATAAACCAAATTGGTTCATAGCGTTTATGCCCAATTTCTTTTTGAAGTTCAAGTGCTGATATTTTTTCCCCTATGATATTCAAATAAGCTATGGTAAATAACCAATATTTTAATGGTAAATTACTGTGTTCTATAATAGTACCATTTTTAAGTGATGTTCTATATTTACATTCTTTACATTCAAAACTCTTCTTATCTTTTTTCCAATAATACTCAACACTTCCACACTTTTTACAAATAACACCCTCTTGCTCTCTAATACATCTTAATATTTGACAGCAAGTTGATTCGTCAGGAAAATACTTATAGAATTCAGATAATTTCATAATGCAAAGATAAAACATTTTAGGTAATATTGCGGATAATTTCTAAAAATTTAATATGTGCAAAGCGGTCTAATTAAAGAAAACTGGTTGCTATTTATTTAATAATTCATTGATTAGTTTCATTTTTCTTTGTTTTTTTAAACCAGCATGAACTCTTATTTTATTTTTAAGATCAGAGAAAGTACCTTCAAGAGAATTTGTTGTGTTAGGAATATTTAAATCTATATAGTCATACCAAGTAAATAAGTATGGCAAATTTGTCTTTAGACTACGATAAGCACTTCTAATTCTTTTATGAGTATAGTGCCATTTTTTTGTTTCTTTAATCAAATTCAATTCTTCTTTTGAATCATTATAGCTTTTTAACAAGAATATTTCTAACCAAATTTTACCTTTATATTCTGTTCTTAAATCTATTAAACCCTGTATATAGTTTTCTATTTTCAGGTTTGAGTTTGATCTATCAATTTTTTCAAATGTGTCTTGACTTGCAGCATCTAATGAAGGTAAAATTACATCAGTCTGTAATAGTTCAGTCCTTAATTTTTTATCAAAAAGCAAAGTCCCGTTTGTTAAAACTGCGGTTTTTATTTCAGGATAATTTTTCTTGATAAAATTAATTACATCTCCAATCTTATTATTTAGAGTTGGCTCTCCCGACCCTGAAAAAGTAATGTAGTCGATTTTAGGATTACTGCTCATAAACTGTTTTAATTCAGTAATAACTTTAACTGCTTATCCCCTTCGGTCAAGTTGACTTAATTATTTCATTAAAAGGAATTGGTGATGTTTCAACAGCCTGCTGAACCAACCGATAAAATAACTTCCCCCTATAAGTAGAAAGCCTTCTATTAAACCTGAATGCATATTCATCCAAGTAGTTTGGCAGATGTTTTGGTGAAATTTCCCCTTGATGAGTGCCATTAATCCACCTTTTAACTAACGAGTCGACCAAATGCACATGAGGTAAGAGTTCATGTGCTTCTTGCCCGCTCCCAAAAATAATCTTGACATCGTGTTCGTATTTTTCTGACTTCGATAAAGAGCTATACCCACTCCAACCATCCGTTATTATTTTACTACCAAACTCAATATTCTCCTCAATGAATTCAATAAGGTTCTCTCCAGAAGCATCTGGTATGCACTTGAAACGAACCCTGCCTATTTTTTTGCCATTGCATTCCGTTGCCACAACAACCAATGTTTTTGTTTCCGCACCTCTCCCTTGTTTTCCTTTTCCAATTTCCATTCCACCAATGAATGTTTCATCAACTTCAACAACGCCAGTTAGTTTGTCCCTTCCAGTTCGTACCATTGCCCTGCGTAACTTTTGTAACCATGTCCATGCCGTTTCGTATGACCCGAATCCCATAAAATCCATTAGATTGTATGCACTTGCTCCAGTCTTCTGAGCTACAACCCACCACATTATGTGAAACCATAACAACAAAGGTTTTCTCGTCCCATGAAATATTGTACCTCCAGTTATTGATGCTTGGTGCCCACAGGAAGTACAGTGTATCAACCGTTTCTTTGTTATCCAATATTGCTTGCTATCACATTTTGGACAGCTAAAACCCTCTGGCCATCTCATATTAAAAATATAATCCCAACAATCATCATCACCCTTAAATTGGGCAAGAAACTCTTGAAAATCTTTCGGATATTTTTCTACTTTTGTCATAAAACAAAGTTAATATTTTTAACTTGACCGAAGGGGATAAGCAGTTAACTTTATTATATTTAACATACTCCATTCTATCAAGAGTAAGTTTAGTAGTTTTACCTACTTCGCAGTAAACACAGTTTAATGAACAAACTTTTTTAGGTATCAAATCAATTCCCAATGACATACCCAATCTGCGTGACGGAACAGGTCAGAAAAGATGCTTATACATAATTCTTTGGGACATTTTCTAATAATTTTTTCAAACATTTGATTTTAAAACAAAACCATGGAACTTGCTTTTTATAGTTAAGATATTCATCTCCGAATTTTTTAATTGCTCCAGGTTCTTCAACTAATTTAATCATTATCAACATAAAAATTATTTCAACAGGTGCAATAATAAGAATGAACGAAGGCGAACCAATTAAGAAAGCTATTCCAAGAGGAAAAAGGAATAATCCGAGGTGCATCGGATGTCTCATGTATTTGTAAATTCCCTGTTTTACAAGAACATTCGTTTGCATCCTTTTTAATTTGCCTTTTCGTCCATATTTAGCAAGTGTTCTGCCAGTGTTTTTACTGATTTTCATTACAATAAATAACAGAAAAACACCAACTAGAAAACTAACAATATGAAAAATAATATTTTGATGGATATTTTCAAATATCAAAGAATCAATATAATATCCAAAACCACAACCACCAAAAATCATTAATATCCAAATTATTATCCTTAGCATAATGTTTCCGATTTATAATTTCCTATTTCAAAGAATTTGTTAATTCAATTTTTCTCGAAACCGACAATAATTTCACTATTACTATCAGTTTGAAGCACTTTTATTTGTCTGCTACGTTTTACTAATTTGTCTTCATCCCTTTGGTCTCGTGAGATATCAATATCCATAAACCTGATTTCTTTTTTTTAATAAGCTTTTAGAGTATTACACCGTGAACAGATTAACGATAAACATACTATAACTTTTTCCACCAGTTAATCTTTCTTTATTTTATCAATGCAGATATTTTTCAATTATCTCCTTCTTTTTATTACTTTATTGGATCCCAGATAACCAAGATTAAGGCTCCATTTTTTGATTCAAATGGTCCATGTTCATCACCTGGCGAAAAAATTTGGTATGACCCTGCCGGATAGGATTTTCCATTACTTATATATTCTCCTTCAAGAACAAAATTTTGCTCGGTGGTAATATGTGAATGCGGAGCCATTAAAAAGCCTTTTGGCAATTTTAACAAAATTGTTCTAGCACCGTTTTCATCTCTTAGCACCTTTCTTTTTGTTCCTTTTGAATAATCAACTGCATCATTCCAGTTTAAATCATCATATAAATTCATTAAATTTTTCATAATATTATTCTCCTTTAGTTATTAATTAGTATTAATTTATTTTTCTTTAATCTAAAAACATTACTACTTTTATCTTTAATAAATATCAGGTCGAAAAATTCTCTTTTAATTCTCACACATTTGTAATTTTGAGTTTTGATTTATTAACAAGGTTTTCCCTATCTTTTACTGTTATACTAATATGATTAAAAAAAATTTATCTTTTCACCAATTATTAATAGTTATAAATACATTTTATTTTTTTGCATAAAGAAAGCAAAAATATCTTTATCAATATTAAATATTTTTTATATCAATTCAATTTTCAAATTGATATGGTTTCTATCTTCACCTTTATTCCATTCTTTTAACAGAATATCAGATTTTTGTTGAATTGTTTTTATGCTATCCGATATATCATCGTCATTCATCAAAACACAAACAAAATTTTTTCTGATTCTTTTAATATTCGGTCCATAAATTTTAGAAACAACTACTTTTACATTCTCTGCTTTCAACATTTTAGCAACACTTTTAGCTTTCTTAGGGTCGGCATGAATATCTTCATCTTCTTCTTCGCTTATGTTACTAATCTTTTTTATAAACTTAATCTCTGATGATGAAATTTCATAAATATAATAATAGTCAGAATCACCAAAATGCTTGTCTATATATGATTTTCCATTTTCTGATGCAAATGCTGTTTTCATATTTAAAATATAGATTTATAATTATTTATACAAATAAATATTCTTAAAATTTACTTAATAATTCATTATTTAGATATCTTGCTAAAGCTTTCAGATGTTAATCCGAATACTTTACTAATGAATTTATTTTTCTATTGTTCTAATGGTAGTGAAAATATTTTGCAAATATAATGCACATATGTTCATAATACAAGCTTTTTATTTTTTTTATAATATGAAACATCCATGATTAATATATAAAAAACAAGGGAATAATTATAAGACAAGATTTAAAAATGCCAAGCAATTTAGTCTATATAGGAAAATATAAATCTATATAATTGAAAAAGAATCAAAAATAAAAATTCAAAAACGAAAGAAATCTTATTTATGTAAATTATAATGATGAATTTACAGAGCAGTTCTACATAAGATGTGTTTTAACCAAAGTCCAAGTTCCTAAAACAACGGTTAAAATTCCTAATCCAATAATTAATTTTTTATTAGATTTTACTTTCGATAAAGCACGAGGTCCAAAAAAGCCACCAATCATCGAACCGATTGACAATGGGATTAGAACTCCGAGAAGTGTTTCTAAATTAATTTCGGAATATGAAAACCAAATCCAAACGAGAAAACCTGTAATACAAATAGGAGCTTCAGCAAAAACTGTTGAGCCTATTGCATTTTTTCCATCTCTTCCCGATAGCACCTGGCCGCTTGCAACAACAGGTCCAAATCCACCACCGGATAGGGCTTTGTTAAATGCGCTAATAATTCCAATAATAGAAATTTTCCACCATGAAAATGAGAATCTTTTGCCAACTAAAAGAATTATTCCCATAACTAAAACTAAAGAACCAATATATGTTTTAAGAAACACTTTTGGGATAATTGAACCTACGAAAGCTCCTAAAAACACTGCAGCAATTCCTAATACAAATATTAAAGAAGCAATTTTAAAATCTTTTGATTTTGTGCTAAACTCAGCATTTTTATATTTATGATGTCGCCAAGAAGCAACACTGCCCCCTATTGCTTGCGAAAACAATAATGAAGGTATTACTATGACCGGATCAAATCCAAAAATAATAAGACAAGGCGAAAGAATTGTGCCGTACATCATCCCAAGCGAAGAATCAATAAATTCACATACAATAGCTACTAACAGTAGCAAAAGCACTGTTGTTGTAATAATTTCCATTTTGAAAAAATTTAGTTAATAATTTTGTTAGTAATTTATATTATGAAACAAAGTAATGCGAACATTATTTTGATTGTAATATTCAAATCCTGAGCTTCTTTGCTTGTATATGTGTAAATAGGCTGCTTCTATTGAAAAACATTTGCTTAACCAGAAATTTAATCCAGCATAAAATCTATTATGGTCAAATACATTCATAACAATTCCATTTCCTGTGTTAATTAATATTTCATCGAAAATTTTAAGTTTTACAATATTTTTGTTTTCAGAATTATTAATTAAAGGATAATCAAACTGAGCTCTGTATCTTATTCTAAGATTAAATTTATAACCGCTTATAACTTCATCGTTTTTTGTTTTAGCCTTAAAACGTTCTTCAAGAACATATCTATGACTAAAATTTGATTTTCCAAACTTTTGCTTAACAGAAAACATTTGGAAAGGTCGCCATTCGGGCACAAATAAATTACTGGTTGATGAAGGATTGCTTTGACCATTTGAATAATAAGCAAGTCCAATTGCTACATCTCTTTTATCATTAAGTTTGCGATGTAGATGTGATTTTATTAACATTTGTCCGTTTCTGTCGGGGAAAGTAAAACGTCTGTTTTCTAATTCGGTTTGAAAACTCCATTTATCAGAGAGTTTAATTTTATTATAATATCTTATCCAAATTTGGTGTTGATTTGACACTTTTTGTGTTGTTGGTGTTTGCCCAAAAGAAAGCAAAAAGAAACTCAAGAAAAATACTAAAAACACATATCTTAAATTTTTCATAATAAATTATTTTTCAATTTCTATTTTGAAAATGTTTAGAATCGCCCCATTTATCAAAGCCAATTTCATCTCCAGCTAAAATAATTGATTTTTTTAAAGATTCTAAATACTCATCACTACATGCATCAATAACTGATTTGTTATCGTAAAGAAAATAATCCAGACGATATTTCAAAGGAGTAACATTTGGCATAATAACATTTGCTCCTGCTATTAAACCACTATCAACTTCCAAATTATCTATTGAATGTAAAGCAGTGGTGGAAGCAATATTAATATCTTTCATCATTATTCTTAATACAGCTATCATATTTAAAGTCAAATTAAGGCGTTCTTGTTTTGACATCAACAAATTACTGTATTTAAAAAGCGGAGTGTCTTTATGTTCAATAAATGGTCCCATTCCAACCATATCAATATCAAAATTTTTCATAAACAATAAATCATCAGCAAGATCTTCGATTGTTTGAAATGGCATACCAATCATAACACCGGTGCCTGTTTGATATCCTGTTTTCTTTAAATTTTCTAATGCTTTTAAACGATTTTCGAAAGAATGATTATTATCATTAGGATGAATTTTTTTAAATAATTCTTTATTGGATGCTTCAATTCTTAGCAAGTATCTGTGTGCTCCACTTTCAAACCATCTTTTGTAAGTTTCTTCTGTTTGTTCACCAACCGACAATGTAATTCCTATTTCGTTATTGGTGATTTT
>Ga0307990_1004632_pt1 | contig 10082 bp, 8 predicted proteins | sample EllFjometagen129_FD_203168 | JGI IMG/M metagenome (GOLD analysis project Ga0307990, IMG submission 203168) | Marine microbial communities from Ellis Fjord, Antarctic Ocean - #129 | ecosystem: Environmental > Aquatic > Marine > Unclassified | place: Southern Ocean | collected 2014-10-08
GAATAAATTACCCAACCTTTGGTCGTGTAAAACTTTATTTGTAATTTCAAAATTTTTACTGACCTTTCGGTTGGGTGTGAGCAGCTCATGCTGGGCACACACAATGTATAAAAATAATAGCCGAGATAGTAGTGAATTCAAGGGTTGTAGCCCGCTTCAATTTTCTTTTAACTTGACAGGAAAGTGTCACGCAGTCGGCTACTATTCTTATACCAAACGTTAGGCACAAGCAGGAGAAACGAAACAGAATGACAAATTTGCTACAAGAAAAAGAAATGAAAAGCCCTCGCACAAATAACACATTTGGTTTTTGCCGACACACAAAAAAGCCAACCCAAAAAAAACAAAAGAGTTATTTTTTTCTAACGTTATATTGCAGACGATAGTCCGTTATATAATAGTCAACATATTTACATCTTTGCTCCATGAATTTACAACAGATTTTTGGAGAAATTATTAAGAAATTACGCCTTGAAAAAAACTTATCTCAAGAAACTCTTGCGTTTGATGCTAATATTGACAGAACATATATTAGCGACATAGAAAAAGGCGAGAGAAATATTTCAATACAAGTAGCTTATAAATTAGCTATTGCTCTCCAAATTTCATTTTCAGAATTAATTGAAAAAATTGAAAGTCATGGAGAATATAACAAATTACATTAACAGAAATTTTGGAGTAGATGTTAATACATTTCTTGAAGTTTTAAAAATGAGTCCTGGAGCCGAAGGATACATTTTAGGTTCAATTGGAGAATTACTCTTTAAAGAATATGCAGAATCTTTAGGCTATGAAGTACTTCGAATAAAAGAAAAACCTGATGGTGGTTATAATGCAAAGAGTGCTGATGCAAGGGGAGACTTTTATATTAGAAAGAAGAATTTAAAAAAAGATAAATGGTATGTTGTTGAATGTAAAGGAGTAAAATCTAATTCGGAAAAAAGAAGTGGACTTTTAAAACAATCATCTTGCATTAATTTACTCAATAAGCATTCTGTGGAAAGAAAAAAACAGATTTTAAGCATTTATAAATCTGGAAATAAAGCATATAATAATGCAAAAGAAAAATGGGAGAAGAAAAATAAAGGAGTTTTTCCAAAATTTAAATGGAGTAAAAGTAATCCAGGTTCGGGTATTCCAAATCTAACAGGTTTATGGGAATCAAAAAATGAAATTGAAGAATGGTTAAATAGTTTTGAAGTAGATTCTTTTACAGAAGATTCCTATTGGGAACTTACAGCACCGATTCGATTATTGCAAACTCATATGCCTTCAACAAGAATTGACCCTGTAACAAATATTAAAAGTACTGGTCCATTAGTAACTGAATTTAACATTTTAAGTGTAGATTTATTTTTAAGAACAGGTAAACATGAATTTATATTTGCAAATGCAGATAATTTAAATCCTCAAGGAAAATCACCAAATCATTTACAACAAAACTATACGATTGATATATTAACGAGTAAAGATAATTATAAAAGACATTCGTTACTTAAACCTTGGTATAATAATATTGATAAATGTATTAAAGAGACAAAACCAAAACCAAGAAAACTTGATAAATCTCAATTAGATGAAAGATAATTTTGTTATTACACAAATGTGTGTTATCTTTGCCACAAATGTGTAAAATAATTTTATTATGGAATTACAACTTGATTTTGGACTAAATAAGACTGATAAACTTTTAAGGAAATTTGAAGAAATTCATAATTTCATTTATGCTAATGATGGTCTTTCAACTCAGCAAACACTTGAAGAATTTATTAAATTATTGTTTATTAAAATTCTTGACGAAAGAGAAAAAAATAAAATTTTCAAAATAAGTTCTGAAGAGTTTGAATTAATAAAGAACTCAAAAAAAACTAACAATTTTTCTTCTCGAATAAATGAGCTGTTTAATAAAACAAAAATTGAATATGCAGATTTATTTGACAAGGATGAAAAAATTCGTATTAGTGACAGTTCGTTAGGGTTTATAGTTAACAAACTTCAAGATATTTCTTTAACTAATTCTTCTTCTGATGCTAAAGGACTTGCTTTTCAAAAATTTCTTTCTCATCAAGAAAAAGATGGTCGTGGTCAGTTCTTTACACCTGAACCAATAATAGATTTTTGTGTAAAAATAATTCAACCAAAACTTAATGAAACAATTATTGATCCTGCTTGTGGTAGTGGTGGCTTTTTGTTTTCTGCTTTAGAATTTATCAAAATGCAAAATGTTAATTGTAATCTTAGCGATATTATTAAAAATAACATATATGGGATTGATATTAATAAGAGTATTGCACGAATTGCAAAAATGAAATTAATTCTTGAAGCGAATGTTGAAACTAATATTTCCAATACTAATTCTTTAAATGATTTTGATGAATTAAAATTAGATTTCATTAATGATAAAGTGAAAAAAGGTTTTGATATTGTATTAACAAATCCTCCTTTTGGAACAGCAGGGAAAATAACTAATAAGTCAATTTTATCTAAATTTGATTTGGGTTATAAATGGATAAAAAATGATTCAAAATATACGAAAACTAACAAGCTACAAAATGCTCAAACAGCAGAAATATTATTTATAGAACGCTCCATTGATTTATTAAAAGAAGGCGGAAGAATGGGTATTGTCTTGCCTAATGGTCATTTTGAAAACCCATCATTAGAATATTTACGTTTTTATATAAAACAAAGGTGTAAAATACTTGCTATTGTAAACCTCCCACAAGAAACATTTATTCCTTATGGAACTGGCGTAAAGACATCTTTATTATTCCTTGAAAAAGATAGTGCTAATTCAGTAACAGAATACAATGTGTTTTTTAGCAAAATTACAAAACTTGGGTATCAAGGTAATAAGAATGGAAATCCAATCTATAAAAAGGATAATTATGGGAATAAAATCACTGACGATTTGAACCAACCTATTCTTGACGAAAATTTTTCTACTACGGTAAAGGATTATTATAATTTTATCAATGACATAAATCTTGAAAATGATAATTCATACTCAATTAATTATAATGAATTGAATGGTCGTTTTGATTATGATTATTATTCTCCTGAAACAAAAAAATTACTTAATATAATTAAATCAAATAACGCAAAAAAACTTTCGGAATTGGTCAAAATTGTAAAATTGAAAAGTAAATTATTATCAAAGTCAAATACCATAGTAGAATATGTAGAATTATCTGATATAAATACACCATCCTTTGAAATCATTAATTCTACTGAACTAAATGTATATGAGTTACCAAGTAGAGCCTCATATGAAATTAAAACGGGGGATATTATAACAGCAATTGCAGGTAATTCAATTGGTTCAAGGAAGCATGCAACCGCTTTAGTTACAGAGTCACATAATGGAGCAATTTGTACTAATGGTTTTAGAGTTTTACGGAATTTTAAAATAGACCCATATTTTTTACTTTATTATTTTCAATCAGATTATTTTTTGAATCAAATTTATATGCTTAGAACAGGTGCAGCCATACCAAATGTTTCAGATTCTGACCTTGGTAATATTTTGATAAGTATCCCTAATGAGCAAACTGTAAAAGCAATTGGTGATAAAGTTCGAAAATCATTTGAATTAAGAGAAAAATCAAAAGCAGAATTAGAAAATATTAAATTAGAATTGTCTTGTCCTGAAATAGGTTTACATGTCTTGTCCTAAATTTAGAACGAGACATCTTGCCAACGCACTGGGAAACAGATGGGAAGAAGAAAGCACGAAAACCTAACAAACAATATAAAAAATTGGGCAGAAAGTGGTCTAATTAAATGAATTACATTAATTTAGCGGTGTGATAAATTGAAAGTTTGGTGTTTCAAAATGCGCAAAATTTCATATTGCAACCGATATTGTACATTATTTTAAACCGGAAAATCCCGCAATGATTCGTGAATTCCTTTATGGATTTCATACCAAAAATCAAATGCGGCTTGATGTTTATCATCTTCAAAACGTTTTAACCAAGCATTTAAGACTTCATCACTTTGATCTTCTTCATATTTCTTTTTGAAGAAGGTCATAACATAATCAATATTCCGTTCTGACTCCCAAAATACGGATGAGTTACGGCTGTTAATACGACTGGCTGTCAGGTCGATACTTTTCAGGAATCCGATTTTATCACCAAATAATTTCTCAACAATATCGGGCATGATATCTTCAGCCCATGCTCTGTGGAAACGGCAAATTCCGAGATTGTCCAACATAAGTTCTTTTTTCATTCGCTCAGCGCTAAGCTGTCCGAGTGCTCTGGGTTCAAAAAACTTACGACCGTAATCGTTGTAATATTTCCCCATAATTGCCATTGGAGCAAGCACTCCGGGAGTCCAGTATTGATTCGGAACCATCCATCCTTGACGCGCAAAAGCATTGTAAACAAACAAATCCATAATCTGCTTTGACTTATCCTTCGCAAGTCCTCTGGCAAATTTTCTGGCTCCGAGAAGGAGATCAATTTTACGGTCATCACCAAGCATAGCATCAATCAGCGCAATTCCAAGATCCGCATTGTGCATGGATGTTTCTTCCAAATCAAAATGATTGACATCCCAGTTGGGTTTGCCCTTAATTCCGAGTTCTGCAGGCTCAATAAGTCCTTCATCCATGCAATCCATCAACCATGCAAGCACACCACCAACAGAGATTGCATCGAAACCCATGCTATCCGCTTTGCCGTTGAGTTTTTCTGCTGCTCGTTGATCGAAAATTCCGCATAATGGACCCATGGTTTGATAGGGCTCGTAGTCCTTTTTGAATTCGTCTTTCATTTTTTTGCAAACGGCAACACAGGGCTCTCCGCAGTTTTTCTGCATTTTCGGCAAAATAGTTTCCTCATTAAATTGTTTTAGATAATGATTAAGGATGAATTTTTTATGCAACTCTACCCGATAAGGCGTATCCCAATAAATGCTTCGATAATTAAAAGCAGTCATATACTCAGCATTGTTGGCATAGTTTACGCCAAAAGTTCCTCCGGTATTGAAATTCGGATCGAAACGGTATTTCGTGGTCGCCTCTAAATCTTTGGCGGCAAGCTTTTTATCATACCTGTCTTTAAACCATTCATCGGCTACTTTTCTGTCACGGAAATCTTCATCAACGAAGGTTCCTCCGTAGATTACAGCAACAATTCCATGTTCTTGCAGCAATTTGCTTCCCAAACCACCTCGACCGGCCCAAGTATCAACCGCTGTAATTTTATTCTTTTTAATTGGTGCTGAGCAAATTGCACCAAAATCTGAGTACATAGCAGCCGGACCGACAGCCAAAATTCGTGGTGAGTTTGTGTATTTTTCTCCAAATATTTCGTAAGCATGCTCCATCATCGGATAAACGCCGCCCCTGCCCTTTCTCCAAATTTCTTCGGCATCAACAGGAAGGAGTTCTACCTGAATTTCTTCCCCATGAATACGATTTAAATATAAGACAGACAGTTTGTCAGCTTTTCCTTTAATGGATAAAAGATTGATTCCCAAATTATCAAAAACCAAACCTGCACCTCCCATACTGGAAATGTAAAATCCATGCCAGTTTGGACTAATCCCGGTAAAAACCATGCGATTTGAACCGGGAAAAATTGAACCGGCAAGTAATCCGGTACCAAAATTTAAGCTGTTGTGCTTATAAGCGAGATGAATACCCAAATCAACCGGACCCCAAAATTTACCAATATCGTATCGTAAACTTTTATAAAAGCCTGTGGAGGCATCAATCATTAATGTTTTTAATTGTGATTTTAGCATAATAACCTTCTTTATTCACGTAAAGATAATTATTTTGATGAAAAATGAAAATCAGATTTGATGCATTCTGCAAGCAAAATCGTGAAAAAAATAAATTTCTGCGATAAAATCCGTATTTTTGTACAAATTGAAACTCATGAAAACAGGCTTGTTTTTCGGCACCTTTAATCCTATCCATCATGGACATTTGATGCTTGCTAATTACATGCACCAGTTTACTGATTTGGATGAAATTTGGTTTGTTATTACCCCACAAAGCCCGTTCAAAAAGCGGGAAAACTTGCTTGACAACCGAGACAGACAGCATTTGGTTAATCTTGCAATTAAAGATCAGTATGATTTTAAAGCATCGGACATCGAGTTTAATTTGCCAAAGCCCAATTATACAGTCCATACCTTGACCCATTTGCGTGAAAAATATACTAAACGTGAATTTGTGTTAATTGTGGGAGGCGATAATTTAACGCATTTGCATAAATGGTACAATGTGGAGCAAATCCTTGATAGACACCAAATTTATGTGTATCGCCGACCGGGTTCTGACATTCCTGAACGATGGAAAGATGAAATTAAGCGTGAAATTATTCAAGTGTTTGATGCTCCCCAATTTGATATTTCTGCATCATTTATCCGCAATGCGATACAAAATCAAAAAAATATTCGTTATTTTATACCCGATTCTGTTTATCAATACATTAAAGAAATGCATTTTTATGAAAACTAAAATCGTTTATTTATTCATATTGCTGTCAGGAGTCCTGTTTTTAACAGGCTGTGGACAAACCGATGAAGACATTCGTATGGAAGATGAAATTATCGGATATTGGTATGCTTTGGATTCAAACGGCGATTTGGAAGTCAATATTCCTGAATACTCATTTAGTGAAAACAACGAAGGGTTTACAACGCTTTCCGGATCAACCAACGATATGAATTGGGAAATAAAGCGAGGTCAGCTTAAAGTGTATTATGACAAAGCCCCCGATTACATCATTGGCTACGACAAATACAACAGTCGCTCACTGTTTCAAATTCATAAAATCGAAGACGATTATTTAAAAGTTACCCAATTTTACAATGACGGGTTTCAATCGGAATTGGAGTTTTACAAGAATATTGATTAATTGAATTACTCTGATTTGCAATGCTTTTAAATTTCAAATTTCACAAGCAGCGCTCATTAATAACTCCCATAAAATTTTCGCAAAAACCACTCTATACTAATCCAACTGACCAGCAAAAAAAATATCCATTTTAGATTTAACAAGGAAGTGCGGTTTTCTTTTGTAAATACACGGGATTTGCTAATGTCATCTGACAGTATTTTGTGTGAAAAAACCTCCAGATCTTTTGGGTAAATCAATTCTCCGTTTGTTTGATTCGCAATCATTGATAATAATTGATGATCAGCGCGGGTTTTCAGTCCTTCAACCGAAATTTCACGTATAATAAAGCTTCCTGTTTCGCTGAAGTTATTGCCTTGAAAACTTGTTTCAGCAATCCATGAATATTTTCCGGCAGCAAGATTGCCTAAATTTAAGCGATAAGCATTCATCCCCCGGTTCATTGTGTATTCAAGTTTTTGTTCAAGTGTATCTTCGATAGATAAACTTACCTCCGGATCATTCACTAATTCCCATGCATCATTGTAAAGCTCAGCCTGAAAAACAACCGCTTCGTTATTTGTAAACATCTGATTAACATTCACTGAAAATTGTTGTCCGCTGCTTTTTGTTATAAGATACTGTATGCTTTTATTAATAAATTCATCAAAGGCATCGTGATTTCCATTAAAACGAAAATCGAACATTCGCCATCTCCAAATTCCGGTTCCGGTTATTATTGCAACTTTACTTTCATCATATTGCATAAATGCCAAAAGTGCATTGTCGGTTTCTATTCCTGAAATACGCTGATTAAATGCGATATCATAGGAGTCCTGCAATTGAATGCTCGCAAACGGTACACGAAGAGGTGGAATCCTCTCAAGGATATCAAGCAGGTTTTGTGGAATATCAAACAAGTCGAATTGTTGATTTAACACAGCTTGAGCATTATCAAAACTATTCCCTCTTATTTGTACCTGAATGGGTAATCCCAAACGATTAAATGCCTGAATATCTGAGCCTTGACCCAAAATATACATAGCAGGCAGTTTCTTACGATCCATGTTTGTGATAAAATTTGAAATGGGATATTGAGCAGCGGGCAAATCATGCAAAATTACCAAATCAACATCAGAAATATCCAAGGGCAAATCTTCAGCCATATGCAAACGAACTGAATAATTCAGGTTCTGTTCCAATGCCCTACGAATAGCGCCTAAATCGGGATGTGGAGCTTTACCAAGCAATAAAATTTCTTGTTGATTGTCTATGACGTTGACCAGCATTATGTCCGTATTATTTTTAAGAGATATTTCCTGTTCGAGCGCTGGTATTTCAATCTCATACACCTGCAGTCCTAAATGATTGGCTTCAATTTCAAAATCAACATGTCCGCGGGCTGAATTTTGGGAAATTTCAACTTGTTTGCGCTCAATTACGGTATTGTCTTTTTTAATTAAAATATCCAGTTTTTTATCCTTTGCATCCCATACCTCATAATACACACGGACAGGAAAGCTATTTTTATAGAATGCCAGTTGATTATAATCCAGATCCGCAATCAATGCATCTTTCTGTTGTAGCGTATCCCCAAGTGCAAGTGAAAACACCGGAACCGGCAAGCCTGATAATTGGTTGAGCGGGTTCATCCCCTGATTATACAATCCGTCACTCGCCAGTAAAACTGCGCCAAGTGATTCCCGACTAAATCGTAACTCAATCGACTCCGATAAATCGGACATATTGGTTAATTTATCGCTAAAATCTAAGTCAGAACCCTCACGTACTGAATCTCCAAAAAACAGTGTCCTTACATCAAATTTATCTGATATTTTTGCCACAAACGATTCCAAATCTGTCTGATAATCATTTCTATAATACACGGAATCCTGATTCATGGGAACGGATTCTGAATTATCTTGTAAAATAACAAAAACCGGTTTCTGTGTTTCAGATTTTGTGAATTTCACCTCTGGTCCCAATAGTAAAAATATTAAGGCAAAGATGAAAAAAGCACGCAACCCGAATAAAAAGCGAATCATACCTTTTTTCAGCTCGCTAAGTTTTTCATCTCGATAATATAATAATGTGCTAAGTCCGATTGCTGCAATCAAACCTGCCACTAACCACCAGGGCGAATATGTAAAAATTAAACTCAAAATTGCTTAGGTTAACATTGCTCCACAAACGTGAATGGTTTGACCGGAAACAAAAGAAGACATATCAGAGCCTAAGAAGACTGCCACATCAGCAACTTCTTCGGCTTTTCCTGCACGTTTTAAAGGAATTTGATTATACCATCCCTTTTTAACATCCTCGGGCAGATTGGCAGTCATTTCTGTTTCAATGAATCCGGGAGCAATTGCATTTGCACGAATATTACGCGAACCAAGCTCCTGAGCAACCGATTTGGTAAACCCAATAATTCCTGCTTTCGAAGCTGCATAATTAGCTTGTCCGGCATTTCCCTGAACACCTACAACAGAACTCAAGTTGATAATAGAACCCTGACGTTGTTTCATCATCTGACGAATGAAAACTTTTGTCATGTTAAAAACAGATTTCAGGTTGATATTCATGATGATATCCCACTGTTCTTCTGTCATTCTCATCAACAAATTATCACGGGTAATTCCAGCATTGTTCACTAATATATCTAAGCGTCCAAAATCCTTAATAACCTCATCAGCAAGCACCTGTGATGCCTCAAAACTTGCAGCATTACTGATATATCCCTTGACATTAGTGCCAAATGATTTCAATTCAGCTTCAGTGTCCTTAAAGTTTTCATCTTCTTTAATATCGGTGAATGCTACGTCGGCACCCTCCTGAACATATTTCAGCGCAATGGCTTTCCCAATTCCGCGCGCTGCTCCGGTAATCAGAGCGACTTTTCCTTTGAGTAATTCCATAATTTTTACTTTTAATTTTGCGTAAAGATAAGGCTTAATCTGCATTTTTAAAGCAGACTCATGATTTTTTTCATGTTTCGATGGGTAAATATCTCTCAATATCCGAACAAGCTTAGCTTTAACACAATCAGAAAAATTCGTTTTTCAAGTATTAGCCTGCATTATTCATGGAATTCCCTTTGTGCAGATTTGAATCATCTAAACCCGCAGTCATATTTTTATATTTCAAGGGTTTTACCTGCATTATTCATGGAATTCTCTTTGTGCAGATTTGAATCATCTAAACCCGCAGTCATATTTTTATATT
>Ga0307990_1004633_pt1 | contig 10082 bp, 8 predicted proteins | sample EllFjometagen129_FD_203168 | JGI IMG/M metagenome (GOLD analysis project Ga0307990, IMG submission 203168) | Marine microbial communities from Ellis Fjord, Antarctic Ocean - #129 | ecosystem: Environmental > Aquatic > Marine > Unclassified | place: Southern Ocean | collected 2014-10-08
CAATGGATATACCCAATTTCTCGAGAATATCGACAACCTGACTGTCGTTGTAGGGCTTACGTTTGTCCTCATCCCTGATTATCTTTTCTATCCGTTCCTTAACACTTTCAGATGCAATCAAATCACCATCAGTCCTATTGATACCGCTGCTGAAAAAGTATTTCAGCTCAAATATTCCCCTCGGTGTATGCATATATTTATTAGTTGTAACCCTGCTGATTGTCGATTCATGCATACCTATGTCTTCAGCGATATCCCGTAATACCATGGGTTTCAGATAGTTGATACCTTTATTGAAATACTCTTTTTGATGGTTCAATATACTTTCCGATACCCTGTAAATTGTCCTTTGCCGCTGCTGAATACTCTTTATCAACCAAGTGGCCGATTGCAGCTTATCCTTTATGTACTCTTTGCATGGATCTCCCTTGGAATTGCCACCCCTTCCACCGAGTATTTCCTTGTATAAATTGCTCACCCGGAGTTTCGGAAGACCGTCATCATTAAGCACTATGCGGTATTCATCCTCTGTCTTGAATACATATACATCGGGGATAACATACTGCGGTCTTTCATCACTGTATATCCTGCCAGGCTTCGGGTCCAGTGCGCTGATCAACTCTACGGCCTCCCTGACTTCCGTTAGGGAAACCTTCTGCCGCTTCATGATATTACCGTAGTTCTTTGTTTCCAGGTCCTTCAGGTGATCATCTATAATCCTCTTCGCCAAGGCATTGGAAGTACCCAGAAATTTCATCTGTATGAGAAGACACTCCTTGAGATCTCTGGCGGCAATCCCCGGGGGATCAAATTCCTGTATCTTTTTAACTACTTCCTCTACCTGGGCCATTCCAACATTTTCTAAAGTAGCTATTTCATCACAGTCCGACACAAGATACCCGTTGCTGTCCAGATTGCCGATAACCTGTTCGCCAATTCTCTTCTCGATCTCCGTGAATCGGGAAAGATTCATCTGCCACAATAGATGATCGGCAAGAGAAGTACTTTTAGTCAGCATATTTTCCAGAGACGGTTTTTCTCCATCTTCGCGTGAATGGGTTACCCCTATCGGTCCGAAATCTTCGATGAAACTGTCCCAGTCGATATCCTCTTTTCCGTCCCCTTCGCCTGTCACCTCTTTTATCTTTGTACTGATCTTTGCTTCGTCAATTCCCTGGACAGGTTCAGCCGCCGGTTCATCATCGAAGGTTTCTTCTTCCAGCAAGGGGTTCTTTTCCATTTCCTGATTAATTGCATGAACCAGTTCAATCCTTGAGAGTTGAAGGAGCTTAATAGATTGTTGCAGCTGCGGTGTCATAATCAGCTGCTGTGTCAATTTCAAATCTTGTCTAAGTTCAAACTTCACTTCTTTACCCGAGATCAAAATCTTCCCCGAGGTAGAATTTTCTTGCAACCTCGCTATTAGCTATATCATCTGGATATCCTTCCACTAAAACAGTACCCTCATTCACGATATACGCCCTGTCACATACCTTCAATGTTTCTCTTACATTGTGATCCGATATCAAAACCCCTATCCCCTTTGATTTAAGGGTCATAATGATCCCCTGTATATCCGAAACGGCAATGGGATCAATGCCTGCAAAGGGTTCGTCAAGAAGTATATATTGGGGAGATGTAACCAGTGCCCTTGTAATCTCCACTCTCCTCCTCTCTCCCCCGGAGAGTGAATAGGCCCTATTTTTTGCAAGGTGAGAAAGTCCAAGCTCTTGCAAAAGATCTTTCAACCTGTTATGGCGCTCTTCCTTGGAAATATCGAGGGTTTCCAGGATCGAAAGGATGTTCTCTTCCACCGTAAGTTTCTTGAATATCGACGGCTCCTGCGGAAGGTAGTTGATCCCCTTGCGTGCCCTCATGTACATGGGGAATGATCCTATATTTTCTCCATTAAGAAGGATACTTCCCCCCTCAGGACTCACCAGTCCCACAACCATGTAAAAGGTTGTCGTCTTGCCGGCGCCGTTAGGCCCCAAAAGCCCTACAACCTCACCACGATTGACTACCAGACTGACCTTGTTTACAACCCTTCTTCCACTGTATGTTTTTACCAGATCCTTCGCTAAGAGTTCGCCCATCGTATTTTGCTATTTCTTTTCCTCTTTAGGATTTTTGGTAGCCGTTACTCTCTCCTTTTCATCCATTTTCACGGTGCCCCTCTTTTCCTCTTTAGGATATATGGTAGCCGTTACTCTCTCCTTTTCAGCCCTTTCCACGGTGCCCCTCTTTTCCTTCATGAAAAAGGTTATTTTACCCCCTTTGATGATATTTTTCCCCTCATGCAATACCGCATTACCCGTTACAAGGACCTTCTCTTCTTCATTAAAAAAAACGGCGTTATCTCCCGTAACAATCCGATCCCCCTGAACTATTCGCACCCTCCCCCGTGCCTCGATCCGTTCCATGTCACCGGCATTCATCGCTCCGGCGGTACCGGTCTCCTTTGTGTCGCCGCTCTTTTTTTTGTAGAAGACATAGAGTTCATCGGAATTGATTACAGTATCCCGCTGATTAACTTGAACATTCCCGGAGAAGACAGCCAGCTGTTTACTGTCATACACATCGAGACGATCGGAGGTAATTTGTACGGGTTTACCTTTGGGAGTTATTTCCTGCCCCCACACCGAAAAGGGGGGGGAGCACACTAACATGATCAATAGTATCAACAATAATTTCTTTTTCACAGACATATCCTTACTTCTGCCAGTTTACGATAGTCGCCCTTACATGAGACAAGAGCGCCAGTCTTTTTTCCTTAATTAAAATTGATAATCCCCTACCTTTGACCTTGATTGCCTGATTCTCCATTGCCACAGGGCTGTCTGTAAAAATCCTTTTATCTTTACAGACATACCGTATATCATCACTCTCAAAACGTTCGTTGCTGTCCGAGGTCACCACTACGTTTCCATTGACTTCGATATCCTTTGTTTCAGTATTGAGTCGTCCTTTATCGCCCGTCATAAAGTATATCTTTCCATCGGAGGTAATGAGCTTGACGCGGACATTTATAAATGATGCGTGGGACTCATTCTTGAAATACTGTGCCTTATCTGCGTTGATCTCCCACACGACATCTGAATCGCCCACTTCCGTATAGTGAAAATCCTTTACCTGAAGATCGGCCGTATCGGATATTATCTTCAGTATTCCTTCCTTGTCGTTCTTCCCCAGCATCACAAAGAGCACTACACATATTATCCCGACGATAAGGATAGAAACACCTACAATCGATTTCTTCATCCCACTCACTTTTGACAAACCGGTAAAAGTCATTTTCGAGCGGATTTGAGCATTTCGGGAAACAGATGATTGTGGTGATTGGCGTTAAGAAAATCTAATTGTATGAGTGCGTTAGCACGAGTTTTAGATTTTTAGCCAAGCATCGAAATCATCCCCGAAATGGTCTTCCAGCGAGAAAATATGACTTTTTGCCGAACCATCACTTTTGCTTTTTGCCCGGCAAAAAACTATAACACCCCCCATGTGATATGTAAAGGTGATTTGACCTAGAGGGAAGGCTTGAAACCGTATCTCGAAGCCACGATATCCCACTTGCCCTGAACCTTCAATATAACCTCGCATACTTCTCTTACAGCACCTCGCCCTCCCCTTTTACTCGTTACGTAATGGGCGGCATCCCTGGTTTCCCTGCATGCATCGGCCACGGCCACTGAAAAGCCCACCCTCGTTAACACGGGGATATCGATGAGATCATCGCCTATGTAGGCCACGCACCGTTCCTCCATACCCTTCTTTTCAAGGATCTCTTTTAACGTCTCCAGCTTATTTATTGCTCCCTGGTAGTAATCCGTCACACCGAGCTCCCTGGCACGATGTTCAACTACTTTTGACGTTCTCCCCGTGAGAAAGACGATATCAATTCCATATTTCATGAGGAGTTTCATCCCGTGGCCGTCTTTCACATCGAAATGTTTCGTTTCATTTCCCAGATCATCTATGATGACCCTTCCATCGGTCATGACGCCATCCACATCGAGTATCAATAACTTGATATTCCGAATCCTCTCCATCTGTTTTTCATCAATAGTTATGGCCATACCTTCCCTTTCATCGATCTTTACATCTTTACTATCTCATCGATTTTCTTCAAACTGTTCAGAAAATCGGGAAGGGCATCAAGGTAGAGAGAGTTGGGACCATCACACAACGCGCACGCCGGATCGGGATGCACTTCAATAAAGAGTCCATCGATACCCGTGGCAACGGCCGCCCGCGCAAGATATATTGCCATATCCCGTTCACCACCCGAGGAGTCTCCGGCACCTCCCGGAAGCTGAACACTGTGTGTGGCGTCAAATACCACTGGATATCCCAGATTCCTCATTATAGGGAGGGAACGCATATCTGCAACAAGATTATTATATCCGAAACTCGCCCCCCGCTCTGTAATCATGACATTTTCATTTCCTGTTGAGATCACCTTTTTTAAAATATTTGACACGTCCCAGGGAGCTAAAAATTGACCCTTCTTGATATTGATGATGTTGGCTCTTTTTGCTATCTCTATCACGAAGTCCGTCTGCCTGCATAAAAATGCCGGTATCTGAAGGATGTCGAGTATCCGCGATGCCTCCTCTATCTCTTCAAAACGATGCACATCGGAAATAACAGGGACGTGCACTTCCTCGCTTATCCGGCCCAATATATCGAGCCCTTTCTTCAAGCCCGGCCCTCTGAAGGAACCCAGCGACGATCTGTTCGCCTTATCGTAGGATGCCTTAAATATAAAGGGAATTCCAAGCTTTGACGTCAGTTTCTTTAAATAGAGGGCAATATCTATCGCTCCATTCTCATCCTCGATAACACAGGGACCGGCTATCAATACAAAAGGAGCCCCCCCTCCCATCACAAAATCTCTTATCCTGATCACTTTCATCGCAGACATGCTTTCCTCCATCGTTATCTATCCCTTGTGTTTTTGTTCCAGCATTTTGATCCTCATTTCCGGTATCTTACGTGCGGCCCGCGTAAGGTCCGGATTCAGTTGATAGGCATTCCTGTAGTTATTCAATGCCTCTTTATAATCGCCCTTCTTTTCCAAGGCCGCTGCCAAACTGAAATATACGGAATAGTCTTCACTATCCAGTTTCAATGACGCTAGATAATTTTCTATTTCATTGTCTATATCTCCCTTCAGACCATGGACGTAACCCAGGCCGGAATAAAATTCCGGCCGTTTCGGATCCAATTTGATCATCCTCTGATAAGCCCCTGCAGCCTCCTTATATTTCTTTTTCTTTACATAATGATCTGCCAAAATCGTCAAGACCTTAATGGTCGGTTTGTAGGCGGTAAACTTTTCATATGCTTCAATTGCCTTTTTGGTATTTCCGAGTTTTTCATAGGCAATGGCAAGATTGTAATGGATCTCTTTGTCCTTAATCCCGTATTGTAAGGCCTTATTGTAATTATCGACGGCTTCCTTATATTTTTTCAGCTCTCCATAGGCAAATCCAAGGTTTGCGTAAACTGAGGAATTTTTGGGAGATTTTTTTATACTCTTCTCATAAAAGACGATAGATTTTTTATAGTCCTTTTTCCTCAGATAATATTCCGCCAGCCTCAGAATTGCATCGGTGTCGTTCGGTTTTATCTTTAACACCCTTTTGTATTCTTCAGCCGCTTTCTCATATTGTTTTTCCCTTTCGTAGGCAACGGCGAGATTAAAATGAACGACGGGATCTTTCGGATTAATGGAAATTGCCTTTTTATAACTTTCAACCTCTTTCTTGAGGAGACCCTTTCCCCCGTATGCAAGCCCAATATTTGCGTAGACTGAAGAGTTTCGAGGGTTTTTCTTTATTATCTTCTCATAGAGTCCTATTGCCTTGTCATACTCTTCGGTCTTTAGATAGTTATGGGCCAATGCATCCATCACTACGGCATCACCGGGCATCTTCTTTAAGACCTTCTTATACTGCACTATGGCACTCTTTATACTCCCCGCCCTCTCGTAGGCCTCTGCCAGCTGGTATCGAACCTCCACGTTACCGGAATTCTTCTTCAGTGCAACCTTATAGTTGGCAATCGCACTTTTCCATTTCCCCAGTTTACCGTATGCGTAGGCAATATTTGCATAGGCAACATCATCGGAGGGATTAATTCTTATTATCCTCCTGTACAGGGGGATTGCCTTTGCATATTTATTGCTCTGCATATACAACTTTGCCACTTCGATTAAGGACGCCAGATCATTAGGTTCCTTCTTAAGCGCCTTTTCATATTCCGAAACGCCGCTGGTGATCTTTCCCGATTCGATGTAGGCCTTTGCCAGCATCTTCCTCACTTCGATATCATCCTTTTTCATCTCTACGGCCCGTTTCAGATATTCTATCTGTGACCGCTTATTTTTAGATCCCTTTGCATATCGAAGCCAATCCTGGGGTGAAATCTTCACGTCTATCGGTATAGAACCAATGATCTCATCTTCGTGTTTAACGCGTATATTGAAGTCCTTATTTTTATTACCTCTATCGCCACTGACTACCTTGTCGACGAGCACTATTCCTTTCAGCAACACGCCCATATCATTTGCTTTACCCATACCTTCGATATCAACGCTTATACCCTTGCCAAAGAGTATATCCGTCGATACCCTTTTAACGACAAATTCATCACGGTATGAGACCTCAAACCTGTTCCCCTTTTTTAGCCTGAAATCCTTTCCGTTTTTCTCTACATCGATATAATAGAAGTCGGGTGTGCGGTCCATAATCGTGGACAGAAAGGCATTTTTTATCCTATAGACACGTTGGGCGACTGCCCCTTCATGGCTTTCAGCCAGCAACTGATTTAATACAATCCCGCCGATGAAAGATACTGCCACGAGGATAACTATAATCCATATATAGAGTGATTTACCTCTCTTTTCTCCCTTAACGTGCTTACGAGACCTGTAGTAGTCCATTTTTAACCTCTTGGATGATATTTCCGGTGGATGTCTTTCATTCTTTCCCTGGTAACATGAGTATATATCTGTGTTGTCGATATGTCAGAATGCCCCAGCATGACCTGGACTGAACGAAGATCCCCTCCTCTTTCCAATATATGCGTTGCAAAGGAATGCCGGAACGTATGGGGATAAACCTTCTTCATTATACCTCCCTTCTTAGCATATTTTTTTACAATCTTCCAGAATCCCTGACGCGTAAGCCCTCTGCCGGACCTGTTTAAAAAGAGAACCGTTGTTGAATTCCCCTTCAGCAGCACAGGTCTCTCCCTGTCGACATAGCGACTCAGGTGATCGTAAGCCACCTGCCCGATCGGGACGATTCGCTCCTTACCCCCCTTTCCCATTACTATCAGATATCCTGTCTGCCAGTTTATGTTATTTATCGTAAGCATGATCAATTCCGATACCCGTATCCCCGTAGCGTAGAGGAGTTCCATCATAGCCTTGTCTCTTCTTCCGAGGACATGCTTCACATCCGGTTGATTGAGGAGATTTTCCATCTCATCCTCGCTCAATGTATCTGGAAGATGCATCCATGTCTTGGCAAGTGAAATATGTGCAATGGGATTTTCTTTTATCGTACCCTGGAGGATGAGATATTTGTAAAAACCCCTGAGCGCAGCCAGTGCTCTATTTGCAGAAGTCGGGATAAGTCCGCTCTTTTTCAGACCTCCAAGATATCCAATGACATGATCGGAGGATATGTTCTGTATATCCCTTATCCCCCTTTTCTCCATGTTTCCCATATATCTGTTAAGATCTCTGCTGTAGGCCTCGAGTGTATTGAGCGACATCCCTCGTTCAACGGCCAGAAAATTTATATATTCATCGACAAACCGATACATGTGACCGCCTCTATCCACAATTCACTGTAGTCTAAGTAATATAGCAACATATTTCAAGATTGTTATGTAATTATTATTTGAATGCAAATTGATCCCGGTGTATAGTGCATATATTCACAGAGAAAACAGTTTCATACCTTGACCCATCTTTAAGGCCGGAAACACAAAACCTGTCCATGTATACAAAGAATGGTGTGGCTTTATCACTATGAAAGAAACGATTAAAAGGATCACGGTCATAACACTTTTGTTAGTCCTTATGGGTATCTCCTTTTCGGGATATGCCGATAGATATACCGGAATTCTCGGTATAAACACAATGGCTGAATCGAATGACCGGTATCTGCAGCAGTCCTTTGATAAGGCCCTTGATGGATTTTTGATAATATCGGGAATCAAGATGGTCCTGGCTGTCATTGAAGGAAGTGATGTTGGTGTGGGGTTTAACCTGGAAATCGGCGACATCGTCCAACCCGCCTATGACTATGTTGATGTGGCGTGGCAGACCGTTCTTACCGGCTCCGTCGTTCTCCTCATGACGAGATACTTCCTACAGGCTGCCGCAATCCTGGATCACTGGTGTCTCTCAATTACACTTCTCTTTCTATTGCTTTTCCTTGCCGCCAAATGGTTTTTACCCTCTTTTCAAAGGTCTTTTCGTTTTTTTAAAAATGTCTCTCTTATTATGGTTGTCATTACCGCCGCTTTATACGTCATCTTTCCCATTTCCGTCACCGGTGGCGCCTTCCTGTCACGTATCATTACCCAGCCCTCCATTCAGGAGGCTCAGGCGGGATTGGAAAATCTTCAGAAGGAACTGTTTCCTCTCAATGAAGACGAGAATGGCGGCATTCTGTCCACATCAAAAGAGATAAAGAATCGTATTGACTTCGTTTTACAATACCTAAAAGAAAAGACGAGAGAGCTGACTGTGTGGATCATAAAACTCATTGCCGGATATATCTTCGATTGCATCGTCTTTCCCTACGCCCTCTTTTTGATACTGATCTGGTTCACACGTATTGTTGCCGGGTACCTCTTCGGAATCAGTGACAGGCAGTCATTCCGCCATGACCTCGAACACATTTTCAAGAAATATTACAGATTACCGTCGGAAGGAAGCAGTACCCCTTCGTGATCCCATTATGACGTCATAATTGACAGTAATAAATTTCAGGAGGCGAGTCCATGACTAACGTTGATCCCAATTGGTACATCACGCAACAGACCTTTCCTGAACTTCTTCACAGAAATGTAGAACAATATGGAGCCAGACGTGCTCAATGGTGGAGAAATCTTTCAGGAGAGACGGAATCCCTCACCTATTCAGGACTTGGCCGGATTGTGGCGGAACTCTCCTCCGGTCTCATAAAATCGGGCATCGAGAAGGGTGATCGTGTTGCCATCATGGCCGGCACCTGCCCTCAATGGGTATGGGCGGATTATTCGATTTTATGCGCCGCAGGGATAACCGTCTGCATTTACCCAACCCTTTCGACAAAGGAAATTGCATACATAATCAATGATTCAGGTTCTCGTATTCTCTATGTGCAGGAGGAAAACCTCAAAAAAGTTCTCGACGTCCGCAACAAGATGCCCGCACTGGAGAAATTGATCCTTCTTGAAGACGCAATTTCCCATGATAATCCGGATATCCTCGACCTCAACAGGATTCGGAATGAAGGCAGAAAGTTACTCAAAGATGATAGTTCACTCTACGAAAACCGCTGGAAATCGGTTGGACTCAATGACAAAATGACAATCGTATACACGTCAGGGACTACGAGTATGCCCAAAGGAGCCGTACACACCCATTTGAGCGTCAACTCCGCCTGCCTGAGGGACATGAAGAGTGTGCCCCGATTGAAAGACGACGACGTTTTTCTCTCCTTTCTCCCTCTCTCCCACACATACGAACGACAGTGCGGTCACGGGACTGCCATGCATGGCGCCGTCACCGTTGCCTATTCTTCACCCAAGACACTGGTCGAAGATCTGCAGATTTTCCGACCCACCATATTCATGTCCGTCCCCCGCATCTACGAACGGATATACATGGCAATGAGGGAGAAGGCATCACAATCTCCCGTAAAACAGGTGATTTTCAACTATGCCCTTAAGACTGGTTTTGCAGTCATCAAGGCCAGGTCCGACGCGAATGGATTCGTCGACATGTCTGAAGATGCAGATCTCTTCGGCAGCCTGGGACCGGCACTGAAATTGAAATATAAATTTGTCGACAA
>Ga0307990_1004634_pt1 | contig 10080 bp, 12 predicted proteins | sample EllFjometagen129_FD_203168 | JGI IMG/M metagenome (GOLD analysis project Ga0307990, IMG submission 203168) | Marine microbial communities from Ellis Fjord, Antarctic Ocean - #129 | ecosystem: Environmental > Aquatic > Marine > Unclassified | place: Southern Ocean | collected 2014-10-08
GAGACGGTAGCTGAGATTCGCGGGGCAAAGTGGCGTGAAGCAGTTGATGCCTGTCGTCTGCTTACCTCGCCGAGTTATCATCTGTTGCTGAGCTGGCACGGTCTGCCGTTGTTACTCTATCTTGGGCAGCAACTGGCCTATATCCGTGATGACCCTAGTTTGGAGTACGTATGAGCGATGCTGTGACTGTACCCCATCTATGACGGACCAACCGGATGGATTCCTGGTAAAGCCAGTGCTTTTCTGACTATAGGAGATGAATAGGGCGTATGAATTCAAAGGCACAGCTTGTCTTGAAACGACTCACCGATATCCTGCTTAGCCTGATCGGGCTGATCCTGTTGGCCGTGCCCTTTGCCATAACTGCACTAGCAATCAAACTTGACTCCAAAGGGCCAGTTTTCTTCCGGCAGGTGCGTGCTGGTTTGCATGGCAGAGGCTTCACTATGTACAAATTTCGCACGATGACGGACAAACGCGATGCGAATGGGAATTTGCTGCCAGACGCTAAGCGATTGACTTCTTTGGGCCGGTTTTTGCGCAAGATCAGTATAGATGAGTTGCCAGAGGGTTTTAATGTGTTGAAGGGGGATATGAGCATTGTTGGGCCAAGGCCTCTGTTGATGCGATATATGGATCGATACACACCTCAGCAGGCACGACGGCATGAAATGAAACCCGGAATCACCGGTTGGGCCTTGGTCCATGGGAGAAATGCTTTGACTTGGGAGGAGAAATTCGGTTATGATGTGGATTATATAAATAATTATCAATTTGGGCTTGATGTAAAAATCATCCTTCTCACCATAGTCAAGGTACTTCGTGCTGAAGGAGTCTCACGCAGTGAAGAAGAGACGATGCCCGAATTCATTGGAACGAAAAGAGATACGGATTGAACCCGTTGAACCGTGTAGGCTTGTAGGGCGTGTAATCTAGTCAGGGCGAAACCCTTTCAGGTAGCATCTGGCCGCGGCTCGGGCATTGAGCCATGCACGTGCATTAGTGAGAGTGTACTTGGTGGGTTGGCAGGAAGGATGGAGGCGGAATGGCAACGCATGATGCTGAGCATGAAGGTGTTGAGTCTCGGGAACGGACGTCGTTGGAGACAACTCTGACTCTTGACTCCAATTCCCGTATTTGGTATTCTTCTCCTCGAAGGCAGTATTAACAGTTGCATTTGGGAGTTGAGCTATGGCTTTGCTGGAGATATTCAGAAGAAGACGGACGAGATTTGATGATGAACTCCGAAAGCTGATTGTCTAGGATTTCCAGGGTAAGGGTGTGATTTTGTGAATAGGCTAATAATCGTTGGGGCTGGAGGGTTTGGACGCGAAGCGCTGGAATGGGCTTTGCAGAGCAAAGAAGACAATGTAACATGGCGCGTTGCTGGTTTCATTGATGACGATCCCGATGTGCTACATGGCTTTGATGTTTCTTACCCTATTCTGGGCAGGATCTTTGATTGGCAACCGAAGCCTGACGAAAGATTCGTTGTTGCAATAGGCTCACCAAGAACAAAGAAATTGATAGCTTCGAGATTGGCTGAAAAAGGGGCTATCTTTGAAAACGTTATCCACAAAACGGTAACCCTTGCAACAACTGCCAGACTTGGATGTGGAATTATCCTTTGTCCTAACGTTGTTATTTCTGATCATGCGATTATCAATGATCACACTGCGATAAACATCAACTCAAGTGTTGGACATGATGCCTGCGTAGGCGTATATGCGACCATAAGCTCTTATTGTGACATAACTGCTAAGGTTTCACTTGGTGAAGGAGTATTCTTGGGCAGCAGCGTGTGTATAGTTCCTCGCCGAAAAATCGGTAGGAATGTCTACGTTTGCGCCGGAAGTGTCGTTATGAATGATGTGCAAGCTGATGCAAAGGTTATGGGCGTGCCAGCAAAGAAATTCGAAATTCGGACATCGTAAGAATGTTCTAGAATAACCAGGAGGATGCTTTCGGTGAACAATAAGGAGAAATACACGCAGGTATTTATGAGCTGCTTCTCTCTTGAAGAGAGCGACTTAAACGATGAGCTTGTATATAATTCTATTTCAGAGTGGGATTCCGTAGGCCATATGGGCCTGATTGCTAATTTAGAGGATACTTTCGACATTATGATGGAAACAGATGATATCATTGACTTCAGTTCCTACCACAAGGGGATGGAGATTCTTGCCAAGTACGGCGTTCAGTTCTAAGCTTAGTTGGAATAGTGACGAGGAGCTATGAAGGACTTCTTCAGTGACATAGATATACACAGCGATGCTCTCGCGCTCATAGCGGAAGATTCAGAGCGAATCTCTTATGCAAAGCTCCTGCTTGCTGCGGATGATATTGGCAGACATTTAGATAAAAGAAGCCTTGTTTTTTGCATTTGTGGTAACGACGTTGAATCAGTAGCTGGATACATAGGTTTCTTGCGTAGCAGGGTCGTGCCCATCTTGATTAACGCGGGCATCAACAATGAGCTCTTACAAAACCTGTTGCGTGCATATTTGCCGCAATACATCTGGTTGCCGGTGAATATGATCGGGGCTTTTTCAGATTGCAAGCAGCTTTACCATTACCGGAATTATGTCTTGCTAAGGACGGCTTTTAGTACAAGGTATTCTATACATGATGACCTTGCACTCTTACTGACAACCTCTGGAAGCACAGGCAGCCCGAAGTTGGTACGGCAGTCGTACAGAAACATCATTAGCAACGCGAATTCAATCGCACGTTATCTTCGTCTAACCACAGATGATCGTGCTATTACGACTATGCCAATGAGTTACACATATGGCTTGTCCGTAATCAACAGCCATCTACTAAAGGGTGCTTCGATCGTCTTGACGAGAAAAACCTTGATGGAGAACAAGTTTTGGCAGCTGTTGAAGGAATATGAGGTTACTACTTTTGGCGGGGTCCCGTATGTTTATGAAATGTTGAGAAAGTTGCGTTTTTCAAGAATGGAGCTCCCAAGTCTGAGAACGTTGACCCAAGCTGGCGGGAAACTGGGAGCTGCGCTTTCCGCGGAATTTGCGACAATTTGTAGGGATAAGGGTATCCGCTTTTTTGTCATGTACGGACAGACTGAAGCTACTGCTCGCATGTCATATCTACCCCCCGAATATGGTATCTCAAAGGCTGGAAGTATTGGTATTGCAATCCCCGGGGGTGAATTTTGGCTGGAGGATGAAAATGGTGGTATCATAACTCAAAGCGACACTGCTGGTGAGCTCATATTCAAGGGTGAGAATGTTACCATGGGGTACGCGCAGGATTACAGGGATTTATCTACGGGCGATGACAACGGCGGTATACTTAAAACAGGAGATATTGCTAAGCGTGATGATGAGGGCTTTTATTATATTGTCGGACGCAAGAAGCGCTTCTTAAAGATTTTCGGCAATCGAGTAAACCTTGATGAAGTAGAGAGGCTATTAATAACTGCTGGATATGAATGTGCATGTACGGGTACCGATGACAATATGGTGGTTTTCTACACCGTACAACATGATTGCACAGATATCGAGCATTACATTATCGAGAACATGGGAATAAGCAAGGCGGGCTTCGCTTTGGTGCATATCGCTGAGATTCCACGCAATGATTCAGGGAAGATCTTATATTCCGATCTCTCGGGTTCTGGGAGTCCTTGTGTTTGACTTAGCTGCAATTATGGATATTGCGCCATATTCGCTGGCAAAAGGCGAAAAAACGGATTTGTATATTCGCGCCATTTCCAGTCTAACGCGACTGCATTATGATGGCTGCCCTCAATATCGACAGATACTCGACACAATAGGCTTTGATCTGGCTAATGCTGTAAAGATTGAGGACTTTCCTTTTTTGCCGGTACGCCTTTTTAAGGAATATGAGCTTTTGAGCGTAAATCAGTCGGACATAATTAAGACAATGACATCCTCAGGGACAACGGGGCAACAGGTATCAAGAATCTATCTTGACCGGGAAACAGCCACAAACCAGATTAAGGTTCTCACAAAGATCGTCTCTTCTTTCATAGGAACAAGACGCCTTCCCATGCTGGTGATTGATAGTAAATCGGTCACACAGAATAGGACCCTTTTTTCGGCTCGTGGGGCTGGGATCTTGGGCTTCTCCATGCTAGGCTATGATGTGACCTATGCACTCGATGAACAGATGAACCTTGACATGGATGTTGTCTCAGGTTTCTTAGAGAAGCACAGTGACACACCAGTACTGCTTTTCGGTTTCACTTTCATGATTTGGAAACATTTTGTAATGCCACTTAGAGAGATAGGGGGGCTCAACATTGATAACGGGATACTGATTCATGGCGGTGGTTGGAAAAATCTTGGTCGGCAACGTGCAGACAGCAACACTGCATACAAACAGGCCATAGAGGATGTTTGTGGCATCAAAGAAGTATACGACTATTATGGCATGGTGGAACAGACTGGGTCTATTTTTATGGAATGCGAATATGGCCACTTGCATGCGTCTATTTTTTCAGATGTTTTAATACGTGATTATAGGAGCTTTCAGAGTTTGGGTATAGGCCGACAAGGCCTTATTCAGCTCATATCCTTGTTGCCAAGAAGCTATCCTGGGCATTCCATATTGTCCGAGGATTTGGGCGAGATTCTAGGAGAGGACGACTGTCCATGTGGAAGGATGGGAAAATATTTTAAGATAGACGGACGGATTAAGAATGCAGAAATGCGGGGGTGCAGTGATGTCTATGCTGCCGGCGGGGAATAGAATACACTATCTGGTTGGCAGCGCATCTCTTTTTCACAAGCAGGTTCTAGTTCCGTATGATCCCCTGGTTTGTGAGTTCTTAAATAGCGTTTCTAGAGAGCTATTGCAGGATACTTTGGCGAGGCAGTATCCAGACGTAATATCTTTTGGCTTCTGGTGTCGTAAAGCAAATATACACAAGCTTAAAGAAGAATTCTCAGAAACCCGCCTCAGGTTAGGTCTGGGCCTCATTTTCCATATCGCGCCATCGAATGTTCCTGTCAATTTCGCATTTTCGTTCGCGTTTTCTGCGCTTTCTGGAGATTGTAATGTTGTTCGTGTGCCGTCGAAAGAGTATCCGCAAACAGCTATAATTTGCGGCGCAATAAACAAGGTTCTATCCGATGAGAAATTTCGTCCGATAGCAAAGATGACTGCATTTGTGCGCTATGAGCGAGATGATGAGATAACCCAAGCGTTCTCTGAAATGTGCAACGGACGTATCATATGGGGAGGGACTCAAACGATTCGAAATATCCGGCGGCTACCGGTGCCGGAACGTGCCATAGAAGTATCATTTGCGGATAGATATTCGCTCTGTGCGATAAACGCAGAGAGGCTATTGCAATGCAGCGACAAAGAGCTTCTATCGCTAGCCGAAGGCTTCTATAACGATACCTACTTGATGGACCAAAATGCGTGTTCATCCCCTCACCTGGTGGTTTGGCTGAGCGACGGGAAGGCCTTATCAGGGATAAGGAAGCGTTTTTGGGAGAGCGTATACAAGACAGCTGCGGCAAGATACGTTCTTGCGCCGATATCGGCCGTGGACAAACTTACAATGCTATGCGAAAATGCTATTGAATCGCGGGGCGTGTTAAGCGTTTCAAGGTACGAAAATCTTCTGTATGTTTTGGAACTAAATCATTTAGCGAACAATATGGAGGAACTCCGAGGGAAGGCTGGTTTTTTTTATGATGTTTCTGTAAAAACGCTTGACGAGATAGCCCGCATTGTGAACGAAAAATATCAGACATTAACCTACTATGGTATAGAGCATGATGAGCTTGTGAGCTTTGTGTTGACTAATAAGTTATTTGGTATAGACAGGATTGTGCCCATTGGATCTGCGATGGATATTTCGGTAATCTGGGACGGATATGACCTAGTGAGAACGTTATCAAGAATATGTGATGTGAAATGAGAGGTATCCTATGCTGCTAAAAGGAAAAAATGTTGTTGTAACCGGTTGCCTCAAAGGTATCGGACGAGCTACTATGGAGCTCTTTGCAAGGAACGGTGCAAATATCTGGGCGTGCTGCCAATTCCAAGATACGGAATTTGAGGAATCTATAGATGCTCTTCAAGAACAATGCGGTGTGTGGATAGTGCCTGTATATTTCGATTTGATGGAGTATGATCAGGTAAGGGCATCAGTAAAGACAATACTGTCTGCGAAACAGCCGGTGGACGTGTTAGTGAATATCGCTGGCATGACACAGGATGCGTTATTCCAGATGATATCAATGAAGCAGCTAGAGCAGATTTTTCAGGTTAACTTCTTTGCGCAGATGCTTCTTACGCAATATATCGTAAGAGCCATGCTCAGAAGGAAAGCAGGCAGCGTGATCAACATGTCGTCGATATCGGCTATTGACGGTAATCCCGGCCAGTTGTCGTATAGCGCATCAAAAGCGGCCCTTATTGGCGCTACAAAAACCCTCTCAGCAGAGCTTGCTCCGTCAGGTATCAGGGTGAACGCTATTGCGCCAGGAGTGATAAAAACTGATATGACTAAAGATTTACCGGATGAGAAACTAGACAAGCTTGTAGATAAGAGTAGCTTGAAACGCCTTGGGCTGGCGAAGGAGGTGGCTAATGCACTTCTCTTCTTAGCCTCCGACATGTCATCTTATGTAACTGGTCAAGTTCTTCGTGTGGATGGTGGGATTGGTTGAGAGGGAGGGTAATTGTGCTTCTAGCTGGCAGAAATGCGGTGATAACAGGCTGTAATCGAGGTATCGGGAAAAGAATACTGACCACATTCGCGGAAAATGGCTCGAATATCTGGGCGTGTGTTCGCAAACCATCGGATGAGTTTGAGAGATATGTAAAGGAGCTTTCAGCACGGTGCGCCATTGAAATCTGGCCTGTTTATTTTGATCTTAAAGATGCGGCACAGATCAAAGAGGCCGCGAAGACCATAATGTCCACGAAGAAGAAAGTGGATGTCCTTGTGAATAATGCTGGCATAACCTATAACGCACTGTTTCAGATGTCTACTATTGATAAGATGAAGGAAGTCTTTGATGTCAACTTCTTTGCCCAGATGATTTTTAGTCAATTCATAGTGAAGCTCATGTTACGAAATAAGCGGGGAAGCATAATTAACATCGCCTCATCGGCTGGCATTGACGGGAACGCTGGACGCTCAGTTTACGGGGCAAGTAAAGCAGCCATTATCTGTGCAACAAAAGCAATGTCTGCGGAGCTAGGAGGAAAAGGTATAAGGGTCAATGCTATTGCCCCAGGTATAACAAAGACACGAATGTTAAGTAGCATGAATGAAGAGATTATCCAGGAGAGCGTTCAAGCAAGCCACTTGAAACGTGTTGGTGATCCAGATGAAGTAGCAAAAGCGTGTCTGTTCTTGGCGTCCGACATGTCATCTTATGTAACCGGGCAAACATTGAGAGTAGATGGGGGATTGGGCTAAAATCATGAATGAACAGGCAATTGACAAGATAGCTTCAATGGCAAGACATATGCGAAAGAATGCATTAACGATGGCTTTTTCTGCCGGGAATAGTGGCGCGCATCTAGGTTCTGGTTTGTCGATTATTGAAATCATGGCTGTTCTTTACGGTGGGATAATGAGGCTGGACCCGATGAATCCTCAATGGGCGGATAGAGATAGGTTTATACTAAGTAAAGGGCATGGAACGCTTGGTTATTACACAGCACTCGCTGAAGTTGGAATTATTACGTGGGATGAGCTCGATACATTCGAGGAAGACGGAGGGTTTCTGGCCGGACAGCCTATCATGAATATGAAGAAGGGTATTGAATTTTCAAGCGGCAGCCTGGGATTAGGATTGTCTCTTGGGGTAGGTGTTGCACTAGCTGGAAGAAAACAAGGCAAGGACTACAACGTATATGTTTTAGTGGGGGATGGGGAATGTAACGAGGGCTCAGTGTGGGAAGCTGCTATGTCCGCCAGTCATTTCAAGCTTGATAATTTAATTGTGGTTATTGACTACAATAAGATGCAGGGTGATGGTGCAAGCCATATAGTATTGGACATGGGAAATCTTGCATCTAAATGGGAAAGCTTTGGATTTAAGACATTGACGGTTGCCGGACATAACGTCATTGAGATATATAGTGCGCTCAAAAGGGCCACCGGGAATAAGGGAGGCAAACCAGTAGCAATTATCGCTAACACCGTAAAAGGCAAAGGCGTATCATTTATGGAGAATAATAATGCATGGCATCATAATCGTCTTTCGCGAGCGCAATATGAGGCAGCCCTGGCTGAATTGACCGAATAAAGGGGCGTGAATATGATTAGCATAGAGGGTATGAAGACCAGAGTATGGTCGAAGTTAGGTCAGCGCGGTACCTTCGGGGCTGTTATGTTGGAGCTTGGTGGACATGTTGAGAAGTTGATGGTTTTAACTGGTGACTTGTCGACCACATCGGGCTTAGACCGTTTTAGACGGGCCTATTCTGAGAAGTTCTTAAATATTGGGATTGCTGAGCAGAATATGGTAGGCATCGCGGGGGGGCTAGCAAAAGAGGGATATGTGGTCTTTGCTACCACATTTGCAACCTTTGCGACTATGCGAAGCTTGGAACAAGTGAGTGTCCACATGGGTTATATGAAGCTTAATGTAAAGCTTGTGGGGCTTGCAAGTGGCTTTGCAATGGGTCAGTTTGGTAATACGCATTACGGCATTGGTGATATCGCAAGAATGCGGGCAATCCCCAACGTTGTTTTGCTATCCCCAGCAGATTGTGTTGAAGTGGCAAAAGCGACAGAAGCGGCGGCTCTATATCATGGACCGGTCTATCTACGGCTAACCGGTGTCATGAATAACCCAATGATATATAGAGAGGATTATCATTTTGAAATCGGCAAGGCAATAACCCTGCGACAAGGATCGGATATTGTCATAATTGCTACTGGATCTATGGTTTATCAGGCGCTAGAAGCGGCTAGATTGCTGGATGGCCGGTCAATCTCCGCATCTGTCGTTAATATGCACACCATAAAGCCACTCGATACGTCGGTTATTGACGACGCATGTAATAAGAAGCTTATTGTGACTGTTGAGGAACACAACATAATCGGTGGATTGGGTAGCGCTGTTTCCGAATACAAGACCGGGATGGAGAATGTTCCAAGACAAGTTGTTATTGGTATTCCAGATAGATTCCAAAAGGTTGGAGATTATGAATATTTGCTTGAGCAAAACGGGCTTACCGCCTCACAGATTGCAGAACGAATCGTGAATGAACTTGGCTAATATAGCTACAATGGCATAATGAGGAATAATGCTGTGGCTTCGAGATTGCAGGCTTGAAAATTGAGGTGAGAATTGCTTTCATGCTATGCGTCAATTAAGTGGTAGTATCGCTAGAGGCAACCAATCAAGGTGGGGTGAGGAATCAGTGATTATTCCACCAGCTAGGCCGGACATCACTGAGAAGGAGATCAAGGCTGTTGTCGAGGCTCTCAAAACCTCTCACCTTGCTCTCGGCCCTAAGCTGAAAGAGTTCGAGAACGCGATTGCCGAGTACGTTGGCGTTCACCATGCCGTACCGTGAACAGCGGCACGAGTGTCTTGTAACACCTGATCGTCCGTGCACTGAGGATCGGCGACAGCGATGAGGTGATTACAGCATCCCTCTGTTGTCTCTTCCCTCCTTGCGTATTACAATACTCGGCGCAAAGTAATACATAGAGGTGGTCCTATGCCGGTGGTCACCGTGCGCATGGACGAAGAGTTGGTTCGTAGAGTTGAGGAACTTGCCAAGTTACAGGGGATAACACGCAGCGCATTGATCAAGCAGTCCCTGCGAGAGGCTGTAGAGTGCCGCTTTGCAAGTCACGTTCGAGAGGCGACCTTGGCCCTGCGCCAAGGGAGAGAATCCGGTAAAGAGATCGATTGGACAAAGATCGAAAAGGAGCTCCAAGAGACTGAACTGCAGTTCCCTGCAGTTGAGGAAGCGCTTGCTTACTCCAGGATCTCATGTGTCCGGCCATGTGATTCTAGGAGAGGGTGTGAAGATTGGTACCAGCGCAGTAATTCTGCCGGGAGTGAGGGTTGGGGCTTGGAGCATTGTTGGAGCTGGTGCGGT
>Ga0307990_1004636_pt1 | contig 10079 bp, 13 predicted proteins | sample EllFjometagen129_FD_203168 | JGI IMG/M metagenome (GOLD analysis project Ga0307990, IMG submission 203168) | Marine microbial communities from Ellis Fjord, Antarctic Ocean - #129 | ecosystem: Environmental > Aquatic > Marine > Unclassified | place: Southern Ocean | collected 2014-10-08
CAGGTAAAGATCATTTCCCTCTCGGGTTCTCTCACCCACACCTGCAAAAACTGAATAGCCACTCTGTTCCACAGCAATATTACGGATCAATTCCTGGATAATTACAGTTTTACCAACCCCTGCTCCGCCAAAAAGACCAATTTTACCACCTTTGGAATAAGGCTCTATAAGATCAATTACCTTGATTCCGGTAACCAGAATTTCATCATCAGTTGAAAGGTCTTCATAGGCTGGTGCCTGTCTGTGAATAGGTAATCTTATATCAGTATCGGGTTCCGGTTTGCCATCAATGGCTTTTCCAACCACATTAAGCATTCTGCCTAATACTTTTTCTCCAACAGGAACTTCAATTGATTTCCCAGTATCGATCACTTCCTGATTCCTGACAAGTCCATCTGTGGAATCCATGGCAACGCATCTGACTTTATTTTCCCCAAGATGTAATTGCACTTCCAGGATCAGTTCAGAATCGTCATCTCTTTTTATCATTAAAGCATTATAGATTGCCGGCAGATGTCCTTGTGGAAATTCCACATCTACTGTGGGACCTATTATCTGCAATAATCTTCCATTTTTCATTTATTTCCCCTTATCATTGATTTTGTGCTTCTGCACCAGAAGCAATTTCAATAATTTCATTTGTAATAGCAGCCTGACGTATCATATTGTATTGCAAAGTAAGTGATTGAATCAGGTCAGTGGCATTATCTGTTGCGCTATCCATAGCGGTCATTCTAGCTCCCTGTTCAGCAGCAGATGATTCAAGCAAAATACGCCAGATTTCCACATTTATATATTTATTTGTTAATTCCTCGATCACTTCTTCTTCACCAGGCTCATATATAAAATCAAGCAGCGATACGCCTTCCAGTTCTTCACTATCTGGGATTGGCATCACCTGTTTATGGATTACATTCTGCTGCATAATACTTTTGAATTCATTATAAATCACTTCTACCTGATCGTATTCTTTCTGAAAAAACTGCTGTTTGAGATCACTGGCTATTTCAGTTGAAACACTGAAATTCATCTCATTGAACAAGCCCGTATAAGATTTTATCATTTTAACCGCTCTCTTTTTAAAAATATCAGAGCCCTTTTTACCTATACAGAAAAGGTCGGTTTGGGGATGATCTTTTAAATATTGGACAGCAGCCTTGATCACAAAGGAATTAAAGGATCCGCATAGTCCTCGATCAGCAGTGACCACAACTAATGCTGTTTTAGCATCAGGCTTAGGTTGTATGAATATCCTTTGATCTGTTTCTCTGCTCTTGTATTTAATGGTTGCAAGCATTCGATTAATATTATCAGCATAAGGTCTGGCTTTGATGATGCCATTTTGAGCCTTACGCAATTTAGCTGCTGCAACCATCTTCATGGCATTAGTGATTTGACGTGTATTTCTGATACTGTCAATTCTGCTTTTTATATCTCGGATATTACCCATTGCGTAACCTAAAATTTCGCTTTAATTTTTTCACAGATTTCTTTCATCTTATCCGTCATCTCATCAGTAATGGTACTTTTGATGAGTTCTTTCAAGAAATCTTTATGCTGCAGATCAAGGGTAGTGAAGAGGTCTTCTTCCAAATGGTTAATTTTGCTTAAATCAATATCATCAAGATATCCCTGATTTGCCATAAAAATTATAAATACCTGTTTTGCAACGTCTATTGGTTCATATTGCCCCTGTTTGAGAATTTCCTGAAGTCTTTCGCCACGCCTTAACTGAGCCATTGTTGTTTTATCAAGATCACTGCCAAATTTGGCAAATGCCTGTAATTCAGTGAATTGGGCAAGATCAAGCCGCAATTGCTTTACTACTGCACGCATTGCTTTGATCTGAGCACTTCCACCCACACGAGATACAGAAAGTCCGGCATTAATAGCTGGTCTTTGACCTGAATGAAATAATTTACTACTCAAATATATCTGACCATCAGTAATTGAAATCACATTAGTAGGAATATAGGCAGAAATATCTTCAGCCTGAGTTTCAATGATCGGCAGTGCTGTCAAAGAACCGCCACCAAGCTCATCATTAAGTTTGGAAGCTCTCTCCAGAAGGCGTGAATGCAGATAAAATACATCTCCGGGATATGCTTCTCTTCCTGGAGGTCTGCGTAGCAGCAGAGATATTTCTCTATACGCTACAGCATGCTTGGAAAGATCATCATAAATGATCAAAGCATGTTTGCCCTTATCACGGAAGTATTCACCAATTGTGCAGCCTGAATATGGAGCAATATAATTCATGGAAGCAGGATCAGAAGCTGAAGTGCTTACCACGATAGTGTATTCCATAGCATTATTTTCCTGCAGTTTCTTTACGATCTTTGCTACAGATGAATTCTTTTGTCCAATAGCAACATAAATACAGTAAACATCGCTATCTCTCTGATTGATAATAGTATCAATAGCAATAGCAGTTTTACCTGTCTGGCGGTCGCCAATGATCAATTCACGTTGGCCCCTGCCAATCGGGATCATGGAGTCAATAGCTTTAATTCCAGTTTGCAGTGCTTCTTTAACGGGCTGACGCTGAATAACTCCCAGAGCTTTTCTTTCAATTGGCTGACTGATTTCAGAAACTATGTCGCCTTTGCCATCCAGAGGTTCACCTAAAGCGTTTACTACTCTTCCTAAAAGGGCTTCGCCTACTGGGATCTGTAATATCTTTCCAGTTCTTCGAGCTATATCGCCTTCTTTTACAAGGCTTGTTTCACCGAATAGAATACATCCTACATTGGTTTCTTCCAGATTAAGTGCCATGCCCATAACGCCATTAGGGAATTCCAGCATTTCACTGGTCATCACATTATTTAAGCCGTGCACCTGGGCAATACCATCACCCACCTGGATAACTTTTCCTGTCTCAGCGATGTCAATCTCGAATTTAAAAGAACTAATCTTTTCCTTAATTATCGAGCTTATTTCATCAGGTTGGATTTTCATCTTAACCTCATTTATACCTGTTTTGGTTGTTTTTTTGTTACAAAGATTTTTAAATTATTTTTGAGTGATCCATCCACGATCATAGTTTCAGATTCTGCATAAAAACCACCCAGAAGTTCTGGATCATATTCGATATCGGCAATTACTTCTTTTTTATAGATCCCCTCTAAATAAGCTATTATCTTATCAGTGGTGGATTTATCCTGCTTGTGTGCCAGCTTCAAACGTACTACCAGAGCATTTTGCATACTATAAATTTCACTCTCTAATTCTTTGAGAATATTAACTATCTGATGGAAACGCGAATGATGGATCAGCAGGAAAAATAGTTTTTCCCACATCTCACTAAAATGCAGATTATTAACAACATCTCGGATGAGAAGAGTTTTTTGCTGTTTACTGACAAGTCTGGTTTTCAATATTTCAATAAGTTCAGGTTGCTCAATAAAGAGTGCTTTCAAGTTTTTAGCATCTTTCAGGCAGATATGATATTCTTCATGCTCTATAACTTCTGCAACTGATTTCGCATATTTCTTGATAATTAATAAGTCATTCAACTATTCACCCTCTTTGATGATCGCCTCAATCAATTCTTTATCCTGCCTATTATCGACTTTTTTATTAAGCAATTTTGCTGTTAGATCAGACACCAATACAGCAATATCCTGCTCTATTTGCTGTTGAGCTACTTTCTGCTTATGAGTCAATTGCTCTTCAGTTTCCTGCATTATATGCTTTTTTCTTTCTTTGGCTTCCAATAATATGTCTTCTGCTTTCAGCTTTGCTTCTTTTTTTGCTTTCCGAGTGAGATCCCTGATCTCTTCAGAAGAATTTTTTAGTTCTTCATCTCTCTGGTTCAGTAATTCATCGGCAGTTTTATGCTTATCCTTTGCCTGATCTATTTCCTGCTGAACACTTTTTTGTCTATCCGTCAAGAACTGCTTCAACGGCTTGAAAAGCAGTTTATTGAGTACTATCAGCAGAAGAATAAAATTCAGAATTACGATTATCATCGAATAATCAATACTGATCATGCTAACTTCCTTAGTTACGCTATTTTAATACAATACACAAATCAGGTTGAGAAGATGAGCAGTAATGCGATTACCAGAGAATAAATTCCAGTAGATTCTGATACAGCCTGACCTACAAGCATTGTTCTGGTAATCAAACTGGCGTGTTCAGGTGCTCTTGCAATACCTTCACAGGCTTTTCCTGCCACAAATCCTTCACCAATACCAGGACCCAGTGCTCCTATTCCCATAGCGATACCTGCACCTAAAAGGGCAGCGGCTCTTGCTAATTGATCCATAGTTTCCTCCGTTTATATTTTATTTTATTTCACCGAAAAAATTAATAAAAATGATACTACCAGTGCATAGATGGCAGTTGATTGTGATACTGCTGCACCCAGGAACATAGTTCGCATAATATGTGATCTTTGACCTGGAAATTTGCCTACCATTCTGCACCCCTTTCCTGCCACATTACCAATACCTGCACCAGGTCCAATAGTTCCAATACCAATTGCCAGTCCGGCACCTAAATAGGCTATTGATCTCAAAAGGATATGTCCCGCACTAAGATTGGGGATACTATCCTGTAATGGTGTAGAATATAATAATAATAAACTAACAAGCAGGGCAAAAATACTGGAAGTCTGTGCTAATGCCTGACCAATCAACATATATCCAAGAATGGAATTTGATTGCCTGGGCATTCTACTTATAGCATGACATGCCTGTCCCCCAGCGTATCCTGCACCAATAACTGGTCCCAGAGAACCAATTCCCACAGCAATTCCTGCTGATAATAAAGCAGAAAATCTAAACCAGCCACCTTCTACAACATCAAATCCACCAAACATAAGCAAAAGGGCTATCACCAGGGAGAAAATTCCCCCTGTTTCTGTTACAGCCTGTCCTATGAACATTGCTCTAAATAATTTATCATGTGAATTGGGTTGTCTCATAATACCATAAGAAGCAGCGCTGGCAATATATCCAACTCCGATACCGCAGGTTATAGAGGCAATGCCTACGCTGAGTGCAGCTCCCAGAAAAGCAGCTATTTGAATCGTTTCCATTGTAAAAATCATATCTTAGTTACTCCGCAATCTCTACACCAATATATGTAAGTGCCAGCATGGTAAAAACAAATGCCTGCACAGTTCCAACAAACATCCCAAAAAATAAATTAAGACCTACAGGTAATACTATATAACTCACTAAGGAAGAAACAACAACGATAATTATAGCTCCTCCCAGGATATTACCAAATAATCTGAAAGAAATTGAAATTACCTTGGAAAATTCACTTACAATATCCAAAGCAGCCAGAGGATTTTTGATGGGATTAAGATAATGCTCAAAATGACCCCATAAACCTTTTACTCTGATTGCAGTGAAATGTACAACTATAATTACTATTATTCCCATTCCCAGAGGCACATTGATATTTCTGGTTGGTTCCATAAACCCAGGGATAGGTATCAACCCCACCATATTGCAAATCCAGATAAATAAAAATATTGTAACAATATAGGGTGTGAAATTTACTTTATCCTTCCCAAGAGTGTCAGAAACGAAATCTTCAAAAGTTTTATAGATCATTTCCATGATCAATTGTCCTTTAGATGGTTTACCGGAAAGACTCTTTTTCAGGAATATTATTAATAAAAGGAATATTATATCTACTATCAGTAACATTCTGATAAGATAGAAAGCGCCCAAAGCAGAAGCTTCTCCAAATAAAGTTCTGCATATCTGATATGCTTTGTAGCTGCCGTAAATTCCAGGTAAATGCTCTTGCCGGGATAAAATGGTTTCAGGAATAACACCTTCAATCACAACGCGGTTTAAACGGGAAACATCAAGATCGGTTAAGTTGGGAGTCTCTTTTACTAATTCCTCAAGGTAATATTTTATTTCGGCAGTATGCTCTTTAGGGATATAGTCCTTAAATCCTGATTCATAAAATTCAGGATTACTGATCACTTTTTTATTTAATTCATTAATTAATTCAGTCTTGATGCTGGGATTCCAGATTGAATTGGAATCTCTCAAATGGCTTTGTAGTCCTTCATTTATCAAACTGAATGCTTTATTCATTACTGGATTATCACTTGCAAAATACTCAGCAAATTTCTTAAAATCCTCATCGTGATCATGAATTTCGTATAAATGGATCCGGGTATTTTTTATCAAAAACTCATCACGCTGAAAATCCTCAGTAATTTTTTCCTGAAGATCATAATGACTCGGTATATTTCTGATTACCAGCTTTCCCGATTTAATGCCGATCTCCAATTCTTTGTTAAATCCAGAACTTATCAGCACTAAAGCAATTTCAATTACTATAAATATGAGAAAAACCCATCTCAGGTTTCCCTTCTTTTTAGCCATTTTTACTCCTGTTCCTCACTGTCTTTGGGAAACCTGATTAGATATAAGATAAATATCCAAATCTGCCCGGACAGTAAGCCGACACCGAATATAATAATATTCAGGCTTAAAAATTTCACTGCCAAAATGGAACCAGCGATAAGGATCAAATATCTGAAATTAAAATCCTTATATGCCGCTAATTTCGCTTTGTTTTCACCCGAATAGAGATTCGTCTCTATTTTAAGCGACATTAACCAGACATTGATGAGACTCAGAAAAGCACCGCAAATCCAGCTCAAACCTTGTCTTGGCATCAGGGGCAAAAAAATTAAAGCAATGATGTTTGTCAAGCTAATTAATCTAAGTAAAACAACTATAAATTCTTTATTCTTTGACACTTGATTCACTCTTGTAAATAATCTTTTTCAGTAATTTGTAGCTTCCAAGCATTCCCGTAAATACACCCATAATGATACCTACTGCCTGCCATATTTGTCCAATTCCTAAAATTTTCGTAAGGTATCTTGACAAAAAGAACCAGATTAAGATGCTGATGATCATAACAAACCCTAATTGACCAGCCAGGGCAAGATATTTGATGAAACCGTAATCTTTCATACTCATTTCTGCTAATATCTGCTGTTTCTGAATATCTTTATTCTTCATTATGTCCTGTATTTAATAATTTAAATGGATCGATAAACTTCCCATTTAGCTGGATTGAAAAATGCAAGTGCGGTCCCGTGCTGAATCCGGTTGAACCAACTGTGCCAATGACTTCTCCTTTTTCGGCAAAACTGCCAGAAGCAGCAAAAATCCGATCAAGATGTCCATAAAAGGTATAATAGCCGTTAAAATGCTCAATTATAATTAGATTTCCAAAATATTTATCCTGCTGGAAAACTTCCAGTTTTCCAGCTGCACTAGCTATCACTTCTGTACCACGAGGTGCTGCCAGGTCAATTCCGGGATGTTTGTCCGAAAACTTCTGACTGACCACTGCCTTTACAGACAAAGGTTTCAGGTCAGGGATAAATCTATTTTCAATTGTAATACTGTCTGGTTGGAAATTGCCACCATTTTGCTCTTTAATATAATTTGCCAGGATATTTTTTAAATTTTCTGTATTATCCGTAACAGGTGTAATCCCATCATTTATAGGATTCTGTTCAGAGAAAGATGCAATATTGGGTGGTTCGGAATTTATAATTGCCAGCTCATTTTTTATCTTATAATAATCAATCAGAAAAATTATCCCGATTATCAGAATAATAATAGCCAAACAGCAGCAGGTTTTGTTCATTATTTAGTTTTTAAAGAGTCAAGTATCTTATTCATTTCCTCCCGGGAATTGAAAAAGAAACTTATCCTGCCTTTATCATTCTTTTGAGTGATACTGACCCGGCAGGAATAACTGTCATGAAGTTTATTTTCCAATCCTTTTAAATGAATAGATGTCTCTCCTCCACGGGGTTTAACTGGTTTATCAACATTCTTCTTTTCGATTATTTTCCGGGCATATTCTTCTGCCATTCGCACTGACATTTGCTTTTTGAAAATCAGATTAGCAAAGTCCTGCTGGCTGCTTTCGGGAACCTGTAATATTGTCCTGGCATGACCGGAAGTAATTTTCCCTTCCTGGATCATGATTTGTACACTCTCATTAAGTTTGAGCAACCGGATCAGATTTGACACTGTAGTTCTCTCTTTTCCCACAACTTCACTAATTTGAATATGAGTGAGTCCAAATTCTTCGTTTAATTGCTGATATGCCTTTGCTTCTTCAATAGCATTAAGATCTTCTCTCTGAATATTTTCTATAATGGCGAACTGCAATTGTTCTTGAGGAGTAATACTGCGAATGATAACCGGTATCTCTGAAATATCTGCAAGCTTTGCTGCTTCCAGGCGGCGCTCTCCTGCCACCAATTCATATTGGCTGTCAGTATTTTTTGTGACTATCACAGGTTGAAGAATACCATTTGTTTTAATTGATTCAGCCAGCTCAGCAAGTTTTACTGCATCAAAAAATTTCCGAGGTTGATACCTGTTAGGAATAATACTATCTATTTTAAGCGTAGTAATACCGGTTGTGCGGTCAGTGGATTCTGGCCCGCTGGAGAACAAAGCCTCTAATCCTTTACCTAAGCTTTCTCTTGACATCTTTTTACCACTTCCTTTGCTAAATCTAAGTAACCTTTTGATCCTGTTGAGGAAATATCATAATGAAATATAGATTTCCCGAAACTGGGACTTTCAGACAGCTTCACACTTCGATGTATAACTGTGTCAAAGACCTTATTCTGGAAGTATCTACGCACTTCCCGTGCTACTTGACGAGATAAATTCAAACGACGGTCAAACATAGTCAGCAAAATCCCTAAAATATTTAAGGAGGGATTTAGTGATTTGCGAACCATATTAATGGTTGTCATCAGTTGAGCAACGCCTTCCAGAGCATAATATTCACATTGAATCGGCACAATCACTTCATCGCAGGCAGTTAAGGCATTAACCGTTAATAAACTTAATGAAGGGGGGCAATCAATGATGATAAATTCATAATCAGCTTCTATAGCTTCTATGGCAGATTTCATTTTTGTCTCACGCATAAATTCTCGTACGAGCTCAATTTCCGCTCCAGAAAGATCTACATTGGCTGGAACCACATAAAGGTCTTTTAACGCTTCATAATCGCATGTAACTTCATCTATGGTTTTCTTGCCAATTATAGCATCATAAATATTAGCTGAGTTTTTATTAATATCTAGACCACTTGAACTATTTCCCTGAGGGTCAAAATCAATCAGTAAAGTTTTCTTCTCAAATATAGCTAGTGCTGCAGCTAGATTTATGGCAGTGGTTGTCTTCCCCACTCCACCTTTTTGATTCACAATCGCTATTACTTTTGCCATTTACTTTTTTTATGTTCCACGTGGAACATCTTCCTTTTTCAATTCTATCAATGTTCTTGTTCCCACCAATTCATGCGAGATATCATGCTTAAGAGCATTTGATAATATCTCCATATCATCCAGCTTCTTTGCTTTATAGATATATAATCTGCCTGCCCTGCTGCTGAGTTTATTCAGCTCTCGCCAATATTTCTCTTCAATTCTTACTGAACGGCAGACTATTACATCAAAGTAATTATGCCAGCTCTTCTCTAAGAATTCTATTCGAGAACAAATTGTTAAACATTCTTGCAGGTCAAGCTTTTTTATTATCTTTTCCACTGCTTCCATTTTTCTTTGACGAGAGTCCAGCAGATACATATAGCTCTCTGGAAAAATAATTTTTAAGGGAATTCCCGGTAATCCTCCCCCTGTTCCGAAATCGAGAATTGTTTTACCATTCAGTGCCATGATTCCCACAGGTAAAAGACTATCCAAAATATGACTAAGCCAGATATCCATCACATCTGCCTTTCGTGATACCAGATTTATCAGTTTATTCGTTTCGATAAGTAGCTTTACATACTGGTCAAGTAACTGCATTTTCTTGTTGAGATCAGCAATTCCATTTTCTTTTAAAAAACCTTCTACTATATCTTTACCTTCCATAAAAACTCCTATTGCAATTGTTTGCACCTTTCTCTTACTGTCAAGCTTACTGATAAATGAGCTAGAGATTATTATTTGAGTAATATGATTCTAAATAACCAGCCTAAATTCATTTACTGGTAAAAATTATCTTTTATATTGACTATATTCGAAGATATCTAAAATTTTGAAA
>Ga0307990_1004637_pt1 | contig 10078 bp, 10 predicted proteins | sample EllFjometagen129_FD_203168 | JGI IMG/M metagenome (GOLD analysis project Ga0307990, IMG submission 203168) | Marine microbial communities from Ellis Fjord, Antarctic Ocean - #129 | ecosystem: Environmental > Aquatic > Marine > Unclassified | place: Southern Ocean | collected 2014-10-08
TATCATATCTTTCGGCAACAGTACCACTCCGATCAGAATACACAAAGGAAAAGGTGTTATCAAACCTTACTTTTTCCATAAGGTCAATGGTTTTTTGAAAGTCCTCATCACTTTCCCCGGGAAATCCAACAATTATATCGGAGGTAATGCTTATTCCGGGGCAGGCTTCTCTCAGTCGCGCCACCTTTTCAATATAATCGCCGGCAGTATAATTCCTCTTCATACGTTTCAAAATGACATCCGATCCCGATTGCACGGGAAGGTGGATATGCTCGCATACTGTTCCGATGGAGGGAAAACAGTTGATGAGCTCACCGGAGAGGTCCTTCGGATGTGAGGTTGTAAAACGAATCCTCTCTATACCCTCAATTTTCCCGATCTTCTTTAACAGAAAGGGGAAATTTTGGCCGTTGGAGAGATTGTTCCCGTAAGAATTGACGTTCTGACCCAGGAGCGATACTTCCTTAACGCCATGGGCTGCCAGTGCCTTTATTTCTTTAATGATATCCGAACTCTCTCGACTTTTTTCCCTTCCCCGTACATAGGGAACGATGCAGTAGGAACAGAAATTATCGCATCCCTGCATTATGGTAACAAAGGCAGTAATTTTATTGTCTTCGGGGAGCGTCAGGATCTCCATGGACCGTACGGATTCATGGAATGTGGTTTCCGTCGTCCGCACCCCGTTATCTTCTATTCCCCTGACCAGATCGGGAATGCGGTGAATGTTATGGGTGCCTACAACCAGATCGAGATAGGGGACCCTTTTCAGAAAATTCACACCCAGTTGCTGGGCCAGGCATCCCACAATGCACATAACCAGATCGGGATTTTGCTTCTTCAACCCCTTCAACCGTCCCAGCATGCTATATACCTTCTGCTCCGCCTTGTCCCGCACGCTGCACGTGTTAATGATGACAAGATCACTTTTTTCTACATCATCCGTCTTTTTGTATCCCGCATTTTTAAGCAGTTCTCCGATCTGTTCGGAATCGTGGACGTTCATCTGACAGCCGAATGTATGTATGTAAAAATACTTCCTTCTCATTCTTTTTTACCCTGCGTAAGTCTATAGCAATACCTGTCGTGATTCAAGTCTTTTGCACGAAGAGGTATATCGTGCCTTTCGGCACGAGTTCCCATGGTTGATGAAACCGGATAATAAAGTATTTGTTTGAAAGGCGTCGGCGTTGAGGTATTGCGAAAGTGTTTATACGTTAATTGTATGTGACGGGCATGAAAGGCCGGCGTTGATCCCCTTTTATCTGCCTCGATTACCGGGATTCCCACTCCGCAACCGCCCTGCCTTTCATGAAACCGTCTGATTATCAGTTATCCGTACTCTATCCCTTTCTTTCTACATCATAATTTCCCGATGTCTATGTTTTCCTTTACTACTTTTTCTATCACAGTCATCTTGTCTTGATCATCTTTCGTCAGCACTGGTTCGATGTTATCTATCTGTCTTGCAATCTGATAGGTATCCTCGGAAACCAGCAGCAGGGGAATATTTTTTTGCGATGCCTTGGCAATGATATGGGGACCGGGAACAATATTGTTTGTAAGGATGACACATGACGTATCACTCTCCAAGGCGGCTATTATAATATCATCACGATCACCACCCGTTATCATCAGTTTTTCCCCCTTCTTGAAAACCGGTTCATTGAGGGCGGCCTCTGCGTTCATCGCACCGATAAAGACATGTTTTATGATCCTATTCAATCCACCCTCTCCCGCTATGACCTTTACGAAGAAACGCTCAGTCAGATTATTGACCGAAAGATGAGTCAATTCCGGTTTATAGGGGATGATGCCGATCACATTAATTCCCATACGGTTGATACTATCCTGATAGGAATTCTTGAAATCCTGAACATCCCGTACCTTGTTTATAATGACACCCCTGAAATCGATACCCTTCATGTCAAGGGATTTCTTTATGAATGCGAGGTCGTCCATAACGGAACCGTCTTCTCCGCTCACCACTATTATCAATTTGCCATTTACGTACCCGGCAATGGACAACACATCAAGATTGACAAAGGCACCGTATGACAGGGTCTGAGGCCCCTCGATAAGAACAAGATCCTTTCCTTTGCCCGCATCGGCAACCATCTCGGAGAGTTTATCTTTTATTGTCTCCTCGGTATACATATATCGTACTTTAGTATGCTCAAAGCCTATGCTCATATCTTCGGGACTTTCCGCCAGATCAAAGACACTCGTCATCAATGCGGAATCATAATCCCAGAGCCTCTTTTTTCGATAATACAACCTGTCGCCAAAGGGTTTCAGATATCCGAAATCCTTACCAAAAAGCTTTGCCATACCAATAATGATGCTGGTTTTGCCTGAGTTTTTCCTCGTCGAAGCTATGATTAACTTATCCATTTATGTCACCTCTCTAGTCTCTTGAAAGTAATATTCTGGTATCTACTGCCTTTGAACCCTTCCCCTGCTCATAGACTACCACGGGATTAACTTCTATATCGCTGATTCCTCTGCATTTATGAACAATGGCACCAAGCTTGAGGTTTATATCGACAAGGCTGTCGATATCCTTTGTCTTTTCTCCTCTCACTCCCAGCAAAAGGGAATAGGATCTTATGTCACTGATCATCGATAACACTTCCCTGCGATTAAGCGGATAGGCTCTGAATGCCACATCTTTCATCACCTCAACATATATACCTCCCAGCCCCACCATAATAATAGGACCAAAGGAGGGATCGATCTTGGCTCCGGCAATTATCTCAGTCCCGGCCTGTACCATTTCCGCCACTTCTATTCCCTCAATGAGGGCCCCGGGGACCTTTGTCTTACAGCTACGCATGATGGCCTCATAGGCATCGACAACCTCTTTCTTATTCAGAAGATTTATTGCCACCCCGCCGGCGTCACTCTTGTGTATGATATCCTTGGAAACGATTTTCATTACGACGGGATACCCTATATTTTTTGCACTTTTGACCGCCCCTTCAAGTGACGAGGCAATGATTGTGCGGGGAATGGGTACACCGGCAATATTCATGATGTTCTGGGCCTCATGGGTGAGTAAAAAGTATCGATCCTCGGCCCGTGCCTTTTCCACAATCTTGTTAATCGCGTCAATATCCAGATCCACATCATCAATGTCATCGGAACTGGTCTCAAGATAGTTCTTATATGTATAAACTGCGCCCAGGGGCGATACCGAGTCATTTATATTACTATAGACAGGTATATTTTCTTTACCCAGGTTTGTTACCGCCTCTTCCATCTTTTGTCCTCCGAAGAGAGAAAAGAGTATCGGCTTTTTTTGTTTTTTGTAGTTTTCATAGTTTCTCCTTACCATCTCCGGCAACTTCTCCGAATCAAATACCGCCGTTTCGCAGTACAGTGCAAGCACTGCGTGAATGCTGTCGCATTTCAGAGCGGCTCCCAGGGCTTCATCATAATGTCGGGATTGAGCCCCCCCTGTGATATCAATGGGATTCTTCAGGGAACCGAAATCAGGAGTAACGGGTGAAAATATTTCCTTCATCTTATTTGTATTGTCATAGAGAGACACGCCATATTTTTCACATGCGTCAGTCTCTAACACACCAATTCCGCCACCATTGGTTACGATGACCACTTCCTTTCCCGGTGGATAGGGATTGTTTGAGATATACTTGCACCATGTAAAGGCATCTTTTACCGTTTCCGCCCTCAAGGCACCACACTGTTTCATAATGGCATCAAAGACGTTGTCCGCCCCGGCAAGGGAGCCCGTATGTGAAGCAGCCGCGGCGGCCCCTCGTTTTGAACGGCCGGATTTAACGACAATAACTGGCTTTTTCTTCGTAGCCTTTTTCAGGGCTTCGATCAATCTCTCGCCATTTCGTATCCCCTCGATATACATGAGTATTACTTTCGTCTCTTCATGGGGTACCAGATATTCCAGAAGGTCGGCCTCATCGATATCGCACTTATTCCCGACAGAACAAATCGAAGAAAGGCCCATGTTTTCAACAGCGGTCTTCCCGATCATGGCAAGCCCGAGAGCGCCACTTTGTGTAATGATTGCGACACCACCCGGTATTATCCCCGGAGGACTGAAGGTCGCGTTCAAAGAGGAAGAAGAAAAATACAAACCAAACATATTCGGGCCCATAATACGCATACCATGGGAGGTGGCATAGTTTTTAATCTTATTCTCTTCCTCTATATTGCCCACCTCGGAAAAACCGGATGTTATGATTAAACTGTGTTTAACATGTTTTGTGGTACAGTTCTTGATTGATTCGAATACGTATTTTGCGGGGACAACGATACAGGCAAGGTCGATATCTTCTTCCACATCTTCAATCTTCTTATATACAGGTACGCCCAGTATTTCACCCCCCTGTGGATTGATAGGATAGATACGCCCTTTATATCCCCCCGTAATGATATTTTGCACCACCTTATAACCGATCTTCTCCGGATTGCGGGACGCCCCTACAACCGCAACAGAATGCGGTTCAAATAGATACTTTATATTGTGATAATCTGGTTTATTCATTCCACGCTACTCCTTAAATGCCATTTTCAGTTCATACACTCCAGCCATGATTCGTTTTTGAATATCAAATCCCATTTTTTCAAACACCCGAAGCATCGGTTTATTTTCCACCAACACCTCTGCAGTAAAACCGAGAAGTCCCTGTCTTTTTGCCAGGTAGGTCAAGTAGGACAGTATTTCCGTGGCTATCCCCTTATTATGGAAATGATCCCTTACGGTAAATGCCGCTTCCCCTGAGTGACTCTTTTCCTCTATGCCATACTGACCGATACCGAGGATTTTTTCCTTTCCCTCTTCTTTAATAATGGCGAGTATTATCATCTCCTTCGTATAATCAATTACGACAAAGGATTGGAGACGCTCATGGGGCATATCTTTTCGTCTCGAAATAAACCTCCGATAGAGGCTCTTATCTGACAGAGAATAGAAGAAATCCTTAATCAGGGGTTCGTCACTGATTTTAACAGGTCTCATGAGGAGTTCCGTCCCCCCTTTAGTTACCCTGTAACTCTCTATATTATCTGGATATTCACCTCTTTTACCCGGTATAAATGCCTGATCTCGATAGATGAGCCCCTCCTTCTTCGCCTCTTCTATAAGCCAGGGCCTGAATTTCGGGTGAGCGATGGATATCAATTCCATAGACCGTTCCCTGATATTTTTCCCGTGCAGATAGGCAATGCCGTATTCCGTCACGACATACCGCACATCCCCCCTGTTGAGCGTTACACCCGCTCCTTCTTGTATATAGGGGACTATCCTCGACACCTCGCCCTTTTCCGCCGTTGACTGAATAACAAGAATCGTTTTACCGTTCTTAGCCAACACGCTGCCCCTCATGAAATCGGCCTGACCTCCGATGCCACTGTAAAAGATCTTCCCTATGGATTCTGCCGTCGCCTGACCCGTCAGATCAATCTGAAGCGCCGTATTGATGGCCTTCATGTTATCATGCTGTGCTATAATCAAGGGATTGTTTGTATAATCGATAGTCCTGAATTCTATCATGGGATTATCGTTTATAAAGTCATAGGTCTCTTTACTTCCCATGCAGAAGGATGCCACGGTCTTTCCCGCATTGAGTGTCTTCCTTGAATTATCTATTACCCCCTTCTTCATCAGATTAACGATGCCATCACCGAGAAGCTCAGTATGAACCCCCAGGTGTTTCTTGTCACAAAGGTTATAGAGTATGGCATTGGGTATGGTGCCGTATCCTACCTGAATGGTATCTCCGTCTTCGACGAGACGGGATACATGCCTGGCAATATTCTGTATGGCATCCGTGTCCAAACCGGCATGATAATTCAATAGCGGTTCGTCATAGGGAATAATAAATGATACGTCCCTCACATGGATGAAACCGTTGCCATGAACACGCGGCATATTTGAATTGATCTGTGTAATGACGACGGAGGCCTTTTCAACGGCCACCTTGACTATATCGACGCTGACGCCAAGACTCATATATCCGTGTTCGTCGGGATAGGATGTCTGAATAAGGGCGACATCGATGGGAACGGTCCCCAGCTTTATGAGATTGGGAATCTGAGAAAGAAAGATGGGTGAGTAGTCTGCCAAGCCTTCATTGACGGATGCTCTCGTATTATCGCTGACGAAAAAGGAGTTCTGTCTGAAATTACGCTGGAATTTTACATCTGTGTAGGGTGCAACACCGAGGGTCCAGATATGAAATATTTCGGCATCGAAAAAGGCCTTGGGATGGGACTCCACATACTGTACCAGCGCCTTAACGAGATACTGCGGTTCCCCACAGGCTGAACTGATGAACAGCTTATTACCACGATGAATATAACTGAAGATCTCATTTTCAGTTGCAAATTTTTCCGGATATAACCGCCTTAGCTCCTCAATCCTCTCCTTGTTTTTCTGATCCCCCTGATTCGCTTCACTGCCGCTATTCGACATTTCACCATCATCTAAAGCCATTCCCGTAATTCCTTTATAATTAATAATTGATCAGTTGATTATATTCCCTTTTTCTTTCATACAGTTGATCTACACCACAAAAAGGATTTAATCAAGGAATATTCAGTCACTGCGCCCCGGCATCTTCCAAGCTTTAAGTTGACATTATTTGATGTTTTTGATACATTTTAGTCATGGATTATACTTGCTTTTTTAAATTTTTTAAGCTGTGCTTCGATGTCAGGAATGTTGAGACCTCGAAACGTACAATTAAAAAAAAATAGCAACAAGGAGGCAACAATGAAAATCCTGGTAGGTTATGATGGGTCTGAGATGGCAAAAGAGGCTGTGAAATTAGCAAAAAAACACGCTCATGCCTTTGACTGTAAAATATTTATAGTGACATCTTTATTCGGCGGCAATCGGGAACACGTTGAAAAGATCGAAGAGGCCAAAATCGGCCTGGAGGAGGCCGTAAAATCGGTAGAAAAGGATGGAATCCCCTGCGAACAACACCTCCTGATCCGGGGTCTTGATCCGGGCGAAGATATTGTCCAGTTTGCCAAGGACAATGATGCAAACGAACTCATCATCGGCATCATAAAGAAATCGAAGGTTGAAAAGTTCCTCCTGGGATCCAATGCCCAGTATGTCATACTGCATTCTCCCTGCCCCGTCACCACAGTGAAGTGATTGCTTGCTCTCAAGGAATATTATAATCTGCAGGACAGGCTGCCCACACAGAAAAACCCCCTCTCATGGAGGGGGCTTTTATTTTCCGCTTGGCTGGAGGAAAAGTCCATTCCCCCCACCTTGTTGCCGGGAGCTACAATTCCTCGCTGTCCCACATGGACTCCCTGCCCTCTGGGGGCCTTTCCAGTGTTCCAGTACTTAAAAATATAAAAGGGGAGCATCCACTCCCCCTTACTGACGTTCTCTCACCTATTCACTGGGATCTCTCGACTATTTAGAATCCACTCTCTCCCTCAGTTCTTTCCCTACCTTGAAGAAGGGGAGTTTTTTGGGGGCCACCTGTATTGTTCCACCCGTCTTGGGGTTCCTGCCCGTATATGCCCTGTACTCCCTTACCACAAAACTACCGAAGCCTCTCACCTCTATTCGACCGCCACTTTTCAACTTATCATGAAAATCTTTGAATATAAGATTGACTACATCCGTAGCCTGTCGCTCCGTCAAATTTTCTTTTCTACTCAAACCGGTTATTAATTCGGACTTATTCATAAAAGACCCCCTTCCATATAGCTTATATATAAACCACAATAAATATATTTCACTTTACATCATCTGGTAGAGCATAATATGTATTTTGCTATTAATGTCAAGATAATTCTACGATTTTTTCAAACATTTACCGATTCGTGGGATGGAGCAGCCTTTTGACCTCGCGTTTGTTCAGGTGTCTGTACTCTCCCTCGCGGAGGTCGCCCAGTTCTATCTCTTCCACAGCAATCCTTATAAGCCGGACTACGGGCCGGTCAATCGAATCAAAAAAACGTCTTATAATTCTGTTTCTCCCCTGCATGATGGTCATTCTCAGCCAACAGCTTTTCCTGTTACTTTTCTCAATGACAGTATGTGAAGGTTTGAAGTGACCATCCTTAAGATTTCTCCCCTTTTTAATGGCAGCACTTTCCTCACTTCCAATACTCCCCTTTATCTTGATCCTGTAGGTCTTGGAAATTTTAAATTTCGGGTGCTGTATTCTGTAGGAAAAATCACCATCATTGGTCATCAACAAGAGTCCTTCCGAATCATAATCAAGCCTGCCAACGGGGAAAACCCGTTCATCTATCCTGTCAATCAGATCAGTTACGACGGGTCTCCCCTGTGGATCACTGAGAGCGGTAATATATCCCCGGGGCTTATTCACCATTATATAGACATGTGATACCTCGACAGATATGAGTTTTCCATCTACGCGGATTTTGTCCCTGCCGCCGTCCGCTTTCGTTCCCGGTATGGTTACAATACTTTCATTGACACTCACCCTGCCATTTTTTATCATCTCCTCGGCGGAACGCCGCGAGGCAATACCGGAACGAGCGATTATCTTTTGAAGACGCTCCACGACCACAATGCTACTCCTCTAATTCCTTTAATGTCGGAAGGTCAGACAGATCCTTCAGACCGAATATCTCGAGAAATTTCTTGGTAGTGCCATAGATGATGGGCCTCCCCGGCACATCCTTTCGCCCCACTATTCTCACGAGATTCTTTTCCATCAATCCCTTTACAATACCACTCACATCGACGCCGCGCACCTTTTCTATTTCAGATTTCATGACTGGCTGCCTGTAGGCTATCACTGCGATGGTCTCCAGAGCCGCCTGACTCAAGGCCTTTGGCCTCGTCGCCCTCAATTGCCGTATCCATGGAGCGCATCTTTCTTTCGTCCGGAATTGATAGCCTCCGGCCACTTCAATCAAAAATATGCCGCCGTCCCTGTTATTATAGTCTACGAGAAGATCATTTACAACGCCTGCAATCGCATCTTTTTCGGAATCTCCAATAATTTCCATCATTTTACTGAGAGACAGGGGTGTTTCTGAAACAAAGATGAGGGCCTCGACAACGGCCTTTAAGTTATCCATCTATTTCTCCACAGCAAGACTTATTCTAATTGTTCCGTACGATACGGTCTGATATGCCTTGATTATCCTCAGTTTCACAAGTTCAAGAATGGCAAGGAAGGTGTATACCAATCTCATTTTATCATGCAGTTCACCAACGAGGTCGGTGAAGGTGAGCGTCTTTTTCTCGTTGAGTTCGTCAATAATCTCATTTATTCTTTCGGAGAGGGAGATCTTTTCAACGTCTATCTCCATGAGTTCCGGTGCAGCCGATTGGGCAACCATCTTCCTGAAGGCCTCAACGAGTTCAAATATGCCTATTTCCTTTACCGGTCTCTCCGCCTCTTCATCGCCGTCTTCGTCACTAAATTCCCTTCTGAAGATATCCCGACCGAGCAGTGTCATGCTATCGAGATTCAACGCCGCCTCTTTGAAGGTCTTATACTCGAGCAGCTGCCGCACCAGTTCGTCACGAGGATCTTCTTCATCTTCCGTGTCATCTTCATCATGAACGGGAAGGAGGGTTCTCGATTTTATGTGAATCAGCGTGGCTGCCAGAACCAGATATTCTCCGGCAAGGTTGAGATTCAGCGATTTCATTACCTCTATGTATTCGAGGTATTGTTCAGTTATGACTGCGATGGGAATATTGTAAATGTCTATTTCATTCTTTTTAATCAGATAGAGCAGAAGATCCAAAGGACCTTCAAAGATGTCCAGCCTGAATTTATAAGACATAATTAGATCTTCACGACTTCCCTTACTTCGTCCATGGTTAGTTGTGCTATTTCAGTTGCCCTGGATGTCCCCGCTTCTATAACCTCTTTTACGACGTCCAGGTTGTTTAAATAATAGTCCTGACGTTCGTGGATCGGTTCCATACCCCGTAAGATTGCATCGGCAAGACGCTTTTTACATGCGACACAGCCGATAGTTGCATTTCTGCACCCTTCTGAGATTTCATCGACTTCATCAGACGGTGAGTATATCTTGTGAAAGGCGAAGGCATTGCAGATCTCCGGTCTCCCGG
>Ga0307990_1004638_pt1 | contig 10077 bp, 12 predicted proteins | sample EllFjometagen129_FD_203168 | JGI IMG/M metagenome (GOLD analysis project Ga0307990, IMG submission 203168) | Marine microbial communities from Ellis Fjord, Antarctic Ocean - #129 | ecosystem: Environmental > Aquatic > Marine > Unclassified | place: Southern Ocean | collected 2014-10-08
TCATTTCTCTCTAAGGAGAATATATCATCTTTCCATTGTTTAGCTACTTTATCCCAACCAAACTCTTCTTTATGTTTAAGAACTTCTTTTCTCAGTTCTTCTTGATACACTGAATCTTTTAGAAGTTTTATTAACTCGTATTTATACTCAATCATGTTTTCTTTATTATTACCAATACCGTTTAACTTCACACCAGCCTTTACAGTCTCTTCAAGGGCAGCATAGTTAAACACTAATGGAACACATCCACACGCTTGAGCCTTCATAGCACTGATACATGAAATCTCACAGAAGTGTGATGGATAAACATAGACACCTGATTTGTAGAACTCTTTAATCAACTGCTTATGGCTAACTCTTCCATGCTCAAATATTCCAGGTTGCTGCATTAACTTCTGCATATACTTTTTAAAGTCTGGTGATCGGTGACCTTTGTTCATCATCTGGTCGTAACAATCCCACCCATAGAATAAATGTAATTCAGCGTCTGGTACTTCTTTTCTAACATCTTCCCAAACTTCTAATAGGTTCTGAATACCCCTATCATAGCTTGAGGTGTATATAAGCCTCTTCAAATTACGAGAGGGCTCTTTCTTAAGTTCAAAGTCTTTTAAGTTAATACCGTTTGTCGTTAGCGATATTTTGTGTTCAGGTATATAATCAGGGAGTAAAGACTTATGATACTCAGAAAGCACCATAATTTTATCATAGGTATGAACTTCCTCTTTTTTAAGTAATCCTTCTATAGGAACATCGTGTAACCAAATAATTCTTCTCTTGGCTTTTATATCTCCAAAGATGTTTCCTCTCCATGCGATAACAATATTATATAAATCGAATGGGTTAAACTCGAAGAACTGCTTGTATGTTACGCCCTCGAACTCACCTTCCATCTCTCCGCAATTACAAAATACTGTCACCTTGTAACCTAGCTTTGTTAATTCTTTAGCATTATAAATAACAGCTTCTTCGCTGCCTCCAATACCTTTTAGAACTGATGGAGCTGACCACTCTTCCCAAGATTGTCCACAGAATATTGCAACTTCTTTCTCGTCCCATATTCTTGGCTCTGTATATCTATGTTTTAGCTTAACTAATAATTCATGTTTCTGTAGTTCAGGTGGAATAATATTGAACATAGGCTCTACTTGTTCTTTACCTTTAATCTTGTTGAACTCTAACATCCACATAAACTTATCTAAAAATGCTTTATGTAATACAGCATCTTCAAATAGCTTTTTATTCTGTTTTACCCATTCTAATGTAGGAGCATATTTTTCAGCTATGTCGAAGAACTCTTTAGCCTCTGTAACCTTATTGCTCATTAGATATGCGTGTGCCATTGATATAGCTGGTCTCCATGTACTAGCAGCCTCATCAATAAGCATAAATGTCTTCGGTCTTTTAAGAGCTAGTCCTAACTTACCCCAATGAATAGCTTTCTCCCATTTACCAGCTTTATAGAATATCCAGTGCATCTTAAGGTATCCGTCTGGGAAATCAGGTCTTTCTTGTAATGCTTCATTGCAACAAGCTATCGCTTGTAATATGTTATCGGTATCAAGCATGATATCTGCTAACATACACCAGCTCATACATCTATCTTCATCCCAGCCTGACTTAGCAATGTGTTCCTCTAAAAACGCTTTAGCTTCTTTCAACTTACCCATTGGGTAGAGCATTCTTCCAAGGTATGCTAGAGTGCGTGGGTCTGGGTTATCTTTCGTATCTTCGTATTCTTTAAACAAGAACTTTAAGTTTCTATCTCTTGACGCTATTGCGTGTGCATCATCTAAGTGATGAATAATTCTTAAAGACTTTTCTATGACAGCATTGGGTTTTCCGCTAACAGGTAAGAGGTTTTCATGGATATGTTTATTCCAATAGTATGCTCCATTATTCCTAATGATTGTTTCTCTGTTATGTGCTGCGTGCGTATTACCATCTGCATCTCGTGCATAATCGTAATAGCAACATATTAAATCTGCTTTACTATTATCTGCTTTATCTACAATACCTTTAATCAGTTCTGGCTGGCTAATCTCATCATCTGTATCTAATCTAAAATACCAATCGCATTCACATCTCTCTGCTAGAAAGTTTCTCTTCTTATCAAACTTAGGAAACCCTATTTCTTTCTCATACTCATCCCATTCGTAATGATAAGCATTTAGTTTGGGATGTTTAATGTTTGAAATCTCTTCAAATGCTTTCTTGTCGTCTACAGCAACATCGATAGAATCAAAATATGTGTGATAAGTTTTGATTAATCTATCAATAATCTCTATTTCATCTTTACAAATAATATGTAATGCTATGCTCATTGCCCTCTCCTATATTGATTTTGGTATGGTAAATTGTTTGAACTCTCTCATAAATTGATGTAACTCTGTAGGTGTGTCTAAGAACTTCTCTCCATAACCTTCAAAATATTTCTTTAAATCTGTGTAGAGTCTTGGTGGTAATGATAATCCTAATCTCATTGCACCATTCTTCATCGCCCCTGTATCTTTAGATAAGTTCTTTGTTGTCTCTTTGTTCTGCTTGATTACTCCTTTAGTGTGGTCTATATTTCTACCTATCTGTGGATTCTCACAACAAAGTTGATTATAAGTTCCCTCACCTGTATCTACAATATGAGGCATATAGTCTACACCGCAATAATTGCAATACATGGTCTCATCTTTAAGCCAAGTATTTAAATATGCTTTTATTGCATCCATCTTGTTTGAACTTCTTACAAACGCCATTGCTCTCCTTTAAGAGTAAGGGGTGAGAATTAACCCACCCCATACTTGTATTAATTACAGATGAGCTTGTCCAACGAATCCACCATACTGGTGAAGACATTCTAAAGTCATTTCTGTAAGAACTTCAGCTCTTTCAGCGTCACCAACTTTTGCAAGTGGTCTGCTCAATGGCTTACGTAAATAAGCTACCTTGAACAAGTCCTCATTAATACCAACGATATCGTAATTAGTGTCACCACTAACCGTAACGTGACGATGAGCAAATAGTTTTACAACCTTTGCTGCATCAGCCTCATAGATATCAATCGCATTAATAAGTCTACGATCTGATTGTTCGAAATTCTTTGTTGCTCCAGATGTGAAAGCAGAAATCTTACGCTTAATATACATTGGTGCATATACTGCGTTTACTTCTGTTCCATTATCCCAAACATCTTGTAAATAATCATTAAGAATACTTTCACTTAATGAAATTCCTGATTGAGATGTCACTAGAGACAACCAATTTTTAATACCTCTCAACTGCCCTGTTACCGCAGCAGCACCGCAAGCTAATGAACCACGCATTACTGCGTATTCCATATCGTTTTTCAACATCTTTAAAGCTTTTGTTGCTTCATAGGCTAGACGGTCATTGAAAGCTGCAGTATTAACTGCTCTTTCTGTATCTGATACTGAATATCCTTGACGCATAATCTGCGTATAATTAATTAACCTTGAAGGGTTAGTAATTGTTGGATAAGAAGCGTCAGCACCTTCAGCGTAAGCGTTAGTCTTAACTGCTGATAATGTGTCTGTCAGCCATTCATGCCTCTGAGCTAGAGCACTTGACGTGCCTAGACCAGTGACAAGCTGGGTATCGGTAGGTGAAAGGTTCGTCAATACGTTCAGTAAATCTTCACGTACTGCATTGTCTTCGAATGAATATGCTACTGCTGACATTTTGAAACCTTTCTATATTACTTCATAATACCTGAACGACCAAGAATACTCTTCATCGCATCAGTATTATCTTGAACTTTACCTGATTTTCCTTTTTCAATCGCAGCCATAGTAGGACTTGTAGGTGCACTTGATGCACTACCAGAACCTTCGATAAGAGTCTGTTTTTGTAAACTCTTAATCTCTTTGCTCTGTTTATCCAACTTTTGTGCAACAGCAGGGTTCTTAGCTCTAGCTAAATCTCTAAATGCCATCGCCTCAGCAACTTCTAAACCTCTAGGGTTTCTTGAAATCTCTGGGTCTTTCATATAAAGATTTATCCTTTGTAACAGTGGACTTTTTGCATTCCAGTCAACAAAATTGCCGCTTTTGTCTTTAATGACAAGCTCTGGATTGTTGTTGATTACTCTCTGGGCAGTCTGCTGTCTTAATTGCTCTACACGCTGGGACTTCTCTTTTTCTTCCAGAATACTCTGAATCATTCCCTTTTGTTCGTCCTTTTGCATTCTGCGAATCTCGCTCTTTGCCCAAGTACGGTGTCCAGGGTCTTCAGTTGTTTCTGAAAACTGTTCGAGTTGTTCAAGTGTGTACTGCTGTTTTGGCTGTTGAGCTTTGCTTTGGAGTTCGACTAATTTATCAATCTTATCCTCTAGCTTTGCTCTTTTCCGCTCGGCTTCCATATAACGATTCTTAAATGGAACACCCATATCATCAACTTCTTCAACAGGAGTGATACCAGACTCCAGGGCTGGTGTTGTTGATTCAACTTCAGCGGTTTGCTCTATTTGAGGTTGAGCTTCCTGTTCAGGTTGGACGACTTCCTTTACATCCTCGACTGGTGCTTCGGTAGCAGGTTCCTGCGAACCAGTAATCGCTCCTAATACTGCTTTTTCATCTTCATTCATATGTACTTCTCCTTTATGCTGTTTACCCAGACTGTGGGTTACGCCTTCCTAATTATGCCCTCGCTACTATTTCTTTCTAAGTGTTTCCTTAGAAAATTTATGTCCAGAAGTTCTTTTAGTTTCTGGATAATACATTTCCCACTGCTTAACTTTCTCAGGTGTATCTAATCCTCCCCAAGCAGGTTTAGCTATCTTATCATTATAGTAATGATCTGCTCCTCCAGTGTTATCTTCAATAACTCCTCGTTCAACTCCAGAAGTTATCTGAAAAGCTTTCTTTAAGAACTTAGCTTCGTCATCTGTCATGTTTCCTGAAGCAGCTTTCATAAACTCTTTTCCACCATATCCTGTGAACTGGTCTGGAGATGATACTACATCATAAACATCAGCACCAAATCTATCTGGGTTTAAAGTTCTATTCTTAATAACATTTGCTATACCTGTAGCATCTGATTCAAAATTATTCATGCTTGATTTATCTGCTTCTGCAAATAATGTATATGCTGCTATAACATGTGGTGGTAATTGTCTATCAGGTTGCATCGTAATCCTTTTCTACTGCCTCTGGGTCTCTGCGTCTATCAAGCTCTTCTTGTGCCATTTTCCATTCTTGAACATATCCTTGTTTCATATTTCTAATCTGGTTGGCTGCAAGCTTAACGACTCTCATTTGATTTAACTTATCAATTTCATATTGATCTTGCCAGTTTCCATCAATATTAACAATCCAATTATTAGCATCTTTTAAGACTGTCTGCCATAACGTATCCTTCTCTAACTTCTCAACTACAAACTGACATTCTTTGATTCTTGAAACAACTTGGTCTTCTGTTACTTCTGAGTAATACTTCTTCTTTTGTTCTTCCCAATACTTATTCATTTTGCCCTCTCTATTTCTGTAGCTTGGCTACCTCTGCTAGTTGGTCAAACTCTAGCTCGCTTGTTCGGTTCTCTTCGTTTAATTCTCTACCTTTAATGTCTGGTTTTAAACCCATGCTTGAAACGACTTGAGCCATTTCACCATCTGTTAAATCTTTAGCATTAACTCTCACGTCTGCCTTCTGTGGTTGAGGTTCTGGTGGAATCATAAATTCTTCTACTCCGTCTATGTCCATCTCTTGCATTGCTCTCTGTCGAGCATTATTTACTGCTTGCGGGGATACAAGTCCCATTTGAAGAGCTTGGTAAGTATCTTGTAGAATCATCTGGGCTTTTTGGAGTCTGATCTGGGGATTCGTGTTTTGATCGTTTCCACGAATGGTAATCACATACTTACCTTGCAGCTCTTCTTTGGTGAGTTTAATCTTCTCTCCTTTTTGTAAGCTTTTTCCAAAGTACATAAATTCATAATTATCATCTCCATACTGACACCATAGGTCATATATGAAATTAACCAATTCGCCAAACTGTTCTCTAAGCATATCTGCGTCAAGAGCAAATATCTGTGCCATAGATTGTTGTTGCATTCCAACTTCACTAGCAGTTCTAGGTTGACGCTTATTAATCATAGACTGAAGTGAATAGTCTACCTGTCCAATAAGTTCTTCAACCTTAGTCTCTAATAGCATCTGCTCTCGTTCATAAGAATATTCAACATTAGGATTTTGCTTATTGATAGTTGTAAACGTATCACCTAATGGTTGCATACCATGAACTGGAATTCCTTGTCCAAACATAAACTGCGTTGTATTCTTTCCTACCTGTCCTGCTCTATATAAAAACATAGGAGAGTTAGCCATCGTTTGATAGTCTAACTTCTGCATATGAGTGATGTCTATTTCTTTAACAATGTCTTCAATTAACTCTGGAATGCCTCGATGAGCAAACCATCTATCATCTGTTAGTTCATAGAAGAATTTAATAAATGGAACTTTACCTGAGAAGAATGGAAGGGTAATCTTTCTTAAGACTTTCTTAAAATCTGCTGCCATAGTGACAACACATTTTTCTTTCTTTCCATCATTGTTAATATCGTAATTACAATAGCATTCCCAGATTCTAACTAACTGGTCACCAGACTGTAATCTTTCAATTCCTTCTCTCTGGTCTTTAATCGAATCTATATTCTTATCTTTTAAGTCAATAGATGATTTCATTTCAATTTCATCTGCTGCTAACTTATTCCAACCTTTTAATTCAGCATTATTTTTAACTTGCTCAAGAGGCATTAAGAACTCGTGAATAATATAATCGCACTCTTGTGGATTGTATCCACTTGTCGTTGGAACATAAATTCTTTCAGGCTCGCATAAAGCAATATCTGGATGGTCGCAAACTACATCTTGAACATCAATCATTATCTCATCTTTACCAGATAAGATTTTCTCAACACCTTCTAAGACTGCCTCCATATTTTCTTTAGCAATTCTTTCACTCATGTCTACACTAAACTTTTGAATAACTGCTTGTGCTACTTCTTCTGGCTGTCTGCTAGGGTCGAATATCCATTGTGCTTCTTCAACTGAAATATCATCTAAGCATAGCTTTTCTTGCCTTGTTGTAATTTCTATCTTCCAATATGGTTTTAATATATAAAAACCTTTTTCTAAAGTTTGGTCAATAGCAATAATTAGCTTGTTCCTAATCTTCATAACATTCATACAAAGATGGTCTAAGAACTTTTCTATCTTTTTAGCTGATTGCCAATTACCTGAAGGAGATGGAGTGACCTGAACTATAGGTCTAATTCCTAATAGAACGTTCGTCAGTCCAGCTTTAAGCTTTCTTAGCTTTGTTTCAATCGTAGGCATACGAAGATTGGCACAGCCTGAGAATGGGAAGGTTTTATTCTTCTTGATTCTCATACGCATTTTATGCCACTTCTCTTGAGATGTTTCCCAAGTAGAAACCCAACCGTCTACATCTTCTTTCCAACCTTGTATCTTGTCTGCTAACTCTTCATCATTAGGTGTTTGAGACACCATGTATTCTGCTGGCTGTGTTTCTTGCTTGTAATATTTTGTTGCCATTATTTTCTCCTACCTCGTCCGCCCCTTCTTCTTGGTTTAGGGTCTCCCACTTTACCTACTCTTGGTGTTCCGCCACATGATCCTTTTTTAGCCATTTTTTATCCTTTAGTATCCGTAATTGTTTCCAGTGAATTGTTTTTCACTCTCAAGTTTTTCTCCATATCTTCCTGTATCAAATTCTTTCTCTTCATAGAATGGAGTTATAATTTGTTCTGCATATGCCAAAGTATCTACAAGATCATCATGTCTTGAAGCACCAATGGTTAATAGCTCATCTCTAGCCTCGAAATGATTTTCATTAATATAATATCTACCTTGTTCGAACAAAGGTTGTAAGGCAGCAATAATTCGCATCTTCTTATTAGTCGCTTTAGCACCCGTGTTTGTAATGAATGTATTTTTAAGTTCTTGAAACGGAGCATATATCTTTCTTTCTTCTGCTCTTTTTAAAACTGATTGGTAGAATGATTTCTCTACTCCTGAGTTTGGAATACCAATGGAGGTAACAACTCCACGGTTTTGTTCGTACATGTTTAAAATTGAATCAATAAACTCTCCCTGTGGTGCATGAGTACGAGTATAGTGTGATAAGTAGCGATTGTTGTTCTGGTCTATTAAAATTAAGCTGGCTGTCTTCCAATCTGCTTTCTCATCTTCTGAATAAGCAGGGTCTACGCTGATTACTCCAGAGTATTGTTTAGGTAGCTCTGTCCAATATCTTATTTGTTCACTCTTGATAGGAGCTGAACCATCAGCCATAGGATTGTTCATAAACTCTGAGGCGAAAGCAAAAGAACCAATCTCTGCTTTACGTTCCTGTAGCCAAGCATGTGGTCTGCTCTCTGCCCATAGCTCATGACCTTCTTCTTCTACGCCATCTACGTATGCTGTGAGTCTTCTCTTTGTCCATTTGTTAGGAGATTCTAATAAATCATTTAATACGGATAAGAAATGAATAATAGTCCCTACTAGAATGAACTGACCGCCTGGTAATAGTGTGTTCAAACAAGCTTTAAAAAGCCAATTCTTTAGCTTCTTACGCTGGTCTTCACTTTGCACAGACTCGTCAGTTTCTATATCGTCTAAAACTAATACATCAGGTCTAAAACCTCTAATTTGTCCACCAGCACCTTTGGCTCTAATTGAAACACCATTGGATAGGATAATATGTGACTCTGTCCACTTACTTGAACGCATGTCTCCAAATAAGTCTATAAATTTCTCATCAGATTCTATGCATACTTTAATCTTACGTAATAAATCAGTAGCAAGGTTCTCTGAGGCAGAGATAATACAAATATCTTTCTTCTTCTTGAAAGCAGCAAGCCATGTAGGATAGAATACGGAGCAAATCATGCTTTTAGCAAATCCTCTAGGGGCAGCTAGGCATAATCTTGACTCTGTTTGTAGTAAATTATATATATCAGTATGAAACTTAGGAATGTGTCCTGTTATATAATCCCCAAATACAAATAGAATGAACTTTTCAAAGTCTTTCTCAAGAGTCTCTTTGAATAAATCCTTCGCTGATAAGTTTTTCTCTAATGTAGGCATTTTCCCATTTCTTTAAACCAAGTCTTTTAGCTAGATCGTTAGATTCATACTTGTTAATGTATTTCTTATATAAACCTATCTTATGTGAGAAGTCACTTTTCATTTTATAATCTTCTCTTCACATGATATCCATTCAAATCTATATGATTTAACTTTTCCATAATCCTTATGTTCTCTTTCGTAAGTAGCTAAGCATTGCTTTTCTAAGAAGATTTCACCATTCTTCTTAACTAAGCGTATGTCTGCTGGATATGCACATTGTATTTGTTTCATCTTCTCCCACAAGCTAAATATTTCTTTGTTAGCCTCTTAGAGGCTTTCTAAGCATGTTTTCTACTTAATGGTAGCTTCTTACGTTTATTCTGTTTAAGTGGCTTAGGATGCATCCTCGCAAGATTTAAGGGTATTTTAGCATTAGGGTCTAAGATAAACATATGACACCATTCTACTGATTGAGTTTGTTTACAAAGCTTTGAGCATTGTGCGCACTTTTTGTCTATCATTAAAGAATACTCCATGCAGCTTTTACTAAATATACTCCAAGTGCAATATATAACGGTAATATTATTAATTTTACCGCATTTATTAAAATCTCTACATCGATAGTTAGTATCTTAATCAGATTCTGTATGATTTCTAATTGATTATTAAGCCTGTCTGCTTGTATACTCTTTCTTCTCTCGTCATCTGTCATATCCGCCTCCTAATAATTCTTTACCATAGGGTGAGCAATGTTAACTCAGTTGTTGTGCTGCAATGGTTTATGAAAACACCTGTTTCTGGTGAAACTTACTTAAACTTACTTCTACTTACTCGTTGGCTCTAATCTACTCTGTTTTCTCTGTTATAATGCAGTTAACTTGTTACCCTCTTCTTAAAAATTGCAGTAATCCTGTCACAAGGTTTATAACTATACCAGGGGCACCCCGGGGGTGTACTGCTCTATAAGCCAATGGG
>Ga0307990_1004639_pt1 | contig 10073 bp, 10 predicted proteins | sample EllFjometagen129_FD_203168 | JGI IMG/M metagenome (GOLD analysis project Ga0307990, IMG submission 203168) | Marine microbial communities from Ellis Fjord, Antarctic Ocean - #129 | ecosystem: Environmental > Aquatic > Marine > Unclassified | place: Southern Ocean | collected 2014-10-08
CTTCTGTTACTCGAATGTAAAGTTCCTGAATTTGATGGATGTGATTGAAATCCCATGCCTCTCGCACAACAGACTGGGGGCCGAATCCGAGGACGGTTTGGGCTTCGAAAAGGAAGGCGACCGTGTCAACTGCAGCCGCTTTGTTCAGGTCGTCATAATCCGCTCGCACATCACGGGGCGTTACCCAAACGCTTTTCTGTAAGCATCCAAAGTGGTTTTGTTTTAAAAATGTGCGCAAATGATCGCGATAGGGTCGTATTTTTTCCGGAACATCGAACATTAATATGTACCATCGTTTATTCCATTTTTTGTCCCAGGCTTTATGAGGTTTGTAATACGCCGGAAGTTTGGTTTTTGCTATGGGGGTCAATTTCAGGGTCGGCAGATCACCGTCGGATTGTTCCGTGGTTATGAGTCCTCTTTTGCGTAGGCGAGACACGGCGGAGTGGAATGCGCTTCGGTTGGGGTAGCACCCGCCGTAGAGGGTGCTGAGTCCTCTGGAGAGGAGGAACTCGGAGGTGCCGGCGAGCAACGTGATGAGTTCGTCGCAGACTTTGCGTCGCACGACAGGTAGTGAGATATCTGGATGATGAAACGGTTCCCATTGCATGGGTTGAGTGTATTCAATTTTACTCACGAGTCACGCTTGTTCTCACGATCGTGAGCGCAAGCGTGACTGAGAGGGGTGGCTTGGTGCAGGTAAGGCTTGTTTCCGGTGCGTGAACCGCTACATTCCTTCGCCTTATGGCACTTCTCAGCTTACAGAATATTCAAATCGCGTTCGGCGGCCCAACGCTACTCGACGGGGTGACCCTTCAGGTTGAACCGGGCGAACGGATCTGTTTGATCGGCCGCAACGGCGAGGGGAAATCCACGTTGCTGAAGCTAGTGGACGGTTCTTTGGAGCCGGATGAAGGAAACATCATCCGTCAGAGCGGAGTCAGGGTCGCTCGCCTGCAGCAGACGGTTCCGCAGGATATTGAGGGTACGGTGTTCGATTTGGTTTCCAAAGATTGGAACCATGAGCATACGCTCGACCATCCGGTCGAAAAAGTGGTCTCATTGATGAATCTCGATCCGGAACAGCTGTTTGCCGATCTGTCCGGCGGGATGCGCCGTCGCGCGCTGCTGGCCAAAGCGCTGGTCAATGAACCTGACGTGTTGATTCTTGATGAGCCGACCAACCATCTTGATATCGACTCCATCCAATGGTTGGAAAGCTTTCTGCTGCGTTGGCGCGGTACCGTCCTATTTGTCACGCATGACCGCGTCTTTCTGCAAAAGCTGGCCACTCGGATTATAGAACTCGATCGTGGGCAACTCACCAGCTGGGAGTGCGACTATCCCACCTATCTCAAGCGCCGACGGGCGCTGCTCGACGCCGAAGAGGGGCAGTGGGCGGAATTTGACCGCAAGCTGGCGCAGGAGGAAGTCTGGATCCGCAAGGGAATCAAGGCGCGCCGCACGCGCAACGAAGGCCGCGTGCGTGAGCTCGAAAAAATGCGCGGCGAGCGTTCACAGCGTCGGGAACGTTCCGGTACCGTGAAGCTACAGCTGCATGAAGCCGGAACTACTGGGCGCAAAGTAATCACCGTTAAAGAAATCTCCTGCGCCTATGAAGGTGCGGAGATTATCCATCAGTTTTCGACCGAAATTATGCGCGGCGACCGCATCGGCATCATCGGCCCCAACGGCTGCGGGAAATCGACATTGCTCAACGCGCTGCTTGGCCGACTCGAGCCGGTAGCCGGCGAAGTGATTCGCGGCACGCGCCTCGAAATTGCCTACTTTGATCAGCACCGCCAAAAGCTCAATGTGTCCAAGAGCGTGAAGTGGAACCTGTGCGGCGATAATGAATATGTGCAGACGCCCACCGGCCGCCAGCATGTGATTGGCTACCTGCGCAACTTTCTTTTTTCGCCGGCGGATGCCGATCAGCCGGTCGGTTCGCTTTCCGGCGGGGAGCGTAACCGCCTGATGCTCGCCAAACTTTTCGCGCAGCCTTCTAATGTGCTGGTGCTCGACGAGCCGACCAACGATCTGGATGTCGAAACGCTCGATCTGCTCGAAGAAATGCTCGCGGAATATCAGGGAACCGTTTTGCTGGTAAGCCATGACCGCGCATTTCTGAATAACGTCGTCACCTCCACGATCGTTTTCGATCAAGGGCAGATCGGCGAGTATGCCGGCGGCTACGACGACTGGGTCGAGCAGTCTTCCCGTCAACAGAAAGCGGCGGAGCAGATTCAGAAAGCGGTCGAGCCGCAAAAGGCGCGGACGCGCAAGCTGACGAATAAAGAGCGCGAACGGCTGAAAAAGCTGCCGAAGCTCATCGAGACGCTCGAAGCGGAGATCGAAGAGCTGCACAACACGCTGAATGACCCCGAATTTTACCGCCGCGATCCGGCGGAGATCAAAATCGTTACGGAACGGGCCGAGGCGGTTCCGCACGAGCTCGAAAGCGCCTACGACCGCTGGGCCGAGCTCGACGAACTTGCCTGATGAATTGAGTCATGAAATCTTTTCCATATGCGATTTGGCTGATGCCCCGGGCTGAAGAGAGCCTAGCATTGGAAAAGGCGATTTGCGCATTATCCGCCCGGTTCGGAACTCCGCCGTTTGCGTCCCACGCCACGTTATGTTCCGGCGTGTGGAATATGGAAACATCGCGCTTTCTGGATACGGTTGATCGGTTGACTGAGACTATTGCATCAACTGAAGTGCAAACGACTGGGATTGATTGGACGGATCATTGGTCGACCTTTTTCTTCCTTCGGTTGCAGGATGGTGCCGAATTCATTCCCGCTGATGTTTCCCGGCCGCTAGGATCGCACAGGCCGGAAATGGGTTCGCATATCAGTCTGACGTGCCGCTTTGAGCTGGGTCTTGACCGCGAAACACTGCGTACAGAGCTGGCCGCGCAGATGCTCTCAACAGTCCGGTTTGACAGTCTAGCACTGGTTCGTCCCGCCACGGGGCGATGGGGAGATGTCGGGAGCTGGGAAATATTGCATTCGGTCGGGTTGTCCGGGTAGTCCGTCGGCAAAATCATTCCTAGACAGCTTCCGAACTTGCACAATTTTTTCCGCCGTGTAGGCTCTTCGATTATGGCTGCTAAAAAAGAAAAAAAGACAGGTATCGTTAGCTTAGAGACGGTACTCGCGCAAATTAAGCAACAATATGGCGACGGGGCGATTGTCCGGTTGGGGGATAAGGAAATTCCCAAAACGATTGCTCATATTTCCACGGGCGCATTGACGCTCGACCTCGCCCTCGGTATCGGCGGCGTGCCCAAAGGGCGCGTTATTGAAGTTTTTGGCCCCGAATCGTCCGGAAAAACCACCTTAGTTTCCCATATTATGGCCAACGTCCAGAAAGAGGGCGGCACGGCGGCTTTCATCGACACCGAGCACGCACTCGATCCGGCTTATGCCAAGAAGATCGGTGTGGATATTGATAATCTGCTCGTCTCTCAGCCCGACTCCGGCGAAGAGGCTCTGAATATTTGCGAAACGCTGATTCAGAGCGGTTCGATTGATATCGTAGTGCTCGACTCTGTCGCCGCACTCGCGCCGCAGGCAGAGCTCGACGGTGTGATGGGGCAGTCGCATGTGGGTCTGCAGGCTCGTTTGATGAGCCAGGCCTTGCGCAAGCTCACTTCGGCGATTAATCGCACGAATTGCTGTGTTATTTTCACAAACCAGATTCGCGAAAAAGTCGGCGTGATGTTCGGCAGCCCCGAAACCACTCCCGGCGGTCGCGCGTTGAAATTCTACTCGTCGGTTCGCCTCGACATTCGTCGCATCGGCCAGCTCAAAAACACTGATGGATCGGTTTTCGGCAACCGTACTAAAGTGAAAGTGGTTAAAAACAAAGTGGCCCCGCCGTTTACGCTGGCCGAATTTGACATTCTTTATTCCGAAGGTATCTCTTGGACCGGTTCGATTGTGGACGCGGGAGTTGAATACGGCCTGATCGACAAAAAGGGTTCTTGGCTTTCCTGTGACGGCCAGCAGCTCGGGCAGGGCCGTGAGGGTGCGCGCAAGGCGCTTTTGGAAGATCCCAAGCTGGCCGATAGCCTTATTGAGAAAATTACCGAAGCCGCTCATGCCAAAAGGGCATAGGAGATTTTTCAATGTTTGGAAGTTTTTTCTCCAATATTTCCAGTGGTTGGAAAAAAAACTGTGCCGTAGCGACGTTTTTTCCAACCATTGGAAAAGTGATCTGTGCCCCCATGCTATGGGTTCCAATGGTTGGAATATTGCTTTTTACCGGTTGCGGGAAGGCGGGTTCCTCCGGGTTTGACGGCGCAAAAGCGTTTGCGGAAACGGAGGCGCTGGTGGCGATCCGTCCGCGTGATTCAGGAACGGGCGGCGCACGGCGCGCGGCGGTTCACCTTGAGGGAAAACTTAAGGCGTTGGATTATAAAACAACCGTTGATACTTTTTCGGAGGAGACTCCGTCCGGTAAACTGTTTTTCAATAATGTGCTGGGGCGCCTGCCCGGTAAAACGAAACGGTTGATTGTGATTGGTTCGCATTTTGATACCAAGGCCGGGATTTCTCCGGATTTTCAGGGGGCCAATGATTCAGGATCTAGTTCGGGGGTTCTGCTGGAATTGGCTCGGGTTCTTTCTGAAAAAGCACCGCTGGAGACAGAATTTCTGATCGCTTTTTTTGACGGCGAAGAGTGCCTCGCTGAATACGGCCCGACCGATGGACTGCATGGAAGCCGTCGTTTGGCGAGGCAGATTCTTGAGGGCGGTGGCGCGGAGCATGTCGAGGCTGTGATTATTCTCGATATGATCGGGGATAAGGATTTGAACGTGACCGTGCCGCGCAACAGTTCGCAGGAGCTGGTGAAAGAGCTTTTTTTTGCGGCGCATCAGCAGGGGGCGCGCCCAACATTTAGTCTCGGGAAAGGATCCGTTCTGGATGACCACGTTCCGTTCATGTTGGCAGGAATGCCCGCAATTGATGTGATCGATTTCGATTTTGGTTCCGAGCCGGGTCTCAACGACTACTGGCACACGGAAGAAGACTCTCTGGATAAACTTTCAGTGGAAAGCTTGCAAACGATCGGGGACACGGTTTTGCAGATGGTGGAAAACTTACAATAATCAACTTTCAATGTTCATTGAAAATTGCATGTTGAACATTATTGAGGATCCAAAACCCCTTCGGAGACGAGCTGGGCATCCATTTCCGGTGTGAGTGGCATCGGTAGCGGTGGCAGTCCTTCGCGGATTGCATTCATCTGAACCTCTTCGAGATGCTGACGGAGCGCCTCACCGGTCAATTGTGGTTTTTTTGGCTCGTCTGCTTTTTTCTGCTCCGCCACTTTTTTCAACAGGGCTTTGCGTCGATCCGCATAAGAGTTCGCACGGGAGACCTGCTGCTTTTTGGACAGCGGTTCGGGCTTGCCGGCTTCCAGTTTAAACAGTGCCACTTCGTTGCCTTTACGCAGAAGCGCTTCGTCGGCCAATACGTCCGCTTCAACCAGCTCAATGCCGTCTGCAATTTCACCAATCTTCAAGGTGTAGTCTTTTTTAAGAGCATTGTTGACCACGCCGACACGTACATCGCCTCCGGGACCTTCATACACCATCGAAAGCCGAAGATCTTTGGCAAAAGACTGATTGAGAGGAATCTGCTTCGGTCCAGGGGCTTCGGGTGGTTCCTCGCCGAAGGGGCGCTTGTCGATGATGATTTGATAGCGCTGAAATCCCTCTTCCACCGCTATAGCGGACAGGGCCAGACTAAACAGGGCTAAGATGACAAAACTCAATTTCATAGTGATGATTATCCTTTCTTGTTTGCCATTCGTCAAGGAGGTAGCCTCCTTGCTATGGAAATCAAACAACTCTTGCTTTTACTTTTGTTGGCTGGAACGGCCGCCGCGCAGATGCCGCACCGAGTGGCCGTGCTGGTGAACGAGAATTCGCAGGATTGCAAAAAGGCGGCGAATGTGTTTGCCGGACTGCATGGCGTGCCAGAATGCAACCTGATCTATCTGGATCTTCCAGAAGTGATGTTTACCGGACATTTTGAATGTACACCTGAAGAATTTAAAATACTCATTTATGAGCCGGCGGTAAAAAAACTAACGGAGCGTGGTCTGAGTGATCAAATCCTCGCCTGGGTCTACTCTGTTGATTTTCCGATCCGGATTGTGACTGCAGAAAACGACCGTCAGCAGATGTCTATTATGGGTCTGACCTTTTTGCGAGGGGAGGTGCCTGACCTTAAACAGATGGAAGAAGGGAAAATCATTTCCCCGCTATTTGCCGGACCCGGATCGAATAGTGGGCAGAAACTTCCGCCGCGCGCCTTCGGTATCTGGGCGATGGGCTTGAAAGAAAAAATGCCGCTTCCTTCCATGATGCTGGGCTATACTGGCGAAAAGGGAAATAGCATGGAAACCGTTTTGCGTTGCATTCAGGACGGTGTCCGCGCCCGAGACAACAAAGCCGGGCCGCGCGTGCTGATGGTGAAAACACCGGATACCAAGCGCTCGCCTCCGCGTGAATGGCAGTTTGAGGCTGCGAAAAACGAATTGGCTGCACGAGGCGGAAGAGCGGTCATTACAGATAATCTGACACCGAGCCAGACGGATTTGACCGGGGTAATGACCGGTTTAGAAAATGTGAAGCCTGCTGATTTTGGAACCTTTGCGCCGGGCGCGATGGCTGATCACCTCACTAGTTGGTCGGCTGAGTTTCAGAAACCGCAAAGTAAATGCACAGAATGGTTGACTGCAGGTGCGACTGTTACCGCCGGCATGGTGGTAGAGCCCTACAGCTACTGGGTCAAATTCCCGCACGCCCGCTTTTATGCGCACTACGCCGCGGGTTGCACCGCCATGGAAAGCTTCTATCAGTCCATCGCCAGCCCGGTTCAGGTTTTGTTGCTCGGCGACCCGCTCTCGCAGATTGCGGTACTGCCGTTGCAGATCAAACCCGTCGGGCTGAGTAAGCAAATCACCAGCGATCTGGATGCCGCATTTGTAATCGATACCAAGCTGCCGATTTCAGCACCACTTGTTTACAGCGCATTGCTTAATGGGAAAATGATTAAAAACTGCGAGGTAAATTCATTGGTTGAGCTTCCCTTCGATGAAATGGGCGATGGATATCATGAGGTGCGTCTGATTGCTCAGGCCAACATCGCCACACTGCCGGGTGGGTTTCTTGATGTGCCCGTATTTATCAACAAAAAAGGGCGTTCTGTGGAAATCTCTGACGTGGCAGGCCGCGATCCGCAGCAAATTATTTTTTCCGCCGAAGTCAAAGGCAAAGAAGTTCCCGAGACGGTGTATCTGCTCTGGAACGGACGCGAGCTGGTTCGCTCGGCTCCTGGGAAAGAGCTGGTGTTCGATGAGCGGGTCATAGGAGAAGGACCGCACCGTATCCAGGCTGTTGCTGTTTACAAAGACGGCATGGAGGTCCGCAGTGAACCAAAAGCCTTTGCGGTCGAATTTAATCCCGGAGATGCCCAGTGAGTTGCCGGTGCGTCTTTTTTGACCGCGACGGAATCGTCAACAAACATCCGAACAATCGTATCATTCGGTCCTGGGAAGAATTTCGGTTTATGCCTGGCTTCATGGAATCGCTACGGGTTGTGAAGGAAAAGGGTTTTTGCGCGGTCATCATCACCAACCAGCAGGGGATCCGCAAAGGCGAATACACGGCCGAAACGGTCGAAATGATTCACTCCAGACTCGTTGAGAAGCTTGGCGGGTGGGGGTTGAACCTGCTCGACATCTTTTACTGTCCGCATACGGCAGCCGACGACTGCGCCTGCCGCAAACCGAAGCCGGGCATGATTTTCGAAGCAGCGGAAAAACACAATATTGATCTCTCCCGTTCATGGGTTATCGGTGATCAGGAGCGCGATGTTCAGGCCGGGTACGCAGCCGGATGCCGCTGCGTCCGTGTGCACGCCTCGCCAAAGACTATGGCTGAACACCGCATCGAATCAATGGATCAGCTTTCTGCTTTGCTCGACAAGATTCTCTGAAGTCGCTATTTTTCCGCGCTATGAAATGGAGTTCAAACAGTCCTTCCAATACTTGGAAAATTGCGGCCGAATTTTTCCAAACCTTGGAACTTCCGGCAGTGATTGCTTTGCACGGCAACCTCGGCGCGGGCAAAACCTGCTTTACGCAGGGTCTGGCACAAGCGGCCGGTATTAAAGAGCCGGTTTGCAGCCCCACCTATACCCTGATTAGCGAATATCAGGGAACGGTTCCGTTCCACCACATCGACCTCTATCGTCTTGGCGGTCCGGAGGAAGCATTCGATCTTGGCCTCGATGAATATCTTGAAACTGATGGCATAACGGTCATCGAATGGGCCGAACGCGCCGTTGAGCTCATTCCGCCCAATGCCGTCCACATTCGGCTTACGCGTGGTGACGATGAATATATGCGAACCATCGAGATCATCGATAATCCACTGTAGAAGAAATAGTTTAATGAAAGGCTGATAGAACAGATGATAACTCTTGGTATTGAATGTTCCTCGCGGCAGGGATCGCTTGCTCTGCTCGAAGGCGGAAAATTGCTGGCTGAAAAAAGCTGGATTGCTGATCGCGTCCGCCACAATACGATTTTTCAATCCTTGGAAGATCTCACCAAAGAGGCGGGGATATCGCTTCGTGAAATATCTCTGTTCGCCGTCGGGCGAGGGCCGGGATCGTTTTCCGGAATGCGCATGAGTTTTGCGATCGCTCAGGCGCTGGCACTACCAAGCAAAGCCGATGTGCGAGCCGTCAGTAGCGGAGCGGCACTCGCGCTTGCGGTCGTCCGCGAAGGCGCAAAAAAGATTGCCGTCGTCGGTGACGCCCGACGGGGACAGATTTGGGTCGGGATGTTCCAAGCATTGGAAAATGTATCCGCAGACCTTCCAAGCATTGGAATGGTGTCGTATCCGGCATGCGAAGCGCTGTGTTCCAACGCAGAGGGTTGGAAACTCGTGGCCTATGATGAGGTTTGTTTGCCCGAAGGAGCCGTGGTGGTTAGTCCTGAAGCCGAGCGGCTGACTGAAATCTTTCCAGAGCTTGCCTGCCCTGCCTGTCCCGAGCAGAGTCGAGGGGAGGGAGCTCGAAGGGAAAAACCTCGGTTTCCTCACGCCAAAGAGGTCGCTGAGCTAGCTCTGCTCTGGGCAGAACCTGAGCCACTCGAACCGCTTTACATGCACCCGCCCGTTTTTGTTAAGCCAAAATTCGCTTGAGTATTTGAAAGCCAAGGCGCAGAGTTTTCATTAATGAGAGCTATTTTTAGACCCTATATTTTGTTTCTAGTGGTCTGTGGCTTGTGCCTGTCGGCATCGGCCATCATCACTGGAGATAACGCAACTGCGGAAACCAATCCGTTCGATGCAACCGGACTGAATTGGGATTACGTTTATAATTATAAAGACAGTTCGGCAGTGGCGGTTGATCCATACTGGATTGTCACGGCGGCCCATGTGGCCGACGACTTGTTATCCTCGAACTTGGTGGTCGGGTCCACCACTTACACGCAGCAGGAAATCGTTTATCATTCCTCTGCGGATTTGGCGCTGGTTCGATACGATCAGGCGTTGCCTGGATATTACGACATTTATAATGGTCCGCTTTATGTCGGTGATGATGTTCTGATGGTCGGCTATGGTAACACTGGGACAGTTTCCGCCGTTTCATATACTGATAGCGGTAGCGGCAGCGGAACCCCGCGGTGGGGGAATAACGAAATTGACTCGGCTGGCTGGTTGGATGACACCTACGTACTAGTTGCCGGATTTAGCTCATCGGTGACCAATAATGAGGCCGGAGTTGGAGTGCATGACTCCGGCGGCGGTACGTTCATTGATGAAGACGGAGTCTGGAAGCTAGTCGGAATCAACATTTCGCGTGGACCGATAGATCCACCGTATAATGAGAACTATATGGCATCCGTTCCAGGCTACGAACCGTGGATCAGTGAGACGATTCCTGAGCCTGCAGTCGCTTTGCAGTCGCTTTGCGTGCTGGTTGGGTTTGGGATTGTTAGTAGATACCGGCGCCTATGCCAATGAAAACGCTTTGGGCCAT
>Ga0307990_1004641_pt1 | contig 10071 bp, 8 predicted proteins | sample EllFjometagen129_FD_203168 | JGI IMG/M metagenome (GOLD analysis project Ga0307990, IMG submission 203168) | Marine microbial communities from Ellis Fjord, Antarctic Ocean - #129 | ecosystem: Environmental > Aquatic > Marine > Unclassified | place: Southern Ocean | collected 2014-10-08
CTTTCAAGTAATCATTTTTCTTGTCAAGTATAGCGGACTGTGCTATCAGGTGCGTCCTCGCAATAATTTTGGGCAATTAGCTCAGGTGGATAGAGCGTTGGCCTCCGAAGCCAAAGGCCGCAGGTTCAAGTCCTGCATTGCCCGCCAAATAATATCAAGGGGTTAGCTGACGTTTGTTGGTTAACCTTTTTTTGTTGGTTGGGGTTTGGGGGCCACTTTGGGGGCCACTTGGATTTTTCAAACTCACTTTTTAATCATTTGTTTTAAAATAATCTGGCACCCGCAAAACCACTTTCCGCAATGGGTGTAGTAGGCTTCGATCTCTTCCTTCACAGACTTTTAATTAGTAGGTTCACAGTTCGATTCTGTGATGGCCCACCAATAAAATTAAAGACTTAGTTAACTTTTGTTAGCTAAGTCTTTTTTGCGTTTGGTTCCGGGTAACAAGATGGGTAACAAGATTTGCATTTCTAATGGCTATTTTATCCGCCACTTGGTCTTTTGAAACTTGGTTTTATGTCAATCGTCGTGACGATATTTCTTTGCAAGTTTTTCACAAAGTTTGCATAATTTGCGGCCCAAAGGTTTTTTGTGGTGCCCTTGGTAATCTGAGGAGAGATAAAAACCACAAAGGGTTGGGGTTTTACCGTCACCATGTTTTGAAAAGTGGTATACGTCGCTATTATGATAAGCTAGATATTTCATTTTTTTGTGCCCTTTATGCTCATGGATTCCAAAAGTGATTCATTCGAGTTTTTCCTTTTGCTCTATTCTGTCAATTAAACCAATAAGCCAGTATAAGAATTTCAGTTTAGGGTCAACTTCAATTTTGTAGAGTATGATAATGAGGTGAGGGGGTATTGTGAGGAGTAATGGGAGATGGAATGTCTCTTTTTCGTTTAAGGGTGGCTTTGAGTCACCCTTACGGGTTTTAAAAACAGAGATAGTGGGCATTTGCACAGAAAATTTCAAACAGATCAGTTTTTTTGAAATAAATAGGAGGAGGTTTTTAGAGGAAGAATTTGTGGTTTTAGATTTTAATATTGAATGGGACCAATAAAAAAGTTGCAGGATTTTCACTTGTAAATTAATATGGAGTGTAGTAAGCCGTTTTACATCTACGTATTTTTAGCGGTGTTTTACTCCCGTGGATAGTAGGTAAACTCTGTTTTTATTAATAAATTAAATCAGTTAAGGTGGTTTGCACCTTTCCATTTTAATCAATTTCAGTGAATAATGATCGCATATCATGGAACATCAAAAGAATCTGGGGAAAAGATAAAGCGAGAAAATTCCTATAAGTTTAGTTGCGGCGACAACCAGTGGCTTGGTACCGGAGCATATTTTTTTATAGATAGTATCTATTCTGAAAGTCCGATTGAAGATGCTAAATGCTGGGCTCAGCTAGAGGCGTACGATAAAGATACTAAATCTTACACCTATAACGAATATTCTGTGATCAAAAATTTCATTGAAGGACAATTAGACATTTGGGATTTATCTTCGGAGGATGGCGCGGAGTTTTTTCTATTAGTCAAGAACAGTTTGGCGGAAAAAATTTACACTAACAGTGTCCAAAAAAAATTGAAGAAAGGTCCTTCCGATGGTATAGTTATTAACTATGCTATAGAAAAGATAAAAAATATTTGTTACAATATAGTCAAAAACAATGTGTATATTCAGCTGACAAAAGTGGAACGTCTTAAACGAGTTCGATACTGTCAACCAAACTGCACTGCGCTGGCCGTCCGAGATACTTCCTTGGTAAAAATAAAAGATATCTGCGAAGAGGGCACATGTTATGAATAAAGAAGATATTTTACAGGCTATTAAAGATCATTTCAATAGCGTTACACCCGAAGAGGTCATCAATTCACTTGAAGAATTGGGTTGTGAATTTGAGGATGTTAAGTCTTACGTGATTCCATATCCACACCCTCTAGTGTCTGGCGAAGTTGCTTTTGTTGCTAGCGGGGTTTCTGAGTCTATCAAGATGCCCGGCATGAATATTTGTGGCGTTACAGCAAGAGAGTCCATTGTACTCGGTGAACCTGTAAAAAACTATTGCAGTGATGACAAAACCTATGATCAACTTCTGGACGCAGCGTAATGGAACTCCAATTAACCTCAGTTCGGGCAAGAAAAATTCTTCTGGAAGAGAAGGTGGTGGAGTCACCAGCTACCACTTTTCGTTTTAGGATTGGGTATCCGCTTGAGAAAAATGTTTTTTCCGTGGAATTTAATTTTACGCTGGACAATGAAGAAGAGAATTATTGCCTACAAACAAACTATGAGGCAATATTCACAACTGACGAAGAGATTGATGAAGATTTCAGGAACTCTAGCTTTCCCAAAGTAAATGCTCCCGCAATTGCATTTCCATATTTCAGGGCATTCATTTCAACTATAACCCAGCAAGCCGGCTATAATCCAGCTGTTCTGCCTTCGCTCAATTTTGTAAAGTTGGCTGAAGAGATGCTGTTAGAGGGCAATAAAGGGGAGTAAACTTTATTCATAAACTGAAAACCTAAAAAGCCCCGCCGTTACAGAGGGGCTTTTTTACTGCAACTCTCAACTATCAATTCTCGCCGGACCCGGCGTAGCCAGATCTTCTTGATCAGTAAAACCCGTCCATTAGCAACCGTCAGCTCCCATCGCCGCAACTCGCGTTGGGGGTGGTGACTAAAAAAAATAAAAAAAAAGGGACAGATCTATTTAAATCAGTTGAAGTCAATCAACAACTGGTAACTTTGCAGAGATAGCATCTCACAAAATCGCCGGGGCTTATTCCAATAACCAGCTCACCGCCAGTGCAGTGTCTTGTGGGCATTTATCGTTTCCAGATTCACGACTGCATTCACCACCGTCATCCCGTCTCAGCCATCAATCCGCTATGAACCGCTTTTAACTGCTCAAAGATCCCCTCAATGACACCCTCTTTACCGGCAAACAGTTCATCGGGGCCGCCGGCGTGCAGGTTGCTGAATGGGGGCTCGTAGAGCGCCGAAGATTCCATGGTTCCGCGTGCCGTGAGTTGGTCGATGATCATCTCGACAAAGCGGATTTGTGGCGGGGTGAGGCTGCGGTCGGTTAGAAAGCCGGAAAATGCGGTTTGTGCGGCTTTACGTTCCATTCCCACTAGGTTGCGAATAAAATGTGCCAGTGAAGGCGCTTCGCTGCGGGCCAGTAAGCTTGAAAGCAGGGTTGTGCCATCCTCTTCACCAATCTCAGCCAGGGTTGTCTCCAGGCCCTGCAGATCGGTTTCGGTGAGCGCTTGATTGGTACGCAGGCGGTGGATCACGATGTGGTCGAGATGGTTGCGCAGGTACTCCTTAACCTTCTTCTCGTATTGCGCCCCGGCCATTTTGGGAATCTTAATTGGTTCTCCCACTCGTACCCCTGTGATTTCATCCTTAAAATCGGTGTAGACAATCTTGCGCTTTTTCTTATCGAGGAAGGGTGCCAGACCTCGCAGTCGTAAGCGCATTTCTTCCAGCCCTTGCAGATCAATTTTCTCCCAAAAGTCACTCTCCTGAATTGCGGCGAGGTATTCGAGTTGCTCTTTTACCACTGGAATCGTACTCTTATCCTCCAGCAGCATGGCGATCTCCAGTATTTGCCGGCGGTGGCTTTCAAAGGTTTGGGTATCGCTCTCTGCCAGGGCCAGTTGCATCCGGAGAGCCATCAGGTCGAACTGGCGGCTCTTAATGTCATCGGTTTCGATCTCGCTTGGCAACCCTGCGATTTCGCACTGTAGGGCTTCGCGGTCGGCTTCACTGAGCTGCTTCCAGGTTCCGTGCTGTTGAAAACGTTCGACCGCCTCCAGGTGCATCCGCACGATGAAGTTTTCCCGGTTCATCGCCGCCACTTCCCCGTGCAGTCCCGTGGTGAGGGCTCCTTTAAGTGCAGCATCAGGATCCAACTCCGGGGTTGACTGGACGTGCCCCAGCAGCTGTACCCGGGCGCGGAAGAGGCGGGTGCCGAGCGGGGCGCTGTCGTTGGCTTTGAGACCCTCAGGGTTTTCATGGAAAAAATCGAAGTTGAAGCAGAAGTCGAAGACCCGAAAATCCTGTTTGTCGTTTTCGGGTTCCTCCTTGAAATCAAAGAGATCGGGGCAAAGACGGGTACCGCGACCGATCATCTGCCAGAATTTGATCTTCGAGTAGACCGGCTTGAAGAAGACCAGGTTGGCGACTTCGGGTATATCGATACCGGTATCAAGCATGTCCACCGAGATGGCGATATGCGGGACTTTATCCTTGCATGAAAAATCGTCAATCAGGCTCTGTGGATACTTAGCTTCATGGTCGATGACCCGGGCGAAGTGTCCGGCATAGTGAGGGTAGTGGTGGTTGAAACGTTCCTCGATAAACACCGCGTGTTTATGATTCCGGGCAAAGAGGATGGTTTTGGCGAGGCGGTCGCCGCCTTCGACCTTGTGGCCGTGCTCCATCAGATACTGAAGCACCTTGTCAACGGTATCCTTATTGAAAAGCCAGTTGTTGATGGCGGTAGCGTTGACCCGGTCGGGCAGGCGGTCATCGTCTCCGTTGTCACCCCAGTCGAGACTCTCCCACTGGGCTTTCTCTTCGTCGCTGAGATCTTCGTATTTAATGCCTTCGCGGGGGAACTTCAGATCCACCTGCTCCACCCGAGGTGGCACCAGGAACCCGTCTGTAACTGCGGTTCCCAGCTCATAGGCATCGGTCGGCACGCCCGCTTCCAGGTCGAAGAGGTCGTAGGTGTTTTTGTCAACCTCCTCGCGGGGTGTGGCCGTCAGGCCAACCAGCAGTGAATCAAAATAACGGAAGATAGCGCCATACTTCTGGTAGACCGAGCGGTGGGCCTCATCAATAATTACCAGATCGAAATGGCCGACGCCAAACCGTGCTTCGCTGCCGTCAGTCTCGTCGATCAGCCCCATCATGGTCGGGTAGGTGCAGACATAGACCCGGCCCTCGGTGTCCTTCTCGGTGACGAGGTTCACCGGGCTCGATTCCGGCAGATGCGCCTTGAAGGCATTGGTTGCTTGCCTTACCAACGATATGCGGTCGGCGAGAAAGAGGGCCCGTTTAACCCAACCTGCCCGCTGGAGCAGGTCTACCAGGGCGATAGCCACGCGCGTCTTGCCAGCACCGGTGGCCATCACCAGGAGTGCTTTGCGGCGGGCTTGCGTGAATTGGGTACTGATGCTGCCGATGGCGCGTTTTTGGTAGTAACGGCCGGCAATGGCATCTTTTACCTGGGGCACATCCAGAGGTTGCTGTTGGGTCCGGCGCAGGATCAGGTGGGCGAGTTCATCCCTTTTGTAGAAGCCGGCTACCCGGCGCGGTGGATAAGTTAAATCGTCCCAGAGGTGGGTTTCGTAACCGTTGGTGTAGAAGATAAGCGGCCGTTGGTCGTGCATCTTCTCAAGGCAATCGGCATAGAGCTTGGCCTGCTGCTGACCGACTGCCGGATCGACAGTGGTTTTTTTGGCTTCCACCACCGCCAATGGTTTACCGTCATCACCCCAGAGGACATAATCGGCGTAACCGATGCCTTGTTGGTTAGGCATGCCGGTGACCTCATATTCGCGGTCACGCTTTCGATCCAGAGGCCATCCGGCCCGGTGCAGATCGACATCAATCAGGTAACGGCGGGTTTCCGCCTCGGAATAGTCGTGGGTGTCGGCCTGCTGTTCGCTGGTGGCGCGGATCTTGGCGAGCTGTTCGCGCAGTGTTTGCAATTCAGCGTCGAGGGCATCCCGTTCCTGTTGTTGTTTGAGCGTGGCCTTGTTCTGGTCGGCCAGTCGTTTCTCCAGCGTCTCCAGTTCCTGGCGCGGTACCACTGCGGCGCCGCTGACCGCTGGCGGCACCCGCTCATCCCTCCAAGCCGCCCCTTCCCGAGAAGCCTCGGGGGCATACGTGCGCACCAGCCAGTAACAGAGATGATGCAACTCCTTGACCACCTGCAGGGCGTCATACTGGCGTACCGGGCGCGCGTTATGGACCGCCTGGTTGCCCTGCTTTTGGATAACACGCGCTTTCTGGAAGACCGCCTCCGGCAGCAGGTTCTGAAAACCGGGATCATGCAGCAGCGCCCCGAGGCTTTGGTCATAGGGCATCCGCAGGGTGGCGTCGTGGCGGTAGAGCCAGTGGACGATCGCCTCCAATGTGAACCGTGCCTGGAAACAGGCGGCGCGCGGGTCGCTCATTATATGGCTTTCCGCCTTGGTCGCGGACTCCGCAACCGTGCGGAACTGAGTTGGCAGGAAGGCGAAGTTGCTCATGCTTACAGCTCTCCGTTGAAGGCGCGCTGTTGTAGGGCCGCAAAGAGCGTGTCGAGCTCGGCGAGGTGTGCACGTTGGTGGGTCTTCTGTTGCTCGACGGAATCGACGATGGTGGCAAAGCGGTGTTGGAGGTCGAGGGGTGGTTTGATCAACCTCACAGTTTTAAGCTTAGCTTTAGATATGTTAGGCATCGAACCTGCCGCACCTCCCGCAAGTTTCTGAATAGTTTGGCGTTGATGTGGTTCGATTAATAGTTGCCACAAGAATGTTGGGTCTATGTCAACCTGGGGTTTTAGAATCAATCGGAAAATTAAATCTGGAAGCATAAGTTTCGGCCTGATGCTATGAACGTATGCTGCCGCCGCTACTAATTCATGAGTATTTTTTCGAGTGAAAAGAAGATCGCCAGGATGGACTTCAATACCTGGTCGCGCTTTCAGGTCAGGTGGAAGGGCTTTATGATTGGTCTCATCAAATTCGCACCAAGTGACTGCGCCTAATTTTAAAACTCCCCACTCGTCATCCAGCGCCTTTCTATCGAGACAATTCGGACTCCAGCCACTGTCTATTTTATCTAGCCAGCTATCGAACACCTCTACCGCCCACCCCTTCGGATTGGTCACCGGGTCGCCGAACATATCAAGGAACGTGGATTGGAGGAGGGTTTCGAGCTGGGCGAGGGACTCGCGGCGCTTGGCCCGCAAGGCATCCGCCGCGTCCAGAATCCCCGCAATCCGTCTCTGTTCGTCCAGGGGAGGGAGGGGGATAGGATGCTTACAGTATGTGCTCCACTTTAAGTTGGGATACGTGAAGGTTCCGACGACGGTTTTTATGAAAGCCTTTGAGCGTGTGGAATTGAGGACTCTCCACAGGTAACGAGGTTCTACCAGTTCGCTGTTTGGTCTCAAGAGAAGTAGAAAGTTAGAAGCAATCAGTGGAGTCGGGGTGTTTTTTGCGATGATGGCAGTCTTGCCTGAGAGGATCTTCTTTTTGCTTCCGCTTGACTTGACAACAAATAGGTCCCCAGGTCTGGCCGTGAGCTTAATGAGTTCTCGATCGGTGAACGAACGAGTCTCGAACTCCCGATGGAACTCGCCCGATCCGGCAATGTTGCTTACTTTGGCGACCAATGCGTCAGAATCACGGCTGCCTGCTTCTCCGCCATAGTTGGCGGGACAGTTCTCGACGAGTTTATCAAGAGTTGTAGTTTTCATCCCAACAACCCCTCAAGCTCCTTACGCCCCTTCTCGATCTCTTCCTCTAACTCCACCAACCGTTTCAAGATCACCTTCGGCGGGTCGTACTCCACCGCCTCGTAAACCACTTCTTTGTAGCGGTTGATCGAGAGGTCGTAGTCGTTGTCCGCGATCTCGGTTTTAGGCACGAGAAAACTCTGGTCGGTGCGGGCTCGTTCATCTTCAGCATCGCGCTTTTGCCAACGGGCAAGGATATCGGTGAGGTTGCTCTTTCCCGGTTGTGGTGTGCGCTTGTCGTCGAGCGAGTAGCCGTCGGCCTGCATGTCGTAGAACCAGACATTATCGGTGCCGCCGGAGTTGGTCTTGGTGAAGAGCAGGATTGCAGTGGAGACCCCGGCGTAGGGTCTAAAAACGCCCGCAGGCATCGAGATGATGGCGTCGAGTTTCTGTTCTTCGACTAGGATCTGGCGCAGGGTCTTGTGCGCCTTGCTCGAGCCAAAGAGGACACCGTCGGGGACGATGATTGCGGCGCGGCCGCCGGTCTGGAGCAGGCGCAAAAAGAGGGCGAGAAAGAGGAGCTCGGTCTTCTTGGTCTTGACAATCTGCTGGAGATCCTTGGCCGTGGACTCGTAGTCGAGGCTGCCGGCAAACGGCGGATTAGCGAGGATCAGGGAGTATTTCTCGGCGTCGTCGTCATCGGTCTGAGCCAGTGAATCCTTGTAGCGGATGTCCGGGTTCTCGACGCCGTGCAGGAGCATGTTCATACTGCCGATGCGCAGCATGGTGTTGTCGAAGTCGTAGCCGTGGAAGGTACTCTCATTGAAACGCCGCCGGGCGGCGGCATCCTTGTAGATGATGTCACTGTGGTGGGTGACCAGATGCTCGGAGGCGGCAATGAGAAAGCCCGCAGTGCCACAGGCGGGGTCGCAGATCACGTCCTTGGGCGTCGGCGCGGTCATCTCCACCATCAGCTTGATAATGTGGCGTGGCGTCCGGAACTGGCCGTTCTGCCCGGCGCTGGCGATCTTGCTGAGCATGTACTCGTAGAGGTCGCCCTTGGTGTCGGCATCGACCATGTCGATACTGTCAAGCTGATCGACGACGTTGGCCAGAACCCGGGCTGTGGGCATCATGAAGAGGGCATCCTTCATGTGGTGGGTGTAGGTGCTGCCGTTTCCGGCCTGCTCATTGCCATTCTGTCCGAGGGTTTTGATGAAGGGGAAAACCCCGTCCCGCACCGTTTCAAACATCTGCTCCGGTGCAGTATCCTTAAAACGCGACCAGCGTATATGCTTCTGGTCGGCAGCGAAAATCGGCTTCTCGATCGGTTTTCCAGTGTGAGCCGCCTTGCGCTCCTTAAGCGTGTGGAGCTCGTCGAGCCGCTTGATGAAAAGTAGATAGGTCAACTGCTCGATGACCGACAGCGGATTCGAGATGCCGCCGGTGTAAAGTGTCATCCAGACTGCATCTACTTTCGTTTTGAGGTCGCCGGTGATCATGGATATTCCTTGTATTTTATTACTGACGGTGCCGACAGCACGCATCGTCACAGAGGTATATTTGGGCTAAGTAACTATCACGATATTTCTGTATAACAAGAAGACCGTAAAAATCACAAGGGAAATTATGGTAAAGGAAAAACAGGGGAGATGTCATCGAGTCAGATGATAATGTTGTTGGAAGGTTTGGCTTTTGTTGGGATTTACGTTACAGGGGGGGGTATCGGTTAAAGTGGTCAGTTAGAGATAAAGGGGAAAGTCAAGACCGGCTCGGTCTGCACCGGTCTGTCCACCGGAGATTATCTTTTTGATGGCGTAAGTTTCCAATTCTTCCTGTCTTCGCACTACTTGTAAACATGTTGATACTTCTAACTCATTTTGCATCTTATTTGTTGGATAGCCAATAAGGCGGTCAATATGTCACGACTTACCCCAATTCCAATCGAAAAACTGATTCTCCAGCTATTGACGGTAGCGGCAATCAACTCAGGATGCCCCTCTGAAAATGCCTCTAGACCCGGTTGAACTTCTTGATAAATTCCTTGTAATATTTCCGACAACAAAACCGACTCGACTTCTTTGTCTCGACTAAAGGGGTCTTTAATACAAAAAAATTTCTCGTATGGTAAGATGTTCTCGCTATGGAAATGCTTGTAACAATAGCACGTTTCATTGTATGATCCCTTTAAAACATGTGGCAGTAATTGACCCAAATGATATATCTGTGGCAAAACTGCATTCAGTGTCTTAAAAAAGGATTCAGCATCTATTTCATCTGCACACAACATTAATGTTTCGTACTGCAACAAAAGCTCATACAATCTGGCTGTTTCATTTCTGAGTTTGGAGGGCTCACCTGGAACCTTTTTATATATTTCGGGAAACCTATCTGTATAGCTGTAATCATCGAGATTATCTCCTTCTAAAAAACGGTCGAAAACGTACTCCGCCTCCTGAAACTGGTCCTCTGGCACACAAATAATTCTCCATAGACTTGGAGAGGCCCCATATTCGTCTGAGCCGTTGACTGTTATTCGCCACCGAATGTGCGGGCTGATTTGCTGGAGATAGCGTACCATATCTTCATACCAATCATCATCATCAT
>Ga0307990_1004642_pt1 | contig 10070 bp, 10 predicted proteins | sample EllFjometagen129_FD_203168 | JGI IMG/M metagenome (GOLD analysis project Ga0307990, IMG submission 203168) | Marine microbial communities from Ellis Fjord, Antarctic Ocean - #129 | ecosystem: Environmental > Aquatic > Marine > Unclassified | place: Southern Ocean | collected 2014-10-08
ATGCTCAGGATAATAATGGTGATTCACATCTTAAAGCAGGAATAGTTGGACCAAGCGAAACTATCCCGATTATTAACGGTAAAATGGGATTATCCACATGGCAAAATATTTTCCTTTGTGAATTTGATGGCCCTCGTGAAAAAAGAAGCATTGTTGTTAGTGTTTTGAATAGATGATTGATACTTATAGTTTCTTGTCATGTTTATAAATTTTGTACTTTAGAGGCGTAGTATTTTTTTATGAAAAATAAATAATTTAACACAACAGATAAAGGCGAAATAATATGCAAAGGGTAGTAATTATTTAGAAGCTGTGCTGTATGCTAATCAACATATTGCAAACAGATAAAAATTTTACTAACAAATTAAAAATGGTAAATTAACAATAATGATTAATTTTGTAGTATGGCAGACACATTCCATATAAGAACAAATAATGACGTATTAGTCTGGGCAAGGGAATCAATTGTTCTAAGTAAAAATAAAGCAGCAGAACGAATTAAGATTTCTGTAAAGTATTTAGAACAACTGGAGAATGGGACAAAATTTCCTTCGATGCTGGAATTAAAAGCAATGTCAAAAATATACAAACGGTCTATTGCTACATTATTGTTAAAGAAGCCACCACAAGAGAAAACACTACCTAAAGATAGAAGAACTATTAATTCTGAAGAAATTGGAAATTTCAGTGAGAAAACCATACTTGCTGTTAGAAAAGCAAGAGCATTCGTTAATTCACTTGCAGAATTAAAAAAGGAATTCAATATACCACTAACTTCTTTTGACTATACGGCTAAAATATGGGATGACCCAAAAGTGATTGCTCAAAAACTACGAAATGAACTGAAGTTATCAGAGGTAAAAGAAATTGAAAGTGCAACTGACGCACTTGATATTTACATTAGACAACTTGAATCGTTCGGTATTGCTGTTTTTCAAATAAGTCTTACTCAGGATAATTTAAGAGGGTTTTCTTTAGTTGATGAGCAAATGCCTGTAATTGTCTTAAAGCGAGGTGGAGAAACATCAACCGCAAAAAATTTCACTCTCTTTCATGAACTAGGGCACATTTTACTTAATGAAGGAGGTCTTTGTGATATTACTTTCACCCCTAACTCACAAGAGATTGAAAAATGGTGCAATGCTTTTGCTGCTGAAATATTAGTTCCATCTCATGAACTCTTAAAGTTAGAAAATGTAGAGAAACATCGAATAAACAATGTTTTTGTTTGGCAAAATAAAGAATTAGTTGAAATCGGTAATTCATTTCATGTTGGACCTTTGGTGGTTTTGAGAAGACTTTTAGACAATAAATTAACAACTAATGACTTTTATGAGAAAAGACATTTAGCTTGGAATAAACCATCTTTTGGCAGGAGTAAGACATCAGAAGGAAGAAATATCCCAAAAGAAACCATTAAAGAAAAAGGATTTAATTATTTAAGTCTTGCCTTTAATGCATATGATAAAAACAAAATAGACCTGAAAGATTTATCAGATTTTATTGGTGTTAAGTTGTCTTATATTCCCAAAACCCGTCAATTATTAAATATTTGATTTATGCAATTAGGGTTTGATGATAAAGATAATATTGTATATGTAATTGACACAAGTGGATTAATAAAGTTAGATTCTACATTTCCAAAAGTAAATATTACTTTCTATGCAATATGGGAAGAGATTGAAGAATTAATGCTAAAATCTCAATTCATTACTATTGATTTTGTCGAGAACGAGATTAACGATTATGAAGGAGACCAAGATTTTCTTAAAAAATGGGTAAAAGAATGGAAAAGTAGATTTGTATTTCCAACTGATGAGGAAGTAATAAATACTGCCATTCCAATTGTCAATGAAGAATATAATACTGGATTCTTTGATTCTAAGAAACAGGCAATAGGTAAAGATGAGGCTGACCCATATCTAATTGCTTATTGTAAAGTTAATGGTTGTGTACTTATTACAAACGAGAATAAAAATAAACCAAACAAAATTCCTAAAGTGGCAGAAAAAAATGGAGTAAAATGTATTGATATTTATGAATTTCTTATAGAAAGAGAATTAAGAATGGAAAGAAAGAAAAAATAAAAATGGAAAGAAAGAAAAAATAAAAGCACTACGGTATAACTACAAACTGAAATTAGACTTCATGGAACTAAAAAAATTTCCAAAACTCAAAGACGTTAAAAACTCAATAGCAAAATTAGACAGAATTGGCTTTCCTAAATTTACTAAAGACATTGAAGTTAATTTGTTTGTTAAAAGAATTGAGAAAATACTTACTGAAGAATTTGGAGTTTTATATAGCCCATTATATCCTTTCAAACACAAAGAATTTAGTCTCAAAATATTTCGAGTAAGAGAAGTAGACACCTTTACAAATATTAATTTAATCAGAGAACATAGTTACCCTCCGATAAATATAACTAGTATGGGAAGATGTAATTTCCCTCAATTTCCTGTATTTTATTGTTCTGATGATGCAATGACAGCATTACTTGAAGTTGTTAAGAATTATGGTAAATCCGATAAAAATTATTGTATTTCGAAATGGGAAATATTGTCTCCTAACGAAAATTTAATATTCCAAACTTTTTTACAAACAGAATTACCACCGGAAAATCATTTTGGATTTTTTCGAAAAAATTTAAATGAAAGAATAAATGAACCTTTTGAAAAAAGTTTACATAAAGGATTGGATAAAAACAGAAAGGAAGGACTTATTGAATATTTATCATTCCTCGATAGCAGTTTTATCAAAGACAAAGAATATTCACTATCTGCATCATTAGCATACATTTCCTTATATGCAAACCATAATTACAGAACTGATATTTTAATGTATCCAAGTGTACAAAAGATATTCAAAGGTGTCAATTTAGCGTTACATCCCAATTTTGTGGAAAACAATTTAAGACTTACAAGATTATATGAAGTTTCATTGGAAAATTACAATCCAAAAAATGGAAAAATTAGTATAACTTTTTATAAATATGCGGATGTAGAAAAGAATGTAATTATGTGGAAAAAGGTATTACCGAATGACGAAAACCATATTAAAACTATTAAACAAGATTTCGGACAAATTATTAAAAGTGAGTTCAAAATAAGAGAATAAATCATGAGCCTATTTCAAAACTCTGTACTAAATAAATATTTAAAAGGATTAGAAACTGTTATCGTTGATGAAGCCTGGCAAAAATATAAAGCACATTTCCATAACCTCGCTATTCAGGAAAATATCCGCAATTCGAAAGAAGAACAATATCAGGGCGAATTTCTGATCGACCTTTTTGTAAATGTATTGGGTTATATTAAAAACCCTACACCTGATTTTAACTTAACTACCGAGCTAAAAAACATTAAAGGTTCAAAAAAAACTGATGGTGCAATTCTTCAGGAAGAAAAGGCACTTGCAGTAATCGAACTTAAAGGAACAAATACAACAGATTTAAGCAAGGTAGAAACACAAGCCTTTGGTTATAAAAACAATCAACCTGATTGTATTTATGTTATTACTTCCAATTTCGAAAAACTTAGATTTTATATAAACAACGCAGTTGATTTTGAGGAATTTAATTTATTTAAGCTTACTAAAGAGCGTTTTGATATTCTTTGGCTATGTTTGTCAGCTAAATATTTATTGAAAAATACAGCTAAACAAATTAAAGACGAATCATTATCTCAAGAAGAAAATGTTACCAAAGAACTATACAAAGATTATTCACTTTTTAGAAATGAAATTTTTGACAGTATTCAAAAGAAAAACCCGGAATACGACAAACTGACTTTATTTAAGAAAACTCAAAAATTACTCGACCGTTTTCTTTTTATCTTTTTTGCTGAAGACAAATTATTACTCCCTCCGAATTCAATTGGTTCGATTATAAATCAATGGATCGACTTACGCGACAAATACGACGAATATCAACCATTATACAAGCGATTTAAAAAATATTTCGGTTATATGAATACCGGATACAAAGGAAAACAACACGATATTTTTGCATATAATGGCGGATTATTCGCTCCCGACGATATTTTGGATAATATAAAAATTGATGATGAACTATTATGCAAACATGCTCTTAAACTAAGTAATTATGATTTCGAAAGTGAAGTTGGCGTAAATATTCTCGGACACATTTTTGAACATTCCCTTAACGAAATAGAAGAAATACAATCGGGAATTGAAGGAACAGCTACCGATCAGAGTAAAAGCAAACGTAAAAAAGATGGTGTTTTTTACACCCCGAAATACATTACTAAATATATTGTTGACAATACAATCGGTAAGCTTTGCGAAGAAAAAAAAGTTGAACTCGACATACATGATGCAGATTACGAAAAAGAAAGAAAAGGACGACAAAAAGCTACTCTACAAAAGCTTACTAAAAAGCTCGAAGAATACAGAAATTGGCTTTTGCAACTAACAATTTGTGATCCTGCTTGTGGTAGCGGGGCATTCTTAAACCAGGCTTTGGAATTTTTAATTAACGAGCATAATTATATCGACGAACTACAAGCTAAACTTTTTGGCGAATCATTAGTTTTGAACGAAGTTGAAAATTCAATTTTAGAAAATAATCTTTTTGGTGTTGATATTAATGAAGAAAGTGTTGAAATTGCAAAACTATCCTTGTGGCTGCGTACAGCACAAAAAGGCAGGAAACTAACAATCTTAAGTAATAATATTAAATGCGGAAATTCCCTTATTGACGACCCTGAAGTTGCTGGAGAAAAAGCATTTAACTGGAAACAGGAATTTCCTGATATTTTTAAAAATGGTGGTTTTGATGTGGTGATTGGGAATCCGCCTTATGTTGGAGAAAAAGGGCATTCGGATATTTTTGAAGACCTTAAACAAATTCCTAAATGGAAAGAATATTATAGAAGAAGGTCTAATACTTATTATTATTTCATTAAACACGGAATTGAATTAATGAAAGATAATGGGCTTCAAAGTCTTATTATACCAAGAGAGTTTACCAATGCTGATTGGGCAAATAAAGTAAGACAGTCGATAATTGAATTTAGTCAAATAATTGAAATAATTGACTTTAATACGTTAAAGATATTTGATGATGCAGGTACAACAAGTTTAATATTAACTCAACAAAAAGCAATTAAGACAGATTATAAATTTAATTTCATTTCTATTTCAAATAACAATACAATCCAAAATTTATTATTTGAATATAAAAATAGAGTTTTGTTTGACATTGCATCAATAATGACAACAGATTATAAACCTTGGGACTTTAACCAGTTTCAAATAAAATACAATAAAAATATTGTTCCATTATCTACATTATTTGATGTGGCACAAGGGATTGTTTCAGGTTCAGATAAGGTTACTAAAAAACATATTGTTAATAGTTTAGTAAATGAGAATATGATTGGAAGAGGTGTATTCATTCTAACTGAAAATATTGATATAAAATTTGAAGAAGGATACACTCTGCTATACATTAACAATGAATGGATTAAGTTAACAGACGAAGATAAAAGGTTAATAAAACCTTACTATAAACCCGAAAATTTACAAAAATGGTCTACATCAAAAACTGAACAGTATATAATCTATATTGGCTCTAATACTGTGTCTGTTAATGTTAAATCATATTTATTGCAGTTTGAAAATATACTGCTCAATCGTTCAACAATTACGGATAAAATCATTAGTCTTGATGATTTTTTAAAGTATTCTACTGATGATATAAAACGTTTATATAGTTCCGCAGGTGCAGTTCAAAAAATAATGAGAAAGAAACAATGGTTTTTGCCATTATATGAAAGAGCAAATGTGCCTTTTAACTCAACAAAAATAGTTGTTAATACAAAAAATATGAATGTATTTACATTCTCTGAATTTGATTTGTATTCTTCTGGTGGTGGTGCTGGCGGGCAGAATTTTATTTACCCCAAAACAGATGCAGATAATGACAATTTCGTATTTATTTCAAATTTTACGACAACTACAAATTATGTCGCATTTGTAAATTCATTATTGAATAGTTCATTAATTCGCCATATAATTAGAAACGGACAATATAATCAACTTAGCACTTCAAAAATATCTGATTTACCAATAATACTAATTGACTTTACCAATAAAAATGAAAAAAATATTTATGAACGTGTTATTTTAATGATTTCTATTCTTCGTGAAAAGAATGAATTAATGAATAAAAGTATTTCTCAATTTGGTAAATATTTATCTACAATATTGGGTTTAAGCGGACAGCCTTTAAAAAACTGGATTAAATTAGATTTCTCTGATTTTATTAAAGAGTTAAATAAGGCAAATAAAGCAAGTGGAGCAAATCTATCTAAAAAAGAAGAGATGGAATGGATGGAGATTTTTGAAGAGAAAAAAGTCGAAGCCCAAACCATAAAATCCCAAATCAACAAAACCGACAAAGAAATAGACCAAATGGTTTATGAATTATATGGATTGACAAAGGAGGAAATAAAAATTGTGGAAGAAGCTTCATAACAAAATTTGCAAAAATTATTAAATCAAATATGAAAATCAAAATTTCACTATTACTTCTTATTTTTATTTTTACCGCTTGCACTGAGAAAAAAGCAAATCCACAACTCAGTGATGTTATCGCAGTAGAAATTGGAGATTTAAACGATGATGGTTTAAACGAGAAAGTTGTGGTTTATGATACTCGTGATACTACAGAATTTGGAATTGTACGAGAAATTCAAATCCTAAAAAAAGAAAATGGAATATGGACAGTTTGGAGCAAATCGAAAAATGCAATATTAAAAAGCTATGATGGAGGAATGTTTGGAGACCCATTTATAGGAATAAAAATAAAAAATGGAATTCTTCTGATAGAACATTATGGTGGTGGCGGATCTTTTTCGTGGCATACTTTAGACAAATACAGGTTTCAGAATAACAATTTCGAATTGATAGGAATAACAAATCATGGTGAAGAGGCCGGATCTAAGGGTTCAACAGACTTTAATTTATCAACAGGAAAATTAAAAAAGGAGCATTTCGATTTTATTAATGGAGACTATTTTTTAAACGAATCAAAAAGCGAAACTTTTTATAAAAAAGGTATTCAAATAAACTTATCGAATAGAAATAATAATGAATTAATAATTACTTCTCCAAAAACGGGTAAAGATTATTATTTGTAAATTACATTAGCTGAATTTCATACAAACTTTTAACAAGCTTTTTTTTTATTACAACCTTTCCCCGCCCTAATCCCGAAAGCCTATCTTTAGATTTGCAAAAAGAAAAATTGATTAATTTTATATTGACAAAACAAACCGAAAAAGAGAATGGGAGCTATCGAAAGCATTAAACTCAAGGTTTAACTTCCGAATCAGTCCCATACTCATTTAAGTTGAAAAGAGATAATTAGAATTTTAAGTATTTAAGACTTATTAAAGGATTTAGCAAGATCAACAATTTCGGTTTATCAATTAACTAAATAAAAATAATGCAAAAAAAATGTTACAAATATCAAAATATGTTTCCATATATTGAAACTATTTCATACCTTTGCATCCAGTTAAATAAATATGAAAATAAAATTTGAGGTATTATTTCTTGAACAAGCAATTGAATTTGTTGAAACATTAGACTCAAAAACGAGAAATAAGATTTACTATAATACCAATTGTTTATTAAAATGAGCTGAAAGCAATTTTGATATTTACAATGGTTAATGCCGAAACATATTCAAAGCACTTTTAAGAATGAAATGAATTAAAAGCGCATTTTGAATAGTATTCGGTATAATATCGACAAAACAAAATTGATAAACAACCCAAAACTGTTTAAGAAATTAGAAGGAGAAATTTGGGAATTTAGAACTAAATATAACGGAATTCAATATCGACTATTTGCTTTTTGGGATAAAACAGAAAAAACTGACACATTAGTAATTTCAACTCATGGAATTATCAAAAAAGTTAGTAAAGTTCCGAAATCTGAAATTGAAAAAGCAAATAAAATTAGACTTGAATATTTTAATTTCAAAAACGCAAAATAATGAAAACAAAGGGGAAAATTAAAATGATGACCTTGGACCAGTTAAAAGACAAGCACATTGGAGAAACAGGAGCTCCTGAGAGAGATAAATATGAATTTGACCTTAAAGTAGAAGTACTTGGACAAATGATTAAAAGTACAAGAAAAGAAAGGCACTTAACTCAAGAACAACTTGGAGATTTAATTGGAGTTCAAAAATCACAGATCTCGAAACTGGAACGAAATACAAAAAATGTAACCATAGAAACAATATTGAAAGTATTTCGGGCATTAAAAACAAATATCAAATTTAGTATTGAAATGACTGAAGATAATCTCGAATTAGTATAAACATTTAAGGTAATCTTAGACGGCTAACAATCAAAATTATTTCCTTTGTTATTTATGCATTTAAACAATCATTCATTTTTCAATTCTTCTCAAAAAAGGTTACCAACCATTTAAAAGGTTGGCAACCTAACACAATCCAATCACCCAATCATCCATTCAATCAATCACTCATCCCACAAATCCCATCTCAAAACATATAATCATCAAATATTTATTATACTTGTACGGAACAGAATTGCAAAATTGTTAAGAATTAGTATAAATTTGTAACAATAGAAATTATTAATTGTCTTTGAATTAAAGTATATAAAATTTTGAACATAAAATCAATAAATATTCATCAAGATTTGATTGATGCTTGCAAAACAAATGATAGCAAAGCACAACTAAAAATATATAAATTATATTATAAAGCTATGTATAACACTTCACTCAGAATAACAAACAATGCCGCAACAGCCGAAGATGTTATGCAGGAAGCTTTTTTAGATGCATTCAGAAAGATTGATACCTACACAGGTATTGCAAGTTTTGGTTCGTGGCTAAAGAAAATAGTAATCAATAAATCAATTAATGAAGTAAGAAAATACAAAGAAACAATTTCGCTGGATGAAATAATAATTGACTTCTCCGAACCTGATGACGACCATTTTGCAATTTTATCAAAAAAAGTAGAATCAATAAAAAATTCGATTTTCGAACTTCCAGAAGATTGTAGAATTATTCTTTCGCTGTATTTATTAGAAGGGTACGACCATGAAGAAATTTCAACAATTTTAAACATTTCATATAACGCAACAAGAACAAGATATTCACGGGCAAAAAGTAAATTATTGGAGATAATTAAAGAAACCCAGCTTAACAGGATTTCTCAAAACTAACATTAATTATCAGGAGGCAAAATTATGTCAAAAGCAGAGGAAAAAATCAGGAACAACAGAAAACAGTTCAACACGGATGAACCGGCAGATGGCCATTTCGAACGTTTTCAAGATAAATTATCACAACTACATCAGAAAGATGAACAAGAAGATAAATTTAACAACAGCATTGTCTGGAAAATTGCTGCTTCTGTGATTATCATTTTGGGAATTTCATTAGTTTTTCTTATTAAATCTCCAGAATCAAATTCCACTTTTGCATTAAATGCAACAAATAAAAGCAATATGAATCAGGAGCTTGTTGAACTTGACAATTATTATTCTCAACAAACTAATGAAAAATTATGTGAGATAAATAAGCTTTGTAAGACAACTAGTAAAGAAACTGATTTCAAAGAGATTGTTAAAGATCAGGTTAGCGAACTTAGTGATAGCCGTAAAGAATTGGAAAAAGATTATATAGAAAATAAAGATGACGAAAGAACTTTTAGTGCAATAGTTAATAATTACAGATTGCTTACTAAAGCATTAGATAAAATCATTGAAACATTACAAAATAACAGGTAATAAATAAAGTACTTAACATTAATAACATTAACTTATAAAATATAAAAAAAATGAAAACTTTTAAACTATTATTCGGACTTGCATTAATATTTTGCGTGACATCAGTTCAGACATTTGCAGATGAATTTACAAAGGAGATTGAAAAAGAATTTAAGGTTGATTCTGATGCTCTTCTAAAAGTAAAAAATAAATACGGAACAATAATATGCAAAAACTGGGATCAAAACAAAGTTTCAATTAAAGTTGAAATTAAAGTTGAAGCTTCCT